>Ga0307507_10009223_pt1 | contig 13233 bp, 8 predicted proteins | sample 7_EM_MG_FD_207223 | JGI IMG/M metagenome (GOLD analysis project Ga0307507, IMG submission 207223) | Populus trichocarpa ectomycorrhiza microbial communities from riparian zone in the Pacific Northwest, United States - 7_EM | ecosystem: Host-associated > Plants > Roots > Unclassified | place...
ACAAGTTAACTCTTAGATGGCCGGCAATTGACCCTCCCCTCATACCCATGGCCACATGAAAACTGAGGTTCAAAAGAGCTAATTTTAGCATCATTGACGATCACTTGATCTCTTGGCATCATTGCGCACACCCATTTGCGCAACTGCCAAGCTCCGATCCCCGATAGTGGATATACCGAGTTTTTACGGTATTTGTTGCGGCTTTACCGTGGTCACTCACAGTATCACTCGTTGCCACTCTACCGCACAACCTCCTTCTCCACTTCCGGACCATTAGCATCTCGGTTTTTCCCGTTCGAGGGATGACCAGTCTGAGGGATACTGTCAGAATACAGTAATCGCTTCCCAAGAGGAAATCCCACTAATAATTGAACACGGTTTATGTTATGTTGAGAAACAAAACAAACAAAAAGGCAATCGTATCAGGAGTGAGAGGCTTTGTGCCCAAGGGCCCTTGACTCAGCGCAGGCACTCAAGAGGGGTCCTTGCATCTGCTAGTTGGCACATATCACACGCCTTCTGAAGGGGGGGGACTAAGATGCAGTGAGAGAAGATCACGTGCTATTTTACTTGTTGTATCATATTATAGCATGCATAGCAACTAACCATAATATTATCGTCATTTCAGTCGGATGGGTTCCTCGGTGAATGGGGAGTGACCAAGGACCACGCGGCGGCCTGGGGGACCGACGCCAACGTAGGAAGGATAACTGAAAGAAAGAAATGAGAAAATGTATTTATCAATACTAGCTTCCTCTCCGGATTCTGCTCTTTTGTTCAAAGAAACTGGAGTAGCAAGGGTACCGATGCGGTAGGGGAAAATGTATATTCTGCCATGCACGGACATGAACTCAAAGGATTTATGTGTCGCTGGGGTAGGCGGCGGAATCTTGTCGGATACTCGTATATTGGTAAGCGAAACCAGTTTGAGCTATCATGATGTCCGTGGTCCATAACTCCCACAAGCTACCCTGTTCCCGCAGCCTCATCCATATTAGAGGGTTTGCGTAGTCTGGGCTAGGTGGGAGTTATCAATAGTGCTCCCAGAGGCCCTCGCCCGCGCAGAGAGCTCATGAGGTCCCCGGAAAATGTCGTTCCTCTTGAACTGGGTCCCGTCAAGAGGTCACACGTGGCTAATTATCGAGTATCTTGAAACCACTCTCGTTAAAATTATACTTCAGGAACATGGCTACCAAATCACACCCTCAGTACTGCTAGAGCCAGCCCTTAAGACCCTCAACAGTGCTAGAGATCCTGGTGCCGGATTAGGTGAGGTCTGCGTCGGCTTCCTTGTCCTCTCTCACATAGAGCGGATGTATCGGTTGGGACAGTCGGGACCGGGAATTGCCCGGATGCTACTGTACCTTTTCAATATGTTGCCAACAGCCACTGGCAAAACGGCTCACGTATCCCCACGGTAGATCCATTTCCAGGGCTGCGGCATGTCCGTAGAGAGTGGCAGAGTGCACGGCAGGAGGAGTTACAACTGGCAAGGATCCAATGACTGGCTTTTTGTACTAGGCTCTGTGATCTCCATCCCAGTCCCCTCTGGGGGCATATGATTGTTTTGTTTTCTTCCTTGGAATTAATTATCGTCTCCCGGGAGAATCGAACCTGGGGACTTCGGAAGACCGTGTTTACCGGGACCATGGTATACCATTAGGTTATGTCCCCAGTGATACATATTATTATTTTTAGTTCCTGTACTCGTGGAGCTAGAAGGAAAAAAAGGACTAAATGAACTAAATGAACTGGAGCATGATAAGGAATCCACTGCTTGTGAGAATCCCCTGTTAGGATACATACTTGTACGTTAAAGTAGCGACATTTCAGATGGGACACCTTGGCTAGAGGGCCGGAAGAGGAGAAGGTAATAGACAAGAGAAGAAAACCACAAGGACAAGATCTCTGTGTTTGGGGAAACTTCCGCAACGGGAATATTAATCATAGGGAATGCTCACAAGATAGGATTTGGAAGCTGACCCCCGATTTCACATATACGGCCAAAGACCTTTAAGTTAGGAAGCTTGATGCGAGATAGGTGAATAGCGAAGGAATGCTGCACTATTGAATCAGCACTGATAGTTTTAGCCCTAGCTTACGGTGCTCCTGTTCCTAGATTTTGGGTCGGGATTGACGGATCCTAAGGTCGATGAGCAGTGCCGTTCTTCATATATCTTTTCTGGGACTGAGTTCCCTTGTTTTAAGGCGGTGTTTTCCCTCAAAAACATTTAGGATTTAGAAATTAAGAATTCTTACCGCAGGAAGCGGACTGATGGCGTAAGCAATTTGCCGCAAGCAGAAGTGCAATTATCCTGCGTGGCTTCCGTTATAGAAGCCGTAGATCTGTGGCTGTTCACAGGAGAAAGCCTTCATGTGCTGAACTGCCGCTCCGAATCATTGCCAGCGGCAACTTCCGTGCTTGAGCCTGGTGTCGAAATAATGGGTGATATCTCATGAATTAAATTTCTCGAATAATACGATACTTGGACCTTAGGTGCTGCCTTCTATCCCTTGTTTAGATAATGGGGTTGGGCTATAATATTATGAACTATAATTTATAGCCTAAAAAGAACAGACATAGTGAAGGTTGTTGCTTGAGTGTAGTGTAGTGCGTAAACTCGTCACCTTTCCATCTCATCGTCTCTTCAGTTCGGGCAAACGCGTCAGTTCTTACTACCTGTACTCTAGCGGGCTACCTCTCCTCTGGGTCGGTTACGTCTTCTATTAACAAGTGTTGGGTCTTTTAGTTGGTAACTTAGGCAGTGATGACTATTGCACTTTTTATCCTACTTCCACTTAGTTTTCAAATACCGATATCTCGGGGTGCTGCTCGTAACCACGATACAGGTGTCTCTCCGCCAACACAATCATACTTGGGAGTTATACTGCAATTAATCTATAACCTTCACCCTCTGGTTTCTGGGGAACAGAGCATTGGTATCATCCTCTTGGGTCACATATTGTGGAGCTCGATACAGGTTGTTGAAGTTCCTGCGCGCGAGATTGGCATTGGGGGACGGTCTCCTTACTTCCCACTGTCCTACTACTTAAATTTTCAGGCGTTAGAAAGTAGATTAAACACCGAAACCGAATCCATCATACATGAATTCTCCGAGGGGTATAGCAGCTCCTAAGAGAATTTATGAGGCCGGCCCTGCGGAGTAGGACTTATTTCTTGAGGAATACTGCACTTCTTAGAGGACTTATTCTAGGTCACCCCGGATATGAACTTGCTTAGGATATAGGACTTTCATCCACCAAGAGAAGGCACTATGTGGGCTGGCGCCGGTGGTGTAACTATGGCTCGGCAAGGCCCGATATTGGGGCACCAAATATCACTGGCTGGGCCGAGTCAGCCCGAGATATGCAAAGACGTTCATGGGTCGTGTAATGCCTTGTTTGAATGGAGTGGGGCCTTAGCGCACGCTTAGCACCTGGCTTCTAGATTAGTGCTCGTAGGTGGCAGAAGCGGTCTAGTTACGGGGTGAGTTTTCCTATCGGGGGATAGGTGTTTATGAGCTGCTTTCAGTGGGAAATAGTTATTATCAATTTTAGAAAGGTCGCCAGTTTGTTAGTTCCCCGACACTCTCATTTTTTTTCTTCTCTCGCTTCCACTCAAGGGTTTCGTATCGGCTCCCTCACTAAGATAGATAAGGTTCGTAGCTAAAAGCAGGAAAACGGGTTGTGGGAAATTGCGTTCAGGATGAAAAAAAACCCCCGGGAAATGATAGCACTGACAACCTTTTCGGGATTGATAATGGTATTGGAGGATGGCCGCTTCTATCATGGCTCGCATAAAGTTCCCGTAATCCAGGAAATAGTCTAACTATTGCAGAGAAACAGTAATTCACTGCTGATCATGGCACGCCCGCAATAGTACAGTACACCCCCAGCTTGCTACTAGGTTGGTATCCTTCAGCTAGTTAAGTTCTGTCTCTCTAAGATTTAGAAAGAGGGCTGTCGTAGGACACCCCCCTGTAATCTGTCGCATAAGCTATCTCGGTAGAATAATTCATCCTTCCAAATTCCTTCCCCTTCCCATCTCCCCTCTGTTTAATAATAGCGGCCCTTCGGAATTCAGGTTTCCGGTGAGCGATGTCGACCGGTATCCTTCTGCCGGAAACTAGGCCGCCGGCGTTAGCGCTCTGGATAAGCTTTTTTAGAAAGAGTCTCCCGATAGAGTGTTCCGAATATTCTTTTGTTAGAGCACTTGGAGACTATACGAGTATAGTGCTGTATTAAACTGAAGTACGGGCTAGAGATGGTTAGAGGCAGTGGATAGGAAACCCTACGATATTTGATTAGTTTATGGTAGGAGAGGGAGAAAACGAGGATAACTTGGAGGAGAAGATGAGACGGCTACCGATTGTTTCCTTCCGGCGGTGACGGATGGATAGTATAGTACGGTACCGGAAGTTGGGCGGCTGTGGAGGCGGGCAGCTTGGCGGATAGTATATGATGTCAGAGCCGTCGTCGATTTGTTTCAATCCTCTACATCATCATCCCGACAACTACCCCTTCGCCAAACGGCTCTTCGATAACTAAATAGTATCTCGTAGTCAAAATGCTGCTTTCATTCCCACCAGAACTCCTGTTGATAGTCGCTTCACATCTGCCGACTAAACCGCTCTCAAGATTAATCCTGGCACACCCATACCTACACGAGCTCCTAACACCGCTCCTACAAACCCATGCTCTGAGGCCTAGATCAGGCCTCCCACCCCTACACTGGGCGACAAAATATTCTCACATCCCACTCCTGCAATACCTCCTCACACTCCCGTCTATCTGTTCACAAATAAACACCCAAACATACGGCTACTCTTCCTCAACACCCCTACACTTTGCTGCAATCTCTTCAAACCAAGAAATAGTCGCGTTACTACTATCCTCCGGCGCAAACCCCAACGCTCAAGACTTGAACAGAAAAACTCCGCTGCATAGGGCATGCGAAGTGAAAGCTTCAGCAGCGGTGGTTTCCACGCTCATTGGGGCAGGAGCAAACGTCAACGCAAGAGACGTATGGGGTGAAACGCCACTACACCTGTCAGCAGACTTCCGGCATGAAGCCATTGTAAGGATATTATTAGCTTCAGGAGCAGACGTTTCCTCGAGTGACATGTGCGGCCGAACAGCACTTAGTTACGCGGTTAGCGACAGATCTCTGCAAATCCTGGAATTCCTGGTTGAGCAACATGCTGCGGCCGAGGGGCCGGAGCTATTGTCAGAATTGAAGCTGAGGAAGAAAGATGCTGTTGTTAAAGTACTTTTAGAGGCGGGGGCGTTAGTTAGTGCGGGCGCGGGGGGTATTCTAGAGGAGGCGGTGAGGTTGAAGGAATTTGGTCTGTATGGGCTTTTGCTGGTGAAGGGGGGTGTCAAAGTTGGTGCTGCGGGACGCAGATGTTCCAGCGTAAGAGGCCAGGAGAAGGGGAGATTGCCTTTGCCAGTTTTGTCGAATTATATGAATATTCATTAGAAATAAATTTGTGAGGCTGTGAAGTCTTAATGAGGGTCAGGCAGCTTCGGTAGGAGAGTGACTTCTTGTGATGGCAACATTTCATGAAGATGACGAAATGTTGCTGAAACCGATGGGTGCAAGGTTCATTCAGTCGGGTATGATACCTTATTTGAAACTACCCTCCAGAGAGCATCGTTCTTGCCCTAGTGCATTTTTACATCCTTAAATGTTGTGTATAACTAGTGTTGTTGCGAATGGCTGGCAGGGCATATCTAGAGACTAATCTCTTCCAATATTTCCCTGCTCGTTAGAACTACGTCCGTTCTCCCGAAAACGGCCGGGTAGCGAAGAAACCTTCCAAGATCCCACTATCCGATGCAAGTCAATCAAGATCATTAGTGCCCTTCTTACAGGAATTCATAAACCAGCCCTAACTGCAAGTACCGGAGGTCGAGTGATGGTGGGTGACCACCTCCCAGAGGACAACAGCCCACGGCCTGCTCGAGGGTAAATAAAACACTCGTGATATGATTTTTTTTATCATGGAGCGATATGAGCTTCAATCCGACAAGAGAAATTGAGCCAAAAAATTTCTTACCACAGCGAAATCATTTTTACTCCTCGATCGGCATCACATCCATATAGCACGCCATATTATTGTCTGAAGGTCCCTTTTCCACCTCAAGCCTCAAAATACAAAGGAGCCGAGAGAAATTTGGTTTCTTTGAAACGTAGCAGATGCTGACGGAAACCCTCTGTTTTCTCTTAGTCGAATATTACTGCGCCTAAGTAGGTTCTTAGGGCAAACCATTGTGTATTCTTTTAGGCATGTCCACGATTCCCAGAAAAGGGCACCTCAAGCTGTCGCCATCAAGGGAATCGCGTATGCTACTTCTATATTATGAAGAATAAGGTTGTTTTTTAAAAACATAAATGAAGGAGCAATCCGTACCCACCACCCTTTCCTCCTCCGACTTGTTTAAGCCGCTCCCGAATCCTAAAGGTCAGTGTACTAACTTAGGTTCACTCAAAACAGAAAAGTATCAGAACTAGAGATAGAGGGTTTTGAAAATAAATTCATTGACTAGACTTGGTATATAACTTATGAGGTATGACCCCCATTTTTCCCCTATCCCTTTCCATTATTCACAAATTATCACTCGCTGTTGCTCCTAGCTTTTTTTATTTTTAGCTACAAATGCTTACCTTGTACAAACAGCCCCTGTCAGCACTAATACTCCCTTCCCATCAATATGTACGATACCCCTTGGACCTGAGCCCTGCCGCACAGTACGTGGTCCCTAGGCTGGTCGATAGGTTGGTGGTAGCCACAAATGACGACCTCTTTCCAAGTCTTTGTACACATCATTATCTCGACGAAAGGAAAGTGGCGAATAATGGAATGCTAGAGAAACCAGTTGCTATTAGCGTATTCTCTAACTAGGTAGGGAGTAGATGTAGTACTGAGACAAGGGTCGCTGGCTTAGAATCGAAGTAGTATTTTCCCGTGAAGAGAGCCAGCACAGCATTTAATTTACACAAGTTCAAATTCTCTCGGGTGAGCTTCAGCGAATATTGGAGCCAGAGGGGCTGAGGCTAAAAAAAGGCACTCGTCAATCACCAAACCAGAGGGGTATATTGCTTTAGAGGGTCTGAAAATTAAGGATAGTGGAGTGAAAGACGACTCCACGACTATATGCTTCTTGAATCCTAATCGAAAGTGCAGCTCTAGGTTCCTACATGACTTAAGATGTGAGTTACCTAGTTGCAGGTTCCTTGACACAGGTACTTTTAGCTCACACGAGACGAATGATCAGCCTGTGATCTACAGCCAACTTACCCATTACCCAGAGACTTCAACAAGAAGCTTGGTCAAATCCTACTGTAGTATCACTAGTACCAAATCATTATTTCACTCGAGCTAACTTGTGATATCACATATAACCAATTCCCCAAACATATAGGGACACTAGGATCAACCCCGTCTTCACAAGATGTCTCACACGGAGAGTGCTTTTATCACACCCGTAAAGCCACCCAAGCAGGCACAAACACCCGGCAACCCAGGGTGTGGTCAGAGACTGCTAGCTCTCTCCCGCTTTTTATTTCATCCCTCAAGGGCCCAGGATACCATTCAGAATAAATGCGGGCCTGGAGAAATCCTGTTTCTTTGGCTCATGAATTGGGTATTCCTCGGTAATATACCTTTTTTTTTATGCAATGATAGGTTAGCCCGATCCCAGCTCAGTTTCTATTACCTACCCCTCGGAGTGTGGCCTGTGGGAACACGCTTCGAACGATCTATAGAAGATTAATTCCTGAAAAAATGTGGACTTTTCGTTGGCACCATTCCAGATTCCGCTTGTCTAAGAAATGTCTTAGAGATGTCTCATCAGGAAATCATTCCCACAGGCAGTGCAAAGCGCTAGAAATATTGAGAAAATGCCACTGATATAATATGTAGAGAAACTTAACTAACCAGAATTTTGGTCAAGAGGCGCCCCTCTGTTTCGCTTACATATAGGAACCGAAGGGGAAAGTATCGTCGTCATCGATTTAGCTAACCCGGAAAGTCCCGGAGCATGGCTCAGCACTCGGGCGTATCCGAAGCCTCAGAATGCGCATAGGCGAACCTGGCGATCCGGGTAGCGCCTTTGACAGTTGTTCAGCGCTGGGCATGATCAGAATTGCGACAATGGGGCCAGTAGAAGGCGGTTTGCCCCTAACGGATATTTCCGTCAGGATATTAGGGATGATCCGGAGGCTTGGGCTGATCAGCTTGGTTGCCGCGGTTGAGCTTCATGTTAGTCTAGTACACTTTACTTTTTCCGCCTGCCAAATTGAAGGACTAGCGTGGTACGGTAGAATAAGCAACTTAAATGGCGAGCCACAGAGCCACGGTAGATTTCGGGAGGTTGAGAGCTCAGAAGGGATGCCATTCACAGTCAATGTACTCACGCGGCCGGATTGAAATCAGAAGGCCCTATTTTGGACTAGGGCATGTAGAGTAGCAACTAACCACATGTAGTAGAAATTTGCTAAACTCGCTATGCCGCCAAGGCTACCATGCGTGTGGTACTCCAAGTGCGGTGGGATTTTCCACCGAGTTTGGCAAGTGTATACCGTATGTGGTTAGTTATCACTTGAGATGCGCTAGTCCAAAATAGAGCCTTCTGACTTCAATTCGGCCGCGTGAGTAGTGCACGGCCGATTGCAACAAAACAAAACAGTGTTCAATCTAGCACGGCCTTGTGGATGAATAGTTATGTAAGTCTGGAGGAGAGGTCTCGGGGTCTGGCTTCAGAGGTGGCTGATACGGCAACGTATCTCTACGAGTACAGTACTCGAGTACAGTAGTTGGTTGCATATGATACTCCGGAGATGCTTTGCTACACTGTTTGAATGGATGGCAGTTCCATCCATTCAGGGAAGGACGAAACCTAAAACTGCTCTTGCGTTGTATGACCCTCACATATGCAAAACGAAGCGTGGGCTTGGGTCTAGTCGCTCCAATCACCAAAAATCCTCCAACACACTCAGCTCAGTGCAGACGGCGATCAATACATGCCCCATCCTCGAGTCCATGTCCGGCAATCCGAACAATTAGCACTGGTCAGGCTAGGAGGGATAGCGGGAATAATTAATTGGGCGCATCGTTGCTTTTAGTGATTAGTTGCTTAGGAGTATTCGTCTTCAGATCCCACTACGCGGCGAAGATATTTAGGGCCCCGCTTTGATCTAGGTGAAGATCGAGGTCGATGGCTGCTTGGCGCAGGAATCGCCAACGCTGCCAGGACTTTTCTGGGGACTTGTACTATACTCGTATTGACTGAGGCAGATCGCATGGGTAGCTTCATGTGCCGAATAGCCAGTCAAGGACCTGAGGTCAAGTAGGTGTCAAACGAAGGTATGGCCAGTGAATGGGGAATTAGTGAACAAATGTCAGCTGTGACCCATAATAAGGAGGATTATGGTTGGCTATATCATAAATATGATATTATAGTCCCCGTGTATCGGTGTTTCAAGTTCCGGTCATTGGCACATCTGCAGTCGAAGTCGCCGAATAGATAGTTGGGCATCTCGCCGAGCTTTCGTTCGCGATGGCCTGACGATTGACAGCCAATATATAATAATGAGCGCAACATACCGAACATCACAGGATCTACGGGCAAGTCACCGGTAATAAGTCTTAAAAACAGCATGCTATTCGCCGTTCTCGTCAACGAATTCCATTCCTAGTTCTCTCAGTCGAGAATGGAAGTTGAAAATATTTTCTGAGCCGCTGGTCTGGGGAGATTAGAATAGAAAGGGAAGGTTCTGAATTCTCTCTCCACCCCCCCGCACAACCTTGTTCATGCAAGGTGCGCTCTGCTGATGCCGCTTTAGAGTTACCATACGCAGTCAAACATTTATTGCAAGCCGGATACACGAAATTGATACCCTACGTAGTGCAGTGCCGTATTTAAGTTTTGGTATTCGTATAATTATGGAAATCCTAGTGGATCTCTCATGTCCCATCAAAAGATTCCCGAAGGAAATAACTCGATGCCAATCGGTACGGCCCTGGAAACCTTCTTATATACTCGAGTACCTGGCGAACCACCCCGCCCCTAAGCCCCGAGATCTAGGAGGCAACACTAACCAACCAAATTCGTGACGGACAAGATTCCTTTCCGCCCGAACCGCTCTCAGTGTATCGGAGTCGGGGGGGGGACAAACAAATAGGACAACATCTATCGGGTATCAAGTGTTGGGCACTAGATTCCAGATATGTCATTGCAACCCCTTGCGTTTGGGCATCATATTATTCCCGAGTAGGACCATGTTATCGATACCTAAGCAGCGATGATATGGATGTGTTCCGCAAAGTGCGGGACTCCCGCAGACGTACTATAGAGACATATTGCACCAGCAATGTGCGAGTACAAATACGGCAGGAGGCGTACTACTAGTATTTGTGCAGAATGAAAAAAGGGAGCAAAGCCGTGATATGAGAAGGGGTGATTGAGAGCGGAAGTATGAATAGACGTGTATTTTATGCTTAGTCACAAAGTAGCCCAATCCCACAAATTCGATCAGTGCCAACTAAGGAAAATTCCCAGCTCCCAAATTTCCACAACTCAGCCAAATGGCCTTCAATTTTAAACATTTCTTTAAAGCTTTAGAGGGAAATCTTGAACATCATTCTATGAATTTTTTTAATTTTTTGATTCAAGGAAACCCCGAAACCCGCCACAGTTGCGGCCGTCAGTCGTCTGTTGACTATGTCCCTTGACTAAATTAAGTGACGAAACCAGCTAGTGCTGCAATTTCCGAACTGGGTAGCTCTTGAAAAAAAGAAAGAAAAAACGAAAGAAAGAGGCGAGAGAAAAATTAGATTAATAACAGTCATTTAGGAATATGCTCCTTCTCATTTAATATATTTCTCTTACTTTTTCTTAACGATTTCCCTTTAAATGTCTGTGGAATAGCGATTTTGATTTTGATTTATTCTGTGCAAAGGGTACACTTGCCTTGCCGCAGCACAAGTACCGGCACACTCCTACGGCACCACACTCCTACGGCACCACACTCCTACGGCACCACACTGATATCGATCATACGGCCAATAAGCTTCGGGCGAGCCTGCGTTTTGGCCTAGCATCTACTCGCGCCGACTCGAGGAGATGCAAGCCATGAAAGTTAGAAATGGCGTGGCGGGGATTCCGTTGATCGCCGAGGTTAGTAGTCGATCATGTTGTAGACTTTCTGGAACTTGAGGCTTGACAGACCGGTACATCTAATTCTCCAGAGCGGGACTTCCAGTACGCCCCCGGTGAACGCTATTGCGCAATAAAACTGAAAGAGAGGGTTTGGGGGGACTTCGGGCCCCTTTCGCGACCTTTAGGAACTTATAATAATATTATCACCTATACCTTTTATTAAATTTCCTGGACGAACAAGTCGAGCGGATGGAGTACTAGTACTGTACCAACCCTCCCCACTTCTCGCGAACTCAGAGCAGCAACTGGTAAAGGCGATGCTCAGCTGGAATGCAGTGTACCCCCAAATTATGAGAGACAAACGCCACATTCCACCCAAGCGGCCGAATAACACACACGTTTCCCACGTGAAGGCGACACGCGAGTGAGCCGTGGTGAAGTGCAGAAAGCAACCGGCAGGATTGGTTGGCCCGCGTGAGGCTGAAACGAGGATGTGGGAAAAAGCACACATGCATATCGCTCTGCTTTGCTATCGTATTTAATAATATCGGTTCCCCGCAGCAAGCCTGGATTAGGATTGGCAGGAGCAGCGGAAAAAATAGCTCTGCCAGGATTTCTCTGCCAGACTAATAACTGACACTCGAGTATTGTGTCGCGGAGAGGCCCGAGCGGTTGATAGGGAGGTGGGGGTGGGGGGGCAGTCCTTGTTTATTTTTATTTACTTTTGATCCCCGAAATCGGGGTTTTCTGGGGGATATCTTGACATTCGTATTGCCGGGACACCATCCTAACAAGGCGAAGTGCTTCAAGGGCCTTGTGAAGATAATATGTTGGCCCTTTAAGGGTGATTCGAATTGCGAGAAAAGATGCAGGGATAGTAGGATAAAAAATAGAATAAAAAGATAAAAAGATAAAAAAAGTTGAGGGGGAAGTAAACACTTGGTCTTTTCCTGATGCATGAGGCGGGGTAAAGGGGTTAGACTATTGATTAGAATTCTTCTGGAAGTATCCAAACTGGTGAAGCGCAGGCGATTTCTCTTGTTGTTCCTTCGAGAGAGAATTCATGAAATATGATAGATAAAGAAGTTTTCTCCCTTCTCCCCCCTTCGGAAGAGGGTGGTAGATGAGGTTAATTTAAAGTCTCATGGGAAAGTCTAGCAAGAGGGGAGTGCGAGGGCTTCAACAGGTTATCCAATACGAAATCTATGTGATGAACGTAAGGACGTTTTACAATACCAGGGTAGAATTGTTGGGTTTAACTTACTGTAATAATATGGGGATTTGACAGAAACATCCGTGTCGGGCGTCTGGTGTCGACCAAATCCAACAACGAACAGGACGCAACAACAACAACAACAACGGCAGCGGCAGCAACAATGAGGTCCCCGGAGAAAGAAAAAACTCTGTATGACTACAGGCATAATACTGTGAACAGTGTCAAGGTAGATGTTTTCGCACAGGCGGGGATGATTATTTTGCAAGTCAACCTAGGTTAACTGCGAAAACTTTTATCTCTGACACTTGCACTTTGTTCTTCTGCCTACGAGTAGAAGGTTGAGGAGAAGGTTGAGGAGCGTGCAAACCATTGACTAGAACAGACGGGATATCTTTGGCCTGTTAACCTCAAATAACTGCTCCATAACTTCAAAAAAAGCTAACACACATAAATGGTCCTATGCCAAGGCGCACCTTTTGTGCGCATTACTAAGCAGGGGAAAAGGGGGAAGAGGGTGTCCCGTACGCATAAAACCTTGCCCATCATTGCACCAGCAACCGTTTTTCTTGCCTTGTGCAACCGCACGTCGACTGCTCATGGTAATTTACGGAAAGGGCTTCTAACTCGTGCAATACCAAGTGGATAGGAGCATGATAAGGCAACATTTTTTTCTTTTCTTTCTAATTCTACAGGGATTTAAGCATCAAGGGATGAAGAATTGGAAGGAACAAGGCGGAGTGGGTGCGTTTTTTGCCCCCCAACATCTGTACAGCAGCTAGAGTTGATTGATTGACCGTCTCCCGCGGGTTGTCTGGCCAGTTGCCAGATCGTGTGGATATGGGAAGAAAGTGAGG
>Ga0307507_10009224_pt1 | contig 13231 bp, 12 predicted proteins | sample 7_EM_MG_FD_207223 | JGI IMG/M metagenome (GOLD analysis project Ga0307507, IMG submission 207223) | Populus trichocarpa ectomycorrhiza microbial communities from riparian zone in the Pacific Northwest, United States - 7_EM | ecosystem: Host-associated > Plants > Roots > Unclassified | place...
CATGCAATAATATCATTCTTGTCCATAATTTAATTGAAGATGCTTAATTTACAGGTTGTCACCATAAACAATTCATATGAGTTTTTGTTACTCGTGCCTGTTAGAGTCACATTTTATTTTATTTTATTTTATTAGAGATGTAACTTGGTCATGTGTGATTTTCCCCCCTTCGAATTTCCATGTCTTGGGTTTTTTTTTTATATGGTAAACGGAACAAGAAAAGGTTGGTAGAACTAGACGGATATAACATGTGATAAAAATAAAAATAAAAATCGGGTTTATCGTAATTCCTGTAAAATCAAAGTATAATTTTCATGGGTCAAGAAAATATTAATCTTCACAAGAGAACTAATTATAAATTTAAGAGCTCGCTTATCTGAGCTGATGCTTTTATTTTTGGGTTGAAAAATATTGAAAAAAATACTATTTATGTGCTTTTCAGGAAAAAAAAAAAGCAAAAACATAGAAAAACATAGCCTAGGAACACAAAACTAGAGTTGCTGGGAGACAAAAACATGTGCGCAGGATCTATAGAATGTCAGCCCGCCTCTGTCTCTCTCTCAGTTAATTGGTTACATGCCATGAACTTCTTTACGCTAAATGGTGTTTCTTTTCTCCTCCCTGAAACTTAATAGTTAAGTTACTGTAGCACGACATGAAGCTTCACATCATATTTGAATAATTTTCTTTTCGGAGAATCTTCGTATTTTTGAAAAAATTCGGTATCTTCAGGAGCCCTATTATTACCGTTTGTTTTTGAAAAAAATTAATTTTTTCTTTCGAGGAAGTGTTTCTGTCAACGCGCCTGCTGGGCCAATCAAACCCAACCAACCAATCCAAACTAAACAACTCGCCGACGATCCATCCAACAGAGAGACAGAAAGGCTCCCAGCCTAGCCTTTAGAGGGAGCCAGCTCCTTCCTTCACATCTCCGCCGTCCACGTGCCAATCAATCTACACCCTGATCTTCTTTTTCAAACGTGTGGCGCTGTCCCCATTCTAACGTGCCAGCTGCTTCCCCTTTCATTCTGATGACTACTATTACTACTATTTTATTATTATTATTTTAGGGTTAATAATTAATACCGATGCGGCGGGTCATACTGGGGTTCTCATAGAAGGTTCCTTTTCACAAACGTAGCTTTCAAGCCTCGCTGTTTACCCCATCTTTCTTACTCTTAGGAGTCTTTGCATTTAAGTCCCTATGATAAGTTTTTGCATTTAGATCCCTATAGCATCTTTATCATCAAAATTGAAAATGTCAGCATGCTTGTATGCCACCTTAATCAACAACAAAGCCTAATTATTAACTAAAACATGAAGGATGTGGGAAAAGTATTGCTAATTTTTTTTTTTTTTTGCCATTCATTAAAAAACAATAACTATTATTTAGGGGTAAATATGTCTTTTCACAGTTCATTTTTCATTATGGAATTAATGCAGCTTGCTCCCTTTTAAACTTTTTTGTACAGGGTAATTACTTAACCGGTTTTAAAAACAAAAACAAAAAATTATTGAAGTTTGATCTAAAATGTTTGTTTTAAAATTTTACTTTCAGCCTGATAGTAAATTTAGTTTGTTGTTCTTTGATTCAAAATTTTTAAACTTTATCTTTACGACCTTATTCGTAATTTCAATTTTTTTTTTCTATGTGATTGTTGTGTGGTCTTGTGACAATATGAAATTTTAGTAAATATATATAGAAAAACAAAAAGTTTCTCACATTCGTCAACGCACGGGAAGCACCCGTGCATTCCAAGCATCATATGTAGCGCCTCCTAGCAACTAAAAATATTTTTTTACTGTGTCGTTGGAAGTGTCATCGTATCTTTTTTATGTTAGTAAAACGTGTGTTGCCGATGGTGGTATGATTTGTTGCTGGTGAGGTTTTCTTTTTTATTCTTCTTCTTTCTCCTCCCATGAAAATATCATGTTGGTCCTCTTTGTTATTTATGTTTCAACTCCATTCTATTCTCTTAATTTATAATTTTTATTCTTAACTGTTTTGTAAAGTTTTATTTAATTTCAATTTCATCATTCAATCTCAACTTGTCATATATTATTTTTTTCAATTTGATCCTTATTTTTTTTATTTTTGATTTTTTTCTTGGCATGTTTGTAAAAGTTTTATTAATTTTTTATTTTAGTCCTCAATCTAAATTTATGGTATATTATTTTTTCTAACTTTGTCCTTATTCTTTTGATTTTCTTTGTCCTTTTATTAAAGTTATTTTTCTTTTTAATTTTCACTCTTCAATCAAAAATTTATAATTTCCCTCTAATTTATTTTTTACTTCGATTTTTATCCTCATTCTTTTTATCGTTATTTTTTAAATCTTTTTGTATATTTTTCTTTCCCCGATTTCATGCTTCAACATTTGATTTATTGGGGATTGAACTTCGTGATTTTTTCATGTATAGTGCTTCTGGTATAATAACCCAAGTTTCAAGTTTAAAAAGTTAATGTGGGTTGACATCTCTGTTTTTTTTACTTATTTTCTTTTTCAATTTCATCACACGACATAATTTTTTTTTTTAAATTGGCTTGTGATGTTTTGTTTTATTTTTTATCTATCAGGTTATCATAATCACATGACATGGGACACAATTTAGCGAGCTAACCCGAGCTAGCTTGCCATTTATTACCCAAATTATATGTCTATCACGTTAACTCAGTTTGACTAGCGTCGTTTTCTTATCCATTTTTTTTCTTCCATATTTAATTGGTCGAAAATTAAACTACATAGTTTTTTTCACTCTTGAAAAAAGTTTTTTTTCCTCTAAATTATCATGATTGCTTTTTAGTTTTTTTTATTCTTTTTTATTGTTGCCTTTTTTACTAGCCAGAGCTATAACCCGACTCGTAAATTTTCTTCTTTTTCTTAAACACGCTTACAACGCCTGGTTCTAGGTTTACAAAATTCACTCGGGTTCTTTTTTTTTAATATCATATTTTTTTAGTTTTATTTTTCAGCATTTAGTTTAATTTAAAATTGAGATCTACTATTTTTTTTTCTATGTTTTCATTTAGATCTTTCACTAATTTAAAAGCTACTCAGGTTATCTTGGTTTCTTTAGAAAGAGGAAAAAACATAATTATGATTTATATGTGAATGTACGCGTGAAAAAACCTTTAGTTTTACTTGTTTTTATATATATATATATTTTATAATAATTGTAATACAGGGTGGGTAGCAGACACTACCCAACTCAACAAAGAGATACAATTGACATAGAAGGGGCACAGCTGCAAACTTTACTCCTCATTTTCTCCCTTGCATCCGAAGAACAAAGGTTTCTTATTATTGAAGGACAATGTCATCAAACAGAAGAACAAAAATATCATGTCTTCTTAAAGTATTTGTTTATTGCTGTAGGGGGGGCCACGACCCTTTTTTCTCTGTTTGAATCAGGCCATGGAAAGGCCTATATAAGTAGTAGACCTGTGTGAGAGAAAGATCTCAAGGGAAGTAAGGAAGCAAAGAAGTAGAGCAGCCTTAACACCCTCTTTCTTTGTTTGTTAGAAGGCAAGAAAAGAATCCATTGTTTGCAGGAAGCTCCTTGTAACTTCTTGTTTAGCTCTCACTTCAAATGTTTTTGGTGGTACTATAAATTAATAAACATAACTTCGTTCTTTCTTTCAAGAAACACACCTCTTTTTTTGTTTTCTAATTTCTTTCTTCCCCACCTTTGTTTCGTCTAGAAACTATCTGTCTGGGCTTTCGTTATCTTCTGTCAAGCTCTCAAAAACTTGCCTTGGTAATTCTGACTTTTTATACTTACGGAGAAGAATATTTTCAGAACCATTAAGAGACCATCTGTAACCTAAAAGATGGGAGTTAGTGGCACTTTGGAGTATTTATCTGACTTGGTGGGAAGTGGAGGCCATAAACACAAGAAGAAGAAGCAGTTACAGACTGTTGAGCTTAAGGTCAGGATGGACTGTGATGGCTGTGAACTTAAGGTCAAGAAGGCCATTTCTTCATTGAGTGGTATGTTGCCTGCCTTTTCACCTCTCTTGTTTATTTTCTGCTGCACTGTTTTTTTTTCTCCTTAATTTTGCAGCTGAAGAGAAAGTGATACATTTGAACCTGATTAAATTAATTTTTGCGTTTGCCATTTATGTAGGAGTTAAAAAGGTGGAGATCAACAGAAAACAACAAAGGGTGACTGTTACAGGATATGTTGATTCAAGTAAGGTGTTGAAGAAGGCAAAGTCAACAGGGAAAAAGGCAGAGATTTGGCCGTATGTTCCTTACAATTTAGTGGCTCAACCTTACGCTGTTCAGGCTTATGACAAGAAGGCTCCTCCTGGTTATGTCAGGAATGTAGAAAACACTGTCACCACAGGCACCGTGACCAGATATGATCAGGACCCCTACACCTCCATGTTCAGTGACGACAACCCAAATGCTTGCTCTATCATGTAACGCAACCGAAATGAAGAGTACAGCAAATGTCCCATCCACCTGCTTCTCCTTCTCACGAGTTTAAAAACCACTGTAAAATTCCCATGTAGAGTTTTTCTCATTTTCAGCTTCGTTCTTGGGGGATTTTCTTATTATGCAGTAATAAAATTATGTGTAGATTAGTGAGTTGATGAATGTCGTCACCCCTTTTGGTTTTTTTGAATGGTCTCAATCAATGTTTTGTAGCTTTGCAGTGAGTGGTTTTTGTTGGGCCTAGACTACTTTAGCATGGGTTTAGGTATTTGATGTTGAAATGTTGTGGGTGGCCACTTTCAGCAGTAGCAGCTTCCTTCACTTTATTTTCTGGTGCGCGATGTTAAGTTTTTTAATCTATTTTGTGACTGAATAGTGTTAACAGCTGTGGTCAAGTCACCATGCTGCTGGGGTGATGCAAGGAAGTTGCATTTCCAACGAGGGTTCATAACAAGGAATTAAGGATGCATGGTGGAGATCTTAAGTAACTAAAAGTTTTAATTTAAGTAACCAATCAATTTGCCTACTGAGGAGCAATCCCATGTCTAAAGAGGTTTGTTTATATTCTAGATCTGTGAGCTTCAGGCACTCAGCTAGAATGGTATATAGACTAGGCCAGAATTTGGCTGAACCAGCAAGAATGCCTAACCCCAAGGTGTGGCAAAAAAGGCATTGGCGTTAAGATTTAAAATCTCAAGATTTGGAATCCATTCGGTTCCCAATCGAAGGCAAGGACAAAGGCAAACAAGAGAAATTCCCAACAAAAGCACATCCACTCAAAACCAAAACTGAGAAAAAGAATCCTTCTTTCCAATTTTCTTCAACCTTTCTCTTATCCAGAGGAAGCGTAAAGACATATATCAATAACATAAACAGAGATTCATGTGCAATACAGTTTCTCACACAGCTTGAAAAAATCATGCCTACGCTCAATTTCCACTTCAAGATTAAGCACCTGATAACACAAGGAAAAAACAAAAAGAAGCAACTTTCTTCCTTGTCGGACATATTTTATGGTCATTAATTTTCCTTGGGATTTCTGTCAAGGCAGACCATGTGAATCGTCGCGTATATTAAGCGTCCGAATCATGCATTTCAGCAAACTGATATAGTTTGTCAGATGAGGCTAAAATGATCGAACATATATAAGTATTTTTAGCACATTTTGGCTCCTGAGGTAGAGCAGATTATATGAATTGATGAGAGGTAAAACCTCTAGCACATAGGAATAAAATGATTTTAACAGACTAACTAGACAAATCAAATCAAAAGATAACATCCAAAATGACATAAAAATTTATGCTGTTGCTGCATGCTCGGGAAAGAAAATCAACTACTCTCGACAATGAAACTGTTTAATTCCACCCCGTGAGAAATAGAATAATTCCCACCTCCGAGCAAGCATAGTTGAGCATGTCAGAAGAAACCACTACTTATGTTTTTGAATAAAGGCGAATATTGTAAAGTAATCAATAACTTGTACTCAAAAGTTTGCTCTTCATTTCTATAAGGTTCTAGAAAGTAGAAACAGCTCCTTTCAGGAACTTTCAACGGAAAGAAAACATTTCGGTATGACAGGAGCAGAGAATGACATTCACTTGAGCTATTTACTTCCCGGTGATCTTAATGGTGATGCAGTTAGTGCTGATTAGCCTTTTGAGCCATTGCTAGCGCGTTTCTTATACAACCTGGTATGCAGAATCATTTTGTTTGAGAAGCACTAACATGGTTGAAAATCCCTGGAGAAGAGGCTGATGGATGATGCTTGTCATGAGTGCGGCATTTTATATTTTAGTGATCTTCTTAGGTAGCGTTATCACACAGTTACAATCATAGTATGTAACCAAAATCTGCGCCTAATACGTGACACCAGTCTTCCTGTCTTCTCCTGCAACTAAAGCATGCATTGTCTAGCAGAAAATGTTGTTTCAGAAGCATAATTGACCTCATCCTCCCCAGGTTTTCCAAGATTTCAAGGAGACCTTTAACTTCATAATGAAAAATGGATGCGTAAATGACCACCATTAATCTCTAAGTCACTTTACATACACAAACCATTGTCCTCCCCATTTGAGTACTTTCTAGCACTCAAACAGGGAATAATCCTCCTTTTTTATGTTTTTACTACTTCAATCCCCAAAAGTAGGATTTATCGCTTTATCAAGGTCAGAGAGATTATGACATGCCGAGGAGGGGGTGTGAAGAATATGCCCTATTATGCACTTCTTCAAAATGTAAATTTCCATACATGAGCCATGACCAACCTATGAGGCTCTTGAACTCATAACTGAGTCAAGTGTATACAAAAAAAGCTGCTTCTGGAAGTTCAAGAAGTTCCTGGATTCCAATCCCAGCATCAATCCAACAAGGTGCAATGACATCATTTCCAAGATAACGAGAGGAAACTCACTTGATGATCTACACTAGACTTTCATTTTTTTGGTAAACTCCTATTCCCAGAGTAAACTCCAACAAAATTAATATCATAGAGAAGAGTTGCATTGCCAGGGATATTGCAATCACCTGTGCAAACAATATAATGGCAGTTAGTTTCCAAGTAACAAGTGCAAATATTGGATGAATGCATTAGTGCTTCTAATTCTATCCTATGCACTAGAACAGTTTAGCTATACAAAAACAGTCATGTTAGTGAGCATAAAACATCATGACAATGATATATCACGAGTAAGACCACACATTTGATTCAGAATTAGTGGGCATAAGAAAACTAAATGACAAAAGACATTGGCAATACAGATCAACAGCATTAGTCATTGTACCAGCAGTAATAAAACAAGGAATCCATACAGCTGCGCTGCAAATTCAATACACATGAACTCGAAGGCAGGAGGATGGAGAAACAAAAAGAAACAATTTATAGTTTTTCTTATGCCTGACTGTCTGAAGTTAAACCTGTACTCTGCATCTGTTTTGGAATATTTTAAGCTCAAATACCTACGAGTAGTTTAAATGTTCAATGATATGGAATGCTTCATATGAAAAAATCACCTGAGAAGCATCCTGCAGGTTCTGGACCATATGCTAAAGGAGGAGGAATATATAGCTTACGTCTTCCACCTGTGAAAAGCCAGCAGTTTGACAAAACCTTGGGGAAAATAAGAATAAATACAAAGAACAAAATAACTAACAGAATTCTTTCCTTTTTTTTCTTCTCAAAATCGTACCTTCTTGCATTGGGGGCACCCCTTCACCCCCTAGAATTCCCTGATCCAATCCTCTAATGACCTGAACAAATAAATAACCATGTAAAATAAAGTTGTCTGATGTAGATGTATGTGGGGAAATTATACGCAGCATCATTTGATTTTTGATATTCTCTGTTTATTGTTTCTGTAAAGAATGGTAGAGCAGCTTAATGAAAGAAAAATCCCAATTCACAAGAGTCGCATAAAAAGTTTCAAAAGTTCTTGTTGTAGATTACCTAATGGAAGATTCAATTTAGCTCTTTAATATCCTTCATCATTACGATTTACAATAGAAGGATTCACAGAAAAATGCTAGTACAGAGCAGTATCAAAAATATTTTGCTAGGCATTGTACATGAAAACTCCAATCTATCCTTACATTGGGGACAGTATGGAATATGGTGATCCGCCCACAATCATCCATTAGATTAAGAAGGAATAAATTATCACCAATCTAAGCAAAGAATATCAAGTAACTAATATGGCAGGCAGATAATGTAACCTATGAATGAAGACAAAAGTAGTAGAACTCACATCTCTACAGAGCACTATGAGCTGTGACTTGGCAAATACATGATAGCAAGTAGTTTAGACCCTAGTCTTACAAGCCTCTAACTTGATCGGCTGTAAATTAGGAGTTCAACATAAAATCTTTCCACTTGCATGTTTGAGAAGAAAATGGAACCAAACTGATAATTCTAGCTAATACTTTCACACCTTACCAACGCCAATGCGCATAGTGAGAGGTCTGCCGCGTTTATAGCTGCTGTCAAAGACTCTCCCATCAGCGAATCTTGCAGTGTAATGGACCTGTGTCGAGGGAGGGAAAGAAAAACACAAATTGTGATGCTTCAAGGTATTTACTAGTTGTTTTTCCGGTGAGATTATTTATAGGTGCTACTGCAGGAAAAAAAAAAACTGAAATAGTACTAAAACAAGTTGAATCTTCAAGGAACAATTCATGACCAGAATACATCAAATAGGTAGATCATGAATCAAACAAACCTAAACCTTTAAGGATAAAGTTATTCACAACTCCAGCTAAGTCAAGTACTTAATCAAAATTATTTCACAATTTCTGAGCACATGCTTTATTTAGATCCATTACATACCTTCAGCATGAAAGCCTCAAAATTACAGAAAATAAAAAAGACACCCCAATTCTCCAATCAATATTGCCCCAGAAAACATGAGAGAACCCATTCAAGAACAGATAAAAGCTTATTAAAGTCTAGACACAGATTGAATTACTATCATTAATTAGTTAATTTGAGATTGAAGCTTGGTATAACTACTTCAATAAAGCGAAATTCAGGGAAACAAAAAAAATCAAGATAATAAATTAGCAAAATTCCTGAACTGTTAGACTCACATTAATGAGCTCATTATACGGGGCATCCACACCAGGCCCTACAGAAATATCACAGTAACCAAGGCCAGAGGGAACAAAGTTAAGGTCACATGGTGGGTCTGCTACCGTAGCATAGTACTCAATTCTAGTGGCTTCAGCATCCAATGGTGAGAAAGCAAGAACAGAAGCAGCTAAAAGCCCCAAACCCACGTCAAGAATGCACTTCTTTGTCTTAGAAACTGACTTCAATGAGAGATTTGTTTCTCTGTCATGTGACAAACAAGAAAGACAAGAAAATGGTGAAGTGGGTTTGGAAGTGAGAGTGGGTTTGTTAGAATTGAAGAGGTTTTTTGAGGTTGTGAATGTTATAGCAGAGAGTGCTGCCATGTTTTGGGCAGTATACTGTAGTTTGTTGTGCTCTCAGCTCTGTCTATCCAGTTGAGGTGAGGTGAGTGGTTTTAAAAAGCGGTTAAGTTAGGAGGGTGGATTGAACAACAAAAGCACTCTTTTGGAGGGGAGGAATTTTGATCGTTGGATATGGATAAGAGCCCTTATTGAAAAAATAATTAATTTAAAGTAAAAAAAAATCAAAGTAATTTCAACCTCAATGCCAATGCCAAACACTCCTGAACTCATGCACGTGCACCTGCTGCCTGCCTGCTTACAGATTTTGTCCAGTGGTCCTGATCATGCTATGAATTTAAATATGAAGGTAACTAAAACTACCTATCGTTTTTTCCCCTCTGAAATTCCTCATGGATTTGGAAACTTTTTTCCTTACAGCATAGAGCACAATTATGGATTTGGTTTTTCTTGTACAAATCAAGGAACTCCAGCTAGAAGTTAGTAATCTGCAACTTCACCTTTATATGGCCGAGGAACGGTTAAGGCCAGACAAGTGTAACAACAAAAGTTTTCCACTTCTTCACTTTTGTTGTCATTTTGGTATTGTATCGATCTCAAATTACTGGTGTTCTTGTCTTTTGCTTAATGACTAATTGAAAGGTTATACGAGGATGACCTTCTGACATTTACATCAATTCTGGACCTTGAGTCATTTGAGAAGACTCTTTTGGATACCATGGCACGTCTTCAAGAGAGAATGCTAGTGTTTTTTTCTCTTGAAATTACATGATTGATTAAGTGTTATGTTCCAAAATGCCATGTACTGGTATGATAATTATATATCCATTTTGACTCTAATCTTTGCTGCAGAAATACATCTCGAGTAATCCAGCATCTACGTATGACCCGTCAAATTTGCAGTTAATCAATTGTACTTTGATGCATAATTGGCATCAATCTTGAATTACTTGAATAATTAATTAATTAGGACTAAGAAAATGAAGCTCTTGCCACTTCATCTCTTATTAATTTGCTGGTGTTCTTAGATGCAGAAGGGGCGATGCCAGACTTTGAAAATGAGATTGCAAGTCTCATCAGTAGCATAAATATACAGAGACATTTTTGTGCCTGAAAATGGAAACAACCTCAGTTCTGTTCGCGTAGGATCTGATCAATCTTCTTGTGTTCCTGTGAGGTGAATAAAGGTTGAAAGTTTTGTACGAGGATGATGGGAAATCTGTGTATATTTATGCTACTGATGAAACTGGTTTTTGTTTTTCTCAGCAACCAATCCTCCACAGCAAATTTTGAGGCATTGTCTCATGGGACTATTAATGTAAACGCAAATCTTGCAACAACATGGAAGGAAGCAATATGAACAACTCGAACAGTGAGGTCTTCCCAACTTGGTACCAAGCTTTCACATCATTGTCATCAACTGATCTCCTCTCTGCCTTCAGCCTCCAGCCTCATTCCCAGCAGGATGCAGTAAAGGTTCTCCCTCTCTTTAGGCATCTTTGAAATTCTATGTGATACTGCTAAAAATGTATAGCTAAATTTAAAACCTATTTTTAGTGGCTATTTCATAACAAGAACATATAAACTTCTCTTGTCGGCAAGACAATGTTGCTGGTCCAGGCTTTACTTCAATGTTGCAACAGCCACAGGCAGAGACCACATCAAACTGCCATCAAATGCCTCTACTACTTCTGACCAATGTTCAGAATATGAGAATAATGATATAACACAGCCTAGGTATAAAATGCTTCACTCCAATAACTTCTTTTGGGTGGTTAAATAGCAGTGTAAACAAGAAATTTGGGTGATCAAATTTCGAGGGGACATACAATTTTCCTTTTCTTCTTCCTGTTTCTTCATGTAGGAAAGGAATATTAATGATGTGTGTATATTATATATGAGCTCATGGATTTGTATGATAAAGAAGGTAGAAAAAACAAGGATTTTCTCTATATCATATGCCCTAGGTAGACTTCGGCAAAAAAGAAGAAGAAGAAGAAGAATAAAAACTTGTTACAGATCGAGGATAATTATTCGTAGAAATCTGCTTGAAGTTGATCATGAAGAGGGTCTGTGTGTTTCAATTGGGTCTGAAGATACAGTCTTGACTCCTATATCCGAGAAATATTATCGATCTCATGCTACTATGTTCTTTTCTTTTTCTGTGAGTTTCAAATATAATCCAATATTTGACCATAATTCCAGCAAGAGCTATTTCTTTTAATCACTTAAGAATTGCATGTTATAGAACCTGAATTAATGCGAGATCTAATCTTATGTAAAACTTTTTAACAACAATCTAAACCATAGCCAAGGGCGGAGCTAGGAATTTTTTTTATCTTGGGCTATAAACTGTTATTGATCCTTGTTGTAGAGCTAACTTAGAGCTTGAGAATTCTTACTTGATCGTGATGGTTTCACACTCTTGTAACTCTCTGTTTAAATTTCTCTTCAAAACCCAAGTTAAGACCCGATGTTGTTGAGAAGAAAAAAATTAAAATCCCATGATGCTTCTCGAGTATTGATAAAGATAAAAGAGTAGATTTTAATAAATAATAGAAGACAAAATCTTTGTAAGGAGTAGGTTTTTACAAAAAAACAAAAAGAAAAGTCTTTTTTTTTTACTTTAGCAAATATATTTGTAGGAGGCGCGCATACTAGGGTTCGGGGCGGAGCCCGAAATTTTTTCTTTCCTTGCACAAAATTCATAAAGTTCACTACTGCATATAAAGCTCCAAATAAAATTTAGTCAAAATAACAAAAAACACAACTAATATTAACCCTACAAAAACATATAGGACTTAACGACAGTATGATTCCCAAAGAAAAGGAACAGTTAGCATTAGCTGCACTTGCAATCCTAGGCCAAAGATCAGCACACTCCTTTCCAATTGGACCGGTAATTGCTGAGCCTTTCATTTCTCCTTTGAGGTTCACACTGACACCAGCATTATCTTCAAAATACATGAAAACACCATCCTTTCGGCGCCAAGACTTACGCTGCCTAATAATGACAGCAGGCATAACCTTCTTCCTGAGATCAGGCTTCCCCTTCTTGACAGTGGCCATTACCATATCACCAACGCAGGCAGAAGGCAAGCGGTTCAAGCGACCCTTAATTCCCTTCATAGATATGATGTAAAGGTTATGCAGGGAGAGTATTGAGTTTTTTAATAATTATTTTTTAACCTGGGCTACAGCCCACCTTAGCCTCCTATACTCCTCCGCCCTTGACCATAGCCATGCCGATGCGTTTATTTATCCGGGGGATCTTATAGAGTTCATCGGAAGAAATGCAATGGCGTAGCATGTAGAAGTTTATTTTTCGAAACTAGACGGCAAAATTCTGAATAGTTTAGAGGGTCGACACCTTCAGCTCTCTGTATAAACAGTGGTGATATCAATATTCTATAATATCAACAAAGAATCAAGGTTCTATACGGCTTATTATCATTTTTCTTTCTAAAAAATCATATTTTCAGGACAGTATTTTTTAAAGGGTCAACCATGTAAAGAATTTTTAGGCCAACATCAATAGACATCCCGCCAAAACTCTGTGACACAGCACCATCTCATGCCTCTGTTTTTAAGTCCGGTGATCTGTTTTTAGGCCAACATCAATAGAGATGTGTTTGAAAATGTAATAATAATTGTTTTTTAAAATAATTTTTAGTTGAAAATATATCAAAATAATATTTTTTTTATTTTTTAAAAATTATTTTTAATATAAATATATCAAAATGATTTAAAAATACTAAAAATATATTAATTTGATATAAAAAAAGGTAAAAAATTTTAAATTTTTTTAAAAATATTTTTAAAATATGAAAACAATCAAGCCGTGGAAACTGTACAACTAATAACTTTTT
>Ga0307507_10009225_pt1 | contig 13229 bp, 10 predicted proteins | sample 7_EM_MG_FD_207223 | JGI IMG/M metagenome (GOLD analysis project Ga0307507, IMG submission 207223) | Populus trichocarpa ectomycorrhiza microbial communities from riparian zone in the Pacific Northwest, United States - 7_EM | ecosystem: Host-associated > Plants > Roots > Unclassified | place...
CTTAAGATAGAAAGCTGTCCCCTCCCCCCTCGGTGGTTATCACTCGCATTCCATCATTCATCATCATCTGTTAAAGGTTGGCCTATACGCTTGTGACTTTCCCAACACAACCGTCCATCCCCGCGAAATAGCACAACCACTCGCTACACACTCGCTTTACTTACACTACACAGCCCGGCTTGTCTTCGATACAGGCCGTAAAGCATCCAACTCGAATACAGCGTGGGATCCAGAGAAAATAAGGATGCCTTCGCGACTATCAAGCCCGATGTTGTCTTTGGACATTAATCACATCGCCAAGGTTGACCCAAGAAATGTGGATAATTTGTTCAGTATGTGGACTAGTAAGTGATACTCGGCTCACCTGATTATTTTAATAAGTGCTGACCGTTTTGTTTTTTGTTTGCGGAACAGTCTTTTCAAAGTGTGCCGAGTCTTTGGAGAATGGAAGGCGGTTAGAGAATCTGAGTTGGAGGGTATGGAACAGGGAAACATTTTGCTGTGATGATACAACGACTCCCAATACTCCGGTTCCGGTGAAGAAGCCAAAGCGACAGGATTCCGAAATCTCGGATTTACCAGAACTTTCGACAAGTGTTGAGTCCGCTGCCTCGGAGTATGAATTGTCAAAGGAGCCACGGTCGGATGCGGTCAACATTCGATCTTCACGGCCTTGTTTGACCCGGAGTGATTCCAGTGAGCGCTACCGAGGTAAAGAGAAGCACATGACGCCTGTGCATCTGGTCAAGTTAATGGGGGATTTGGATAAGAGCAAGTCGAGTGCAGAAGATTGGATCTCTCGAAGGAGTTTCATCAGCACACAGATTTCGACTGGTGCGGAGCCTTCCATGCCAGAACAAGAAATTACTTCAACAGCTTTACTATCACCCATGTCTTCTACTGCCGATCATATATCTCCTGTGGGGTCGGAGTCGAGTAAGTCATCGGAGCAAAGCAGCCACAGTGTTGTCCGTGGATTTTCGCCTGGACAGGTATCTTCATCTTACCGATCAAAAGCAGGGATGGCATCAGAGCCCAGCCCAGTGAAGGAACTAGTTGCGGCGCCTAAGAGGACAAAGAACAACATGTGGATTATTGGTTCATCGCCTTCATCAGTGTCCGACGATGAGACGGATATGGATCACAGCTTCAGTACCCGTCAAGGCCCTCAGGTCAGCAAGCTAGCGGAGGGGCTAAAGATGGCAGGCAAGAAGAAGAGGACCTCATTCAGAGATGAGGTTGCCACACGAACGGTCTACGATGAAGACACTTTCAGTGACGACGAGGAGAACGTTTCAGAGAGTGCCATTGAGGATGATGATGATTGCTCCTCTGACTGGGAATCATCTACCGACAGCGCACAATCCAGCTACACTGAAACCGCCTTGTTCCAGCGTGTAGAAAGCCGCCCTCAGCTCGCCACTCGCCCCTCTCTTCTGTCTACCCTTCTCCACGAGCCCAAGCGAGCGCCCGTGCTGACAAACAATGGATCCCGTTCAACACCCGCCATCCGATCGCGCAATACCTCGCCTTCAGGCCCCTCACTTGCCGCCTCGCCCCGCAAAGAATCTCCATTGGCTTCCAAGGCAACCGCCGAGGTCAGCCATTCGAAGCCAATCATCGTTACCACCAGCAACATGCATCCGCCTGCACTTTCGCCACGCACGACAAGGCGAAACATGCTCGCGACCGAGCTGACAGAGTCTCTCCGAAAGCATTTGCTCTGGGAGAGACAGCAGAAGAACACCACCGCTTCGGCCGTCCTAAAAAGGAGACACACGGCACATGATGTTACCAAGCTCAATGACTATCCACAGCCCAACTTTATGTCGGGCAACAAGGGAAACACATCCAAGAACAATTCTTGGAATCACTACTTCGAGACACATGAGTATCATGTGGCGGGATGGTAATGGGTTGTAATATTGGAAAAAAGGAAAACAACAATTAGAAGTATTTAGGAGGAAAAAGGAAACTTGTACAGGAAATACCAGCGGCGGAGGAAAAAGCTTTTTGTTCGACTTTCGGAGTACATTATTTTATAATTATCGGTCACATAACATCACCCCTTTCAACACCAACATATTACGGCTTTAATGAATGGATTTTGCGCTGGATTGGTCTTAACGGTTGGGGGGATCGGTTCTTGGGCATTTTTGTTTGCGAATTCTCATTTATTCCTTTTGTTCTATTCCCAACGGTGAAAGGTGGTCTTTTTTTTTATCTATTTATTATACTTGCCTTTGAGTTCATTTTAACGGTGTCAGCCTGTTTTTTTTTCCTTTTTTAACTTGGGGATATGCTTTTCGTCTTTATTTTGTTCATTTCTTGTTTATTTACCGAACGGGGGCGTATTCTGAATTTGTTTTTTCCGGCATATCGGTGTATTCGGATTCTTTTTTGTATGCCTTTTTCCTTTCTATTTTCTCATCTTTTATTCAGGGCGGGTTTGGTTCATTTTCATCGGAGTCGGGTCCGCATTGGGAGTCACGACTTTTGATCCTTTTTATTATATATATATATATTCTTTGAAATTTCTTTTCTTTCAAAGCCTACCCTTTATTCATCCTCATGTCAAGATATTGGTATAGGAAGGGAGGAGGTGAGGAGGAGGAGGTGAGGAAGCAAAAGAAAATATTGCCAAACAAAAGGGAAAAAGAAAAAGAAGAAAAAAAGAGAAAATCATAATGTACTTTTATCATCAAAAATTATTCTTTTTTTTGAACAAGAAACTTGCTTGTGGAGTCGTGCTTGAGCCATCTATAATAATATCATAGCCATTCATTTATTATTAAAGGGATAGACGGCTGCCTTGTAAGTGCACTGCCAATTTTCACCTAATTTCTCAAGATCCGAACAATCAAATATTCTGAGAGGGAGTAAGGTTACAGCAATATAATTGAAAACAAAAAAAACAAAACAAAAACAAAAAGTAGCAAAAAGGGTAATTGATCTAAAGCCGATGATGCTTGTGATGATGATGTGAACAACCTGACCCGAGTGCAATTTTCCTCTCCTTGTATCCTCCATCCATCTCGAGCATGATATTCACTTTCCGCCTTCTTTTCCAATAAAAAAACTATAAACACATGACCCTCCACCTCCCTCATCATCAGGTACTTTCCCACCACCGCAACCACCACCCAATCCCAATCCCGATCTCCATACTAAACGTAAGCCTAAAGGCCGGCCGGTAGAAGTGTTGAGAAGGAACGAGAGAAAGAAGGAAAGAAGGGGGGGATTGGAGGCGAGGAGGAGGAGGAGGAGGAGGAGGAGGAGGAGGAGGAGGGGAGATTGAATTTCTAATACCCACATAAAACTAACCTATTGGACTACTCTTACTGTATTATATTGCATAGTACTGTACTGTACTTCTACGGGTGTTTACCTCGGTCTGACTCTGCTTAAGAGAGAAAAGAAAAGCTGGACGATACGGTAGTCTATGAAGTGTAGAATGCAAATAAGGTAAATAAGCAAATAAAAAAGTGCTTTTTTTTAAAAAAAATTGTGGGGTATTGAGCATTGTCTATTGCTTGGTTTCTCGCCTGAAAACTGTGGTAGCCGCATGCGTTTGTCCATGACTCTTCCCTCTTCCGCCTTACGTGAGTTGTTGATGGTGGCGATGATGAGATATTTTACTTCTTGTTCCTTCTGGATGGTTTGGGATGGCATGGGATGGATGGGGGGTTTTTTGTTTGGTCACCTTTGCGTTTTTTCTTTCTTTTCTTCTTTCCCCTTGCTTTGTTTACTCGAATAGTTCTGCAGATGAAATTGAGGTAAGCTTGGCGGTTTTTTTGCTAATTGGGTTGTACTACTTCTAAGTTAGTTGTCTACGGTAGGGAGGAGGAGAGCAAGTGAAAAAGAAAAAAAAAGAAAAAAAGAAAAAAGAAGCCGAGAATCCCCACACGAGCAAGAAGGTGAATAAGAAGCCTTGTGCGATATATCATGTAAACGGCTGGAATTGATTGGGCATGCTAATTTCTATGCTACACACATCCACAAAAGAAAGGGTATCTGTATCTGTACGATAATTATGTCGGAGGTACGCAACATCAGAGGTTTTTTTAGGGTTTTTTTTCTTTTTTCCGTTTTTTGTTCATTTTTTCTATCCAATTCCCTCCAATTCTCGCCGGGAGCCCAAAATTAACCCTCGAGGCTATCTCGGACGCATTTCCTCGCCCTCTTTTTGAATTCCGTAGGATCCTCCCGCCACTGTTTTGCGGCCTCCTAAATGATAAGAGTCAGTTTAATGCGTCTCTCGAACACGAGTCCGTAGGGGAATTGTTTTTGTTATGGATCTTTTCTTGTTTTTCCAAAAACGCACCAAGTTAGCCGGACTCTCGTCATTGGGAGAGCTCAGCATAGAGATCACCGATATAAGGATCGATTCTGGGGTGCGAACGGGCAGCCAACGTTCGCTAGCAGACTCATAGCCGTACCTGTAGGGTTGAGGTTTGGGGAGCTCGTTAGTCATTGGTTCTGTGGAAGACTCAACGGATGCAGCATGGCCGCAGTGGAATATCGGCAGCACTTCCTGTGTGCTTGCAGAACAGAAAGGACAAGCAAAGAGACGAAAGAGAGAAAGAGAGCTTACTGGTCTTCCCCGGGAGGATGAAGAATCGAAATGCAAACGCTACCATTTGGGTAGACTAGGAATCTCATCAGGCTCTATCATCGCATAGTGTGGAGGGATGCAAATCTCGAGCCGAAAAAAAAAAGAAAAAAAAAAAAGCACGTTGCACGATCAACAACATACCGTTCGGATGCCAAATAGGCGTTTCGAATGTCATGGTTGGTGGATCATGTGGATAGGTATCCGGGAACACGAGGCGGGCACGAAAAAAACCACCTAAAGATTATTTACGATATTCTTTAGCTGTGTTGATTGCATTTTCAGTAGCAAGAGCTCCTTCAAATCACCAAGAATGGTTTATTCACCTCCATAAAATTGGCAATCATCGGAGATCATCAACATAACTTCCCATTCATAGATGTTGTCATTCACAAGACCTGCACTGATGCTCGCCAGGTCCCGGTCCATTTGCATCTCTTTCAGCTGCTTCTGCAGCAGACTGGCGGAGGCGAGAGGGGCCGACATTATCTAAATGCTTGAAGGCGGGTAAGTGAATCGTGTTCGGAGGGGGAGACAACTTTCGGTCGGGGAAAACGTGCTGTACCTTATCGAGGGAGTTCTTGCGTGGAGGAGAGGGTTTAGGATATGGGGGGGGCGATTGCAGGTTACCGACACAGGCGGGGAGAGAGGAAGATTACCGGTATGGAGGGGTGGTGGATAGATAGGGTGTGTGTGTGGAGGGAGAAGTGTGGGGGAGGGGGGTAGGTTTGACGCGAGAGGTCTGGAAGAGGAAGGGTTATCGACAAGCGAGCCAACTAGCGTCCTCGATAACGGAGCGTATCATGCATGTCAACCGGCAGCACAGGACCAGGACAGGATGATAGCAACGCCATGGAAACGATCACTGCATCTGTCAAGACTTGCATCCTCCTTTTCCCTCATGTGTTTGCCCAGAGACTCTTGTCGTCACCATAAACACTTAACAATCGAAGCACCTCTCCTCTGATAGCTCTTACAATTCCCCCTCACTCTCATACTCCTCCCATTCATATTTACCAGCCTATCTCCACCTTACGTTTGCTGCACATGCTTCATGCACTTAAATCTTTGGTGATGAACTGGCTAGAAGAGCTTACCCATCCATCCTTACTTTCCTCCCTTCAGAAGAAATCTGATTCATTCAAAAGCACGCTCTTTCCACCCTGCGCTAATCGCCGGCCCTACGGGTAAAGGACTAGCTTTCAGGACACATCACATAATCCTCTTCAGAAGTGGGAGAAGCAGCGTTATCAAGTTTTTGTTTCTCACCGCGGCTCTCCACCCCGCTCCCCTCAATTGCCACTCAGGATCTAATCATGGACTTTGGGGGTTTACAGGAATTTCATTACGGAGTTTATGGTTGCTCTTGTCTTCAGGCTGTAGGTTCCCTAAGGAGGGTTGAGCGAGATACTCTGTGCCGACAATCGGGACAGTCTACACTATTGAGGATCTCCGATAAATCAGGGTTAGGGCTGGATTCAGTGATTGTGTGTCGTTCTTTTTGGCTTTCACATCTCCCCTCTATCACGTCTTTCTGCACGTGCTTTGGTGATAGTTTAAGTGCTTGAGCGCTCGAGCGCACCCGGATAAATGGGTTATAATACCATTTAAGCTTCGGCCATTCGAAAATGCATAAGGCCTAGGCTTGGTTAGCTTGTGTCTTAGTGTTATATCTAAATACGCGGCTGCAATTTATCCAGAGAGACGAACCAAATCTTACGACTGGTAACCTAAATACTGTTGCTTCGAGTGTTAGGTGTGCGAAACCGGGTGTGCGGAATTATTTTTGCGTCATGTGAGGTGACTTGATAGAACTACCGTACTCTTCACATTCTCGACCGTTTAGTGTGTGCATATGCTCACAACTATCGAGATATCTCAGCCCGCCTCAGAGCCCAGCTTCCGCATCTGCGATGCTAAGCCCTAACCCTTCCTTAATCACTCCGGAGGTAGTCTGGAGAGGGGGTTTTTCTTTTTTTGTTTAGGTAGGAGCCCCTACTAGCCTTGACCTAACCTGCTTGCCTTACAGCTTACTCGACCTCCATTTTGGCAAATCTCGGGACCTCCTCGCAGGCGCCCCACGCCCCGAACCACCAGCTGTCAATACCAGGGACTCACGGCCACGCGCCAGCATAGTGACTTCAGGCGTATATGGGATCGCACTGGAAATAACTTGGACCCACTATGCTTAGAGCTTCTTGTCTTGCAAGTGTCGAGTTCCCCACTAGAAGAGCAATGGTTATTATTGGTCAGCGGCCGACTGCTGTAATACGGTAATACAGTATCACATTTTGGAGTATTTTTTTTGCATTTAACCGGTAGCTTTAGAGCAGCCGGGCTCTTACAAACCAGAAAGGGCAATCCGCGGACAAGATTTCGTTCTTGAAGTACGGTAATCAGACTTTGCGGTTTTTGTGGCACCTCCTGTCAGGCAGGACTGTGAAAGCTAGGAGGCCTGGATAGGCGCTACGGCTTATGTGAGTCGTTGTTATTATTTGTTATCCTATAATGGTTATTACCTGCTTTACTAGTTAAGGAATCAGACTCCTAGGGGCGTTAACTTATCCGGATGGACGGAAAGGTTTACCCAACTCTCCTCAGGCTCAGGGGTTTTTTTCCTTCAGGCTGTAGAGAAATCTCCACGATTCTAGGGATTGGGTTAGGGAGACTTCTTGGTAGTTTAGCCGGGAACAGTTGGGCTTTAGACTTGATATATATATGTGGATCAAATACCGTACTCTAGGGCTCTAGTCTTTTTCATCCGCATCTGCAGAACTTGCGGTGAGAAACAAAAAAAGAGAGGAAAAGCTAGCTCTAGACCGGAGCACTGGGGCCGCACGGCAAACCCATCAACTCAGATAACAACACACAAAGACGATCGGACCAAGATCACGAGTGGAGCTACAATCACTACAACTGGGTCCGATAAGGGGACGATTTTAGACGCCATCTCGTTGGACCATCGGGACCCGCAGGGTTGATACAGAATGGCAAAGTTTTTGTTTTTGGCATGGTAAGGTTTGCCTGCATAGGATGTATGGCACGGAGCTTGGGTGCCTTTGGGGAGCTCAGATGACTGATTCTTTTTTTTTCCGTATCCTGTTTTTAGGTTACAATCAAGATGCGTTCTCGGGAGTTTATGAGTGTGTGGTACTCGAACGCCTTTATTTCCCTTCCTCCCCCTTACAACTGTGCGCCCACAGTTCGTACAAGAGTGTGACTAATAGTGACTAATGTTATGGTGATGGCGATGGTTGTTTAGACTTGCAGTAGCCCTGCATTCATTCTAAACACACGTAAGCTAGATTTATGATACTTCGTGCGATAGCTTTGGCTGGTAACATGGGTTTCGAAAAGGTCTATGCTAGATGGGAGATGTGGTTTTTAATAGCACGAAAAAGGGCTTACCAGTACGTGTTTCTGTGATTTGAGTTAATTTTCACGGGGCAATACTAAGCCTTACTATAGTGATCCTTGAATTAGGGGCTTATACCGGAATAACCTGCTTGGTGCTCCTGGTGAGAGAACATCGAGAAAGTGCACTATTCTCGTAAACCTGCTCACTTTCTGCATTGGTTTGGTAGCCCGATGCTGTGCGGCCGTGGGAAGCTCCTCGCATATTCGGGGGGTGGGTTTTTTGCGAGCATGGGTGTGGGTTCCTTGAATACGACCGTTTCCTGTACAACGTAGAGGAATATCTCATGATTTCGGAGCAGGAAAGAAAGATGATGGCTAGTGATGGGTTGCTCAAGAAACCTGGGACCAGATCACACTACTTGAAGCCAGAGGCTCCCTGGTTGGCCTGCGGCAGCTGGCTACTACCTTTGGTGTCGTGGTATCTTTCTGACATGTGCGATCCTTTCGCCTGAGTGATATAATGTCGGGATCAAATTGGGAAATTCCTTGACATCGGGGTCTCAGGATCGACTGCGGTACCAATTGCATCGGAGGAACCGGCCAAGGGCGGGAGGATACTGCCTGGCTGCTTTCGTTGGCCCTGCAACCTGCTCCCGCAGCTATTCTTGGGGTTGGTATTGCCCTCGTGCTGTCCTCACCTAGATGAGAAGCTCACCACCATCGCGGGTTTGCCAGGGATCATGAGCTGATCGACTTGGAGCTCCTCGAGATTAAGCCTCAGAATGTGTTCGGGAAGCGGGCTGGGCCCGAGAGATTCTAGCACCTAAGGAAGACTGACACGTGGGGTTACATAAAATTGGGGGCATTAAGCTTGGCCAGCTTATTCTAAACCTGGAACATGTTTTGCAGGGTCATGGTCTCTGCGGTTAGTAAGTTGTTTCGAAAGAAATAAAACTCTTCTTTATGGATTGTCATGTTATTTACTACTTGAGTAAATCTCTTATAGCTGTGTTCTTTTAACTAAGTTTGTTAAGTTCTTGTTACTATTTGGTGACGGATACTCCGGGGGGAGGTGATATTGATTGGTGCTGGTGTTGTCCGAACTTATTTCCTGAAATATAATGTTTCCCTACGATGCGAGCCCCCGGCGTAGCGAAAATTCACCATTAATTGGCTCGCCTTTCGTGGGCTGCGTGGTTTTAAACTGTGTGTTAGAAACTTTTGCGAGCCAGTGCTCGTTGTGCTAGGTGCTCGCTATGTAGGGAAAGATTGTACTGTACCAAACTTAACGCAAGCCAGTAGTTTCTTTTTACTGGGTCCTTAACACTAACTGTATACGTTAGCTTTGTACTACGTGCCTACGATCTTCGCCTAGCTGGGTAAGCCTAATAGCACAGATCCCTTGCGTGCTGCTGATGTACTCGAGTAGTAGGTATTGCAATGCCCTTGGTTGTAGTAAGGTATACCGGTATTTGATACTAGGCGTGGGGGGCTGTCTGCTGATCCTTGTTTTTGGGCTCTAGCCGTGATGTACCGGTATATCGGTAACCTTGGCCGAAAGCCTATTCTCTTATGCGCAATTGGGATGGCGCTCTGCTATTTCATCACTGCAATCATTACCAAGAACTAAGGCTAATGGCCGACCTATCGTGCTGTAGGCTGAGGTGCCGTACCTGAGGCCTTATGGCCAAGATCTTTTTCCTTTCGGGGCAGCAGCCATAATACATCATGTTTTGCGCTGTATGATACTTGTACCGTACCTGGGTAACTAACTACTTTTGCCCTAGAGCTAACTCGGCAATTACTTTACCACTGCCTCTATGAGTTGACCCTGTGAACTAACCGAGGTGACAATGTAACCTTCTGATGCCTTTGCACCGTTTTCCTTTCCCCCGACGGGTATATACCTGGGATTTCTAGAGGTGGTAAAGCAGACATTCGTAGCGGTTTAAGTAGTCATCTCAAGTACCTTAACGGTATCGTGCCTCTGGGTGCGGTACCTTGCAGTGGACTGGCAGACTGCTATTGGGTGTGTCGCGGACATTCCTCAGGTTTTTTATTTTTTATTTTTTTATTTCAATTGCCTCGTGGCGACATTAGACCCTGATGCCTTACAGGTACTTTACGTCACAGGTTTAGCGCAACCTGGGGATTCCTGCGGGGAGGGAAGGGGTGATTGTGGAGTAACGTATTGGACTGGGAACAGTGGGAAGTGGGTTAGACGGGGAAGTGGATCAGTTAAAATGCACTAAAAAAGTAGAAGTATGGAAATCTTAATTAGCACACAGCACTAAGAAGATGAGATTCAGAAGGGCAGGATATATCTCTGATAGCGCACCATTCTAGATTTGCTTGCTTTGAGCTGGACTCGGAGGTTCTATTTTGTCTAACTTCCCTGAGTGAGGATTTGTACAAAATTCACAAACTGGTACAAAGCGATTCGCATCTGCATCTGATCCACAGTACTTGTAAGGTTCGAGGTAGCAACTTCATCATGTCTATGAAATAAACAAGCTTTAGCTACTGTAGGTTAACCCAACTTGCTTGTGTGGTGTATTCTTATTTTACCAAAGTGCTACTAACACTTATTAGTGTCAGCGCAGCACAACCATTCTAACTCCTGGTAGAGCTTATGGTGTTTGCCATAGCGGCTCAACTATCCTGAATACAGTTATCGATAGACAATCACGCGACCAGCCTTACTCTTGGTAACTTGTGTCCGCGAGGGTAGGAGAAGAGTTGCCGCATCATTGCCCCATCGGACTTGCGTCCGATGTAGGATGCCGCTTTAGCTTAACTTGCAGAGAATTTCGAAGGGCTGGGAGAGGAAGAAAAAGAAGATTTCGGGTTGCGATTTATTTGTGGGATTTCCAGCGGACAAGCGGTTTTTCCTTTCCTTTTTTCTGTGCTGGTGTTGTGCAGTTGTATGGTACTGCTCGAGTATGGTACAATGGGACGATGATGAATGGATAGATGAATATCTGGGGAAGAAGTGGGGGGCAAGCGCAGGCTAGCAAGCGGGAGGGCGGGTGGAAGGACACCCTCGGTATATGATGCGAAATATGAAATCATGAGTTTCCTTTTCTTCCCCCTAGAAAGAAACAAGAAACCACTTCAGGCAGTATCATACATTGCGATAAATGACCGGGCAGCAGGATCACAATACGAACATCGGATGTCACTGATTATCGTAATACGTACTTGCACCCCCGCCTCTGGAGAAAGCTGCTGTATGAGCATCCTAAATTCCCTTCTTGATTAACTAAGAGCAGCAAGGGAAGGATATGGTAACTAAAGGGGAATAATGAATCCTCACACCTGAGCTCTAAACAGAAGTTCAGCTAAACTGTAACTCTGCTTCCAAGTTCCTTATCATATTTTGGTTCCCCTGAATTATTCCTTCTACACCCCTTTTCTTTCCCTTCCCCCCCCCCCTTCTATCTCTCTATCGTTATCGTTTCTGCTTCTCATCTGCGCTACTGGGTTATCGATTCTCTAGTGTTGTGCTCTACTGTGTGATACCTGTAAGGATTGTTAGGGACCCTTGGTGGATACCGGCATATATATCTGTTGGGTTGTTCTTCTCGGATCCCCGCTCTTCTCGGATCCTCTGCTACCAATTTTTCTTCTATTATAACCCGTGCGGACAATTGGGCCGGGTGTGAGTGCCTGTGCGATATATATATCGACATGGCAGGGGAAGAGATCATAGATGTCCATAGGAGCGACAGTTCCGTGTCAAAGGCCCATGACTCATTCTATGAGAATATCGAACGGAAGGATGAAGTTGGCAGCGGTTCCGCCGCCGTTGGGGGTGAGCAGACGCAGGTGTCTGAGACTCCAACGCTGTGGATGTGGGTTTTGACATTTGTTTCTGGGATAAGTGGGGTATTTAAGATTCTCTCCTCTTCTCCATACTTCACATGTTAGTGAGGGTGGTTGTAAAAATAACTAATCAATTTGGATGGGTGTTAGTTGCTGTTTGGTTATGATACTGGGTAAGTTTTTACTGGCGTTAGCCATTGAGGCTGGGTTTAGGCTTAGGGGGCGGCAAGGGGGGGAGTTTACTGATTTTTGTCTGCTATCCATAGTGTTATTTCGGGAGCACTCGTGGTGATAGGAGGTGACCTTGGCCCGGCCGAGTTATCCAGTCAACAGAAAGAATTCATTACAGCAGCAACCTCCCTTGGAGCTCTAATTTTTAGTGCATTCTCGGGCGCGCTTGCGGACCATATTGGAAGGAAATGGGTTATTGCTATCGCAGATGTTGTGTTCATTACCGGGGCAATTATTCAAGCCTTATCCAAATCTCTCTGGATTATGGTCGCTGGGTACGCTTAAGCTCCCTTTTCTCACTAACTCACATTGTACTGCGGCTAGGATGGATACTTATAGGGGTTCTCTCTTTGCAGTCGTTTCATTATCGGTTGGGGTGTTGGTTTGGCTAGTTTGATTGTACCACTCTACCTCGCCGAGCTTTCGCCTGTGAGTCCAACTTATCGCCCGACCCCTGTTGTATTATTTGCTTTTTCTAAGCATGATTAGGAAAAATTGTTACTGACTAATCAACTAGGCACACTATCGTGGGAGAATGATTCTCATCAATGTACTTTTCATCACCTTCGGCCAAGTCGTTGCCTATGCTATTGGTGCTGGGCTCACTCACGTAGAGTCTGGATGGAGGTGAAAAGCCTTGTGTTCTTCTCACAAGTGAGGCGATAGCCACTGACTGACGAACTAATTGATAGGGTAATGGTTGGAATTGGAGCAATTCCCGCAGGTATTCAATGCATAATTCTATACTGGCTTCCGGAAAGCCCTCGTTACCGTAAGGGGCCTTTCCCCACCTCTCCCAATTTTTACCGTTGTGTTCTAGGGGCTAACGCTCTTTTTTCCTTTTTCGATTGCTAGTGGTTCGCAAGGGCCGAGATGAAGCTGCCCGGAAGATCCTATTCACAATCTACAGTGGAGCGCAAGCAGCGGATATTGAAGAAAAGGTCGCGTACATCCGCGAGTTCACCGAGGATAAGAGACCCGGAACAAAATGGGAGAAGGCGAAGAAAGACTTCAAGAGTCTGTACGTCCTCCCGTCTAACCTTCGAGCATTAATTCTTGCTTGTGGATTGCAGGGTATTCAGGTATGTCTGTGACTATACAGTGTGGGGTCTAGGAAGCTTACTAATAATGAATGGTAGCAATTCTCTGGATTTAATTCTTTAATGTACTTGTGGGTGTCCCAGATCTCAGACTGCCATCATTG
>Ga0307507_10009226_pt1 | contig 13227 bp, 5 predicted proteins | sample 7_EM_MG_FD_207223 | JGI IMG/M metagenome (GOLD analysis project Ga0307507, IMG submission 207223) | Populus trichocarpa ectomycorrhiza microbial communities from riparian zone in the Pacific Northwest, United States - 7_EM | ecosystem: Host-associated > Plants > Roots > Unclassified | place...
AGCTAGAGAGTATATATAAAAGTCCAAATTTAAATTATTAAAATTTATTATTAAGTGGTTGTTAAGATATTAAAGTGTGATTTTTCCATTTTTTGGTGTGTTTTTGAAGTAATTAGCTCACCCGTTTAACCAGCTCACCCGTGAAATACGTTAATATTAATATTAATATGTTATAAATCTACCTTAATTAACCTATTAGTGACAGGAGTAAGTAGATATGTATAAGTATAATAAAGCCTTAAGGGAAACACCATGGTAGACTTATTAATAGACTAGGTATATATATAAACAAATAACAAGATCAACTAATAGAGTATATACTTAATAGATTAACTTTAATTAATTCTAAGATATACTGTAAAGAGAAAACTATCTATAGTAGGGAACGTGGATTATTAAATATATAACTATACTCCTAAGAAACCCTTTAGTACCTAAGTATATTTAGTACGTTGGTACGTTAACTACGTGCTAACTATATAACTCGCCTAGCCCTTATCTTATCTCTTAACACGGGAATTTTAGTTCTTAGGTTGTCGATAAGAATTAACTAATTAGAAAAGCTAGGTTAAATATAAATATTTAATTAAATCTAGTTATAAATATAAGTGACTTCAGTAAAGGACCCTACTATCTTAAGGGATAATTCTACTAGCTTTAAGGCGTCTCGCGCCGTAATAACTAACTTGTCTAAGTCTCCTCTAAGTAACGTATTACACCAGTAAGCTGCGCACTAAAAATCACACCAAAAATCGGAAAATTCGAACCTTAACATCTTAACAACGACTAGGTAATAAATTCTAAATTTTTAATATATTATGTATAGTACCTAAATCTAAAGGTTATTAAATTTTAAATGCTAAAAGCTTATGGTTTTTAAAATACTAGTTTTTTGGCCTTAAATTCAAAAAAAATTCACTTTTTCCCTTAATATCTTAAGAATTTTAAAAGTTTTGCTCTTAGGAATTTAATAGCCTCTATTTCTAAGTGCTATCTATTACCTATTAAATTCCCAGAATTTATTACTTAGTCGTTGTTAAGATGTTAAGGTTCGAATTTTCCGATTTTTAGTATGATTTTTAGTGCGCAGCTTACTGGTGTGCGTAGCTTACTAGTGTAATATATTAGTTATACTACTACTATTATAAAGTCTATAATACTATCCCCCTCTAATCTCTAAGTTTTTAATTATAAAAATAGTATGTCCTATTCTAATTTAGTAACCTTTACTATTATATTTATAACACTATGCTTATTTAGCTACTATTATCCTCTTACTAAGTAGGGTTATAAGTCCTTATTCTTATTATATAGAGAAAGGGTTAATTATAAATAAATTACTAAACCCTCTTACTAACTCCTAGACCTTTTTAAATACCTTAAAAGCATAGTATCAAAGGTAAATAGGCTGGATAAAGGTGGAGCGTATAAGACTAGCTAGAAGGTTATGCCTAGGATTTTCCCTTACTAGGGATTTTTCCTATAAATAGATGGTAGAAGCCTATATAGACCTTAAAAAGGGACTAAATCGGGCAATAAATAGAATTAATAAATAATTAGCTTCTACTACTTATAAGCTTTTAAATATACTTATTAATCATAGTATAATCTAGTTTAGATAGAATTTAATACCGTTATAGTAGTTAAAGGGGGTAGTAAATTTTATTCTTTAAAGCCTTATAATATCTTATATTTTTATACTAAATATCGCGATTATACTTTACTAAATATTTAATTATAATATATAGGATATATTACTACTTTTTTTTAGCCTAAAATTAACTAAATTATATATTAACTATTATTTATAAGTATCTACTACGCTATATCTGTTAGTCATATAGGGTGACTCACCAATAACAACTACTTAAGTAGGTTACAGTAATGTTGGTTAATATACTTCTTTATTAGAATAAGGAAGGGCGAGGAGCTTAAGACTCCTCGCCACGCTAGTGCCGCGGCGTTATATAACAACCGCTTGCCTAATTCCCGACACTAGCAACTCTTCTTTTGTGGTTGCCATCTATATACAAATACTACTTAACTAGCGTAACAAATATCGATCCTCCTTACTTACTATTGCCATTGTAATATAAGTCTCGCTATCCTAAAATTTGCCTTTTAGCACGTGGTGCTTTCTTACTTAGAGTTGCGGGTGGATATTGTGTTAGGGCCGCTAAGGCGCTAGTTATAAGCGAGCTAATAGCGATTTTCTATACCAGGTATAGAAAATTCTAATTGGCTACTCTTAAATTGCTATATCTCCTACTCCCTTTTAACCTAACCTTTAACTTATATACGCAGAGTATGTAACGGGACTAGCCTAGTTACAGTAGGAATGTCTCGGTAAAACACTCGACAAGATAAACTTGACGCTTTGACCGAATTCTGCCGAATTCTGCCAGCTTGATCGACTTCTGCCAAGTTCTGCCAGATCAATCGAATTCTACCAAAGTCCGTCCGCGTGCGCACGTGCGCACGCATCGACCAAGACCCCTGACTATTTAATTACAAGATTCTCTGGTTATTCCCTTCTCTTCTTTACGCAACGTCTTGTTCTCTTGAAAAGCTATATACCCTTAGATTTAGATAGAATTTATATTGTTCCTTCGAATCTTCCCCAAAGCCTCTTCGCGCCCTTATAGAGTATTTGTGTTAACGAATATCTCTAGTGCCTTATTTAGGTTTGCCTTTATTATTACATCTACTAGGTTATCTTGGCCATTAATCTACCGGATCTTAAAGAGTTCTTAACGCTTATAGGATTACCAAAGTGCTATAATATTAATTATAAGACGCTTCTCCTTTGTAGTACCAAGCTTGACTAAACACTTATAGAGGGAGTATAAGTCGGTGTATATAATTATAGGAATAGCAGGGAGTTCAAGCCAATCTATAATTATCTTAAGGGTAGTTCTAATTGCAATTGCTATATTAACTCTACTAACTATTCCATATATCTCTAACGCTAGAACGCTTTGAGTAATATACTTACTCTTAGTTAAGCTCTAATAGATAAGGTTACTGTAGATCGTAAAGTTATTCTCTCTAGTAAATTCGTTCGTAATAATAATTTTATATCCTAGCTAGGAGCTAAAATCTTTATTATTTATAAACAATCTATTAACAAATACGAAGAGCTTAGTGGTAGGAAGGTTAATAGGCATATAAAGTAGTCCCTAATTAAGATGATTTATTTGCCAGTAAAGACGCTTATTTAGGGCAAGAATATTATCCTTAGTTAGTTCCTAGTATTAGGCGGCAATAGAGAGATTAAATAAAGCCTTAGGTTAATAGATAGAAGTAATATAAGCTCTATAAGCGCGTTGCTCTACGTATCCTTGCTTTAGAGAATTAACGTTAATAATATTAATCTTCTTGCCTTGGCCCTTCTGGCGTAAAGCAATAGAATCCTTGTTTAGGGAGAGGATACATCTATTAAAGAGTAATGGTATGGTTAAATTAAGCTTTTCCTTTAGCTTTGCTATAAGATTTGCCTTTACTAGCTTATTTTCTTTAAGAGCTAAGAATTGGTTATCTCCTAAGATAATTATATTATTAGTTTATATGCTAATGATTCCAAATAGAGTTCCTATAGTTATAATAAGAAAGCAGGGATTAAATATAAAAGTAGTTATTAAGAGCTTCTCTTTATAGTGCTTGCTATAAGTAGCCCACTAATAAGTTCCTACCTCTGCGATTCTATATAATGGCTTAAGTATAACCATAATTATATCTTTAGGATATTAGTAGCGAATTTACTCTAGAAGGTATACTAGTATTAAGCACTAAAGGCGCGTCTCTAATTAGGTATAGGCCTAAGTAATATCTTATAAATAAACCACTATTCTATTCTTTATTAAGGAGGGAGCTAGTGCAATAATAACTTACTAACTAGCTTGTTAAATTATAGGGGATTGCGTAAGAATTACTTCCTTACTATTATTGTTATAACCTTAAATAACCAGTCTCAACTTCTTAAATGGGGTGTTGGTAGCTTTACCCTTAATCTTATTAACTATTCTTAACTTAAAGATGCAAACTCTATTAAACTTAGTAGGGTTATACTTCTTAAATTTAAAAACTCCTTTTATAATAAGACCGTCAATCTCCTGCTTATTAGATGCTTAGAAAGGAGCTCCTAGAGTTATAATATAGCCTTCCTTTTAGAGCTATTTTACGAGCTTAAAGTTAGCCTTCTTTTTAGCTGTTATAAAGGCTATTAATAACTCGTCTCCACTCTTAATAGCGGTAATAAATTGCTCTTTAAAATTAATAAGGTGTTAGCAATTTTATAATCCCTTTAGGCGACCTCTACCGCGTTATAGTTACGGCATATCTGCTATAATTATATTAGAATTATAGTTGCCTTCTAGAGTACATTAATTATAGTTCTCCTCTAGGGTATCCTCTAGGGCATCCTATAAAGGCTTAGAACTGTTGTTTCTATAGTAGGGCTTAATAATGGTTAAGCGGAATTAAGTAGGTCTATAGGGTATCTAAAGAGTGCAAGTCTAACCATTAATTATAATAAGTTTATGTAGGCCTAACTATCCTCCCTTTTTACGCCATATATATACCTTAGATTGGAGTGGCAGATTAAGCGTAGTTAAGGTATTTAGGCTATTTCTTATTTCTAGTGCGTTATTGACCTAGTGTATAGCGTAAAGACATCGTACCTCTTTTATTACTTTATAAATAGCCTCCGCTTATTATATAATGGATAGAGATAGTGGAGAATTGTTAGTTATTTAAGGGTAGGCGCTAAAGACTAGTAATATAGGTATAAGCCTATCTAGGCTAGCAAAATTATTAACAGCCTTAATAGCTATCTATAAGATAAGCTCTTTACTAGCGCCCTCTAGTTCTAAAGAAATAATCTTATATACTTATTATAATGGCGTATAATATTGTTCTACTTTTCCAACACTATTATGTGCCTTAATAGGGACTTCCTTAACCTTAATTTCTATTACCTTCGCCTATTACCGAAACTCTGTAGATAAGAAGTTCCTTCCTATATTATAAATAATTTAATTAGGGGGTCCTAGGTAGATATCAATCTAATATAATTAAAGAGTATCCTATACGTTCCTAGCTAATATATCCTTTAGAAAACGTGCGGCTTAAAAGGAGGTTAAGAGGTTAACAACTTGGAGTACTAGCTTGCCGCTAAGATATATAATATTAATAATAATATAGAAGTTAAAGTTATAGTTACCTTTAAGGGTGAACTTAAATCAGCCAGGGGACTTCTGGTTTATTTAGCAGTAATAGCAGTACTTTATAAGATACTTAATTGTCTTAGCCTTAACTTTATAACCTACTTACTAAAGAACCCTAAGCAATCTATAAACTAATAAGTAACCGAAGCGATAGTATAGTTAATATAACTTTAACTTAGTTAAATGGCTCTAAGCAACGCTCCTTTCTAGCTATTAAAGGAGCAACTAAGGGTAACCCTACTTGCGTATAACGGGCACCTAATTATCTCCCTAAACAAGCATATTCTTAAGGTTATTAAGCTTAACGCCTAACTTATTTATATCTTAGATGCAGAATAGAAATGGGGTGTTTGTAGGAATAATATAAAAAGTAATATATCCTAATAGAGTTTGGACCTTAATTATGCTAAGAGAAATCGCAGTACCCTTACTAAAGCGAATTATATATTGGCCTGCTATTAATTAGTTGATCTAAACAGAGCTATTAAGCTGCTAAAGAGCTTAAACTTAAGGTTCTCCTACTATAGATACTCCTACAGCTCCAGTATCTGGCATAATACTATAGAAGACGTTCGCCGAGTATCTATTATTAAAGGAGAACGTGGAACTTTTTTTTAGCTTATTAAAGATATCTAACTTTATAACAGAATGGAGCGTAGATTGGTTGTTAAGGATAGCAATGGTTTATATACCATTTACCTTACCATACTCGGTAAAGTATTAGTTAGGAGAGTAGTTCTCAATTTCTATATCTATAAGGAGCTATTTAGCCTCATTAACCTTACCCTTAAGATCTTCTTCGCCTTTATATTAAACCAGGAAGCTTTAGAAGTAGGCTGTAGTAACCTTATAATTTCCAACGTTTTATGCGCTCTGGCGAAACTTATTATATACCTCTTTTTATCTATTAAAAGGGTGCCTAGTTAACTAGTAATTTAGCTTCTTATAAATATAGTATTTCTTCTATTAATTGTTTTAAGATAAACTTCCATAAGGACCTCCACAATTTCTTTATAGTTAACGTTAATTGTACCTTCTACTATATCCCCTACCCTAGCCACTATATATTTAATCAGTCTAGTTATAATTATATTAGTTAGTCGGGTTGATTAAAGTAGGTTAGGGTTAGGTGTTAAATTGCTATACTTCTTAAAAGCGTAGAGCGGTGCTAATAGAGGATCTTAATTAAGCATACACTCCTTTATAAGTATTTACAGGATTAAAGAGGGTAAGGTTGCATTCTTTAATACCTTAGTATACGCTAATAACTTAATCGTATAGGCTAAAGTTGTTTTAATATAATTTAGATAAACCACGCTAAATTATCTAAAGTTGATTAAAGAGCTTTTAAAGATAGTTAAGTTAAGAGGCATCTGGGTTTATAGTAATAATTCTTAGGAAGGTAGTCTCTCTCCACTCTAATATATACTGCTGCTTATTCTCTTCTGTTTTAAAGTGGTATCTTGTTTTATATATTATTCGGTTAAAATCGTATCCTTTTTCTACTAAATGATTATAATAGAAGGTACTAGCGTGGCCCTTAAGCATAATGGAATAAGTATTATAATATTGGTTAGGTTCCAGTCTAACCTTCTAATAATAGTTATAGAAGATACGCAGCTTTAAATTAAGGATATTATATAGTTCCCTACTAACCCTCTTCTTCTGGTCTAAATAGAGTTTTGTAAGCTCTGTTAGCATTTTTAAGGTACCTCCAAGCGGTATTAGGCCACGTTAAAATTACATTAAAGATTAAGGTAGGGATTGCTTTATAGGCTGCAGTAGAGATACAGAGCTTAATAGAACACGGCGTGGTACCTAATCTTCCTGTAGTAGAGTTTAAAGGTTATTAAATCGCGAAGTAAGGGGGTCTTGCGCTTACTCTTAGGGGGTAGTAGTTAAAGTTACGGGTTAAATTAGTAGAAGTAATAGATACGGCATATAAGAACTTATGCCTGGAATAATAGAATTAGAACGTGTCTCTATTAGTATATTATTTGGATTCTATTATAAGTTAAGCTTCTTTATATTGTATAGTTAGTGCTTAATCTCTTATGGAGTCCATTTGTGCTCTTTTTTTACGTTAATAACTTACTCCTAAATATTGTCTTTAATAGTATCTCTATCTATAGGGACAAATACTCCGTTCTTCTAAAAGAAGTTACGGAAGTCTTATATAATATTCTTCTTTGCAAGGGCCTATATTTCCTTTATCCATTTAATAAAGTCCTCCTTTATGCAATACCATAGCACAGTATTATTGTATTTGCTGTCTGTGTATTGTACTATACAGTATAGTAAGAATCCGTTTAGGTCCTATTGCTTAGCATTTATAGGGTCAATGTCTTTGTCCTATATCTCTAGGTTAATATTGTTTTTATACTTCTTTGGGTAGGTTAACGCCATAATAGGAGTAGAATTAATGGGGTGTTATACGTCAAAGGTAGGTAGGATTTTTGGCTTTGTAGGATCTCGTAGGTTTGCTATTAAAAGGTAGGCAATTTAAGGCGTAGTTAACGCGTTTTAGACGTTAACTTAGGACCCTAGGTTTAGTAACACTTCTAACCTAAAGTACTTAACCAAATCTTCATAAACGCAATTATTCTGCGTAATAGACGCAACTTGGTATCTCCTAGTACTTAGTAACACTTCTATTACTAGTTTTCCGCAAGCCTAAGGTAGCATAGTATCGCTGGGAACCCCTGCACAAGACTGTCTCTTTTGTTAATAACCTAGCTGCTCTATAGTTGACTGTATGTTCAACCACTAATTAGTGTTAGTTATATAGGGTAAATTACCAATAACAACTACTTAAGTAGGTTATAGTGATGTTGGTTAATATGCTTCTTTATTGGAATAAGGAAGGGCGAGGAGCTTAAGACTCCTCGCCACGCTAGTGCCGCGGCGTTACGTAACGACCGCTTGCCTAATTCCCGACAATATCCTCTAAATCCGCTTATAGAAATAACTAAAATCTACTAAAAAGCTCTACTTTGAATAGCTTTAAAATTTAATATAGTATTAAATCTTTTCTAGAATAACGTAATTAATCTAAAATAAAGATAATAAAACTAATACATAGCTTGTTCCTTTTTAAAGACGATCTATTCTAATATAAAGCAGAAATAATTCGGAACGAGCTGTGTGCCGGCATAGTGTCACGCTTCCTAGGGTCCTACATTATATTTTAGCAGAGAAACCGTGCACAAGCCATTGGCGTTTTTGCTTTTTATTTTATCCATTGTATTATACTACGTATAATACTACGCACGCAGCCTCTAGGCTATGGTGCTATAGTTCTAAATATATAAATCCTTTCTAGGCAGCTTAATATATACTAGTAGCTATATCCTAGTGGTTTATAAATCCCTATACTAGGGGTTTATAGCTCCTAGTAAAATGCTAGGCTACTAACAGCTATTAGGTAATGAGAAAACGGTAGAAAAATCGAAATAAAATTATAAGTAATCCTAACGCCTATCCCTGCCCTATTTGCGGTTTATTTCTGTCCTTTTGCGACGTGCATGCTTATTTCTAATGGCCTTAAAACACCACAAAATTGATCCTTCCTTACTGCCTATGCAGCTCGCTGTCAGCACGCTGCATAAATATACGCTGACTGACTGCTTGCGTCAGCAGCTCGCTGCCAGCGACGCTGCCTGTTGGCCACATGGCAGTCACTCTCAACTTTCACTTTTGGGGCTGTGTCGAACGAGCTCGTGTGTCGATTGATCTATAAAGAAAATGAGACTATATATACATCAAAAAGTCGTCGTCAGCTTCGTCTGACCTACGACTTACTTAGTTCATCAGCTAGAGTTTCAAGCATCAGTCGTTTGACCAAGAACTGGTGCGGCTTCTAAGGTTCCATAGGTCGACAGGCCGCTTAATTAATAGTATTTGTATCTGCGCAAATCCTTCTTTGTTCTCTATTTATTTTGCACTTTTCACCCGTTCATCCCTATAGTCAGATATAAATATGCTGGATATAATCTTTAGGGTCTCATTTCAACCCCTGTGGCTGGCCTTCGCTCTTATTTGCTTCATTCTATTCTCATGGTTTAGAATTGTCCGGGTCAGGTTTCGCGTGAAGGCACTAGGAGGTCGTTACGCTCCGAAGATACGAACATACCTGCCCTTCGGTAAATCCCATTAATATCTTAACAGTCTTCAAGGTTAACTAGAAGAGCAGGCCTTGCGGTTATTTATAAGTCTATCATAGCGGCTAGAAAGCAGCGATCTTTTGACCTCTGGCACTCGCTGCTCGCCGCCTATGGAACAGTGGATTCACCCTACACTGTTGAGACTAAGCTTGGCTTTAGACGATATATCCTTACAGCCGACCATGAAATCATAAAAGCTGTGCTTGCCACCCAGTTCAATGACTTCGGCAAAGGGGAAACTTTTAATAGGCAATTTCATGATTTCCTTGGGGACAGTGTTTTTACCACCGATGGGAAGGAGTGGCATGACAGCCGTCAGTTGATCCGACCACTGTTTGTGAACCAACGGATCGGAGATTTGGAAGTGTTTGAGAGACATACTCAGAGACTTCTGAGCCTAATTAACGGAAAGGGAGAAACAACTGAGCTTCAACAACTGTTATTCCAATATACGCTGGATGTGTCGACAGATTTTATGTTTGGCAAGACCGTTGGCAGTTTGGAAAACCCTCAAGTCGAGTTTGCCAATGCAATCAGTGAGGTACAGAGAGTACAAGCTGTGATTGCAAGATTAGGGTATATACAACCCTATTATCGACCCTCCATTTGACTCCAATTTAACGTATCCTGCTGTATAGTCCTCTGTATCGAGTTATCCCTCGCAGAACCTATTTAAAAGGGCTTATTGTCATCAATTCTCTCATAAAACCATTTGTCTCCCGTACACTCAACCTCAGTCCAGATGAGCTTGAAAAAGTCTCCAGCACGTCCTCGAAAGAATATACTTTTCTCCATGCATTGGCTCGCTCAACACGCAGCCCCAAGAAGATCCGCGATGAGCTGGTCAATCTTCTTTTTGCAGGACGGGACACGACTGCTGCTACACTCTCCTGGCTTTTCTACGAACTAGCTGGCCACTCCTCCGTCGTCAGAAAATTGCGCTCTGAGATCATGTCCGTACTTGGAGATGACTGTAACAAGCCCCCGAGATTAGAAGACCTCAAAAAGATGATTTATCTCCATCATACTGTCAATGAGATCCTTCGTATGTACCCGCCAGTTCCTTTCAATATCCGCTCTGCCCTGTCTGACACCACCATCGCCACATCCACCTCTCCTCAACCACTCTATATTCAGAAAGGAGACTCTGTCGTTTTCTCAACTCTCGTGCTCCATCGACGTGCAGATATCTACCCATCTCCATCCCCATCTTTCGCGCCAGTTGATCAATTCTCACCTGAGCGTTGGGAAAACTGGGCACCAAAACCGTGGACGTATATCCCATTTAATGGTGGTCCAAGGATCTGTGTCGGGCAGCAGTTTGCCTTAAGAGAGATCTGGTTTACAGTCTGTAGAATCTTGCAAAGATTCGAGAGGTTGGAGAGAGTGGAAATTGCAAGGCCAGGAGACGGTGAAGGACACGACGAGAGAGTACAGTTTATGAGGACGGAGATTGTAGGGACTCCAGGGAAGAAGGTCAGAATTAGATTTTGGAATTATGCTGGGCCCTGTCACGAATAAGATGTCGCTGTATGAGCAAGCAGGATGTTTCGCCCGTATATAAATTCCTCAAGGCTGTGAGGGATTATGTAAGCTTTGCAGTGTGGGAGAATTGAATGAACGACTTGATTTTTGAATGTAGCTCTAGAGGGTCTATATATACATAGGGGAGATGTAGGAATAGGCAGAGAGGGGTACAGGCAACAGAGACAGGTAGTAAGCAGTGATCTTGTTGGATTGACGGCAATATGGCGTGGATGGCTGGATCCAATTTGCTTTGGCGGTGGATCTACTGATTTAATTGGTGGCGCGGCGTGGATCTTAAAGCTTTGGAGCTCCTGGAGCGCCAGTTCTATACCCAATTAGAAGAAGGAGGCTGAAGAGGAAGGATCAATAAGGTGTTAAAGCGTGGTGTTAAGCTAATCGGTGGAGCTCGGAGTTTAAAATAGGAGTGTTTTCCATACAATCTTGGGGACCCGCCCATACGCGATCGCGCTATGGCTCTATTTTGCCTCCCTTGATTATATAGAGCGATATTTTCCCATAAGCGCAGCCGCGCCCCTCGCATAAGCCTCTGCCGCTTGTAAGGCTGTAGAAGCTCTGCCTTAACCACCTATGGTAGTTAGTAAGGCTTAGGGTAAAGGCCTTAAGGAAGAGTTTAACGCAATTGGAGGCTCTAAGGTAGAGACTATACCAAAATAGGAAATATATATATAATTTAGGAGTAGTAAGGGGATAGGGTAATATTCAAGAGTCTTTGTCAGATGATGTAGTAGCAATTTAACGGCCAAGATCCGGGCAGTAACACTTGGCAGTAACTTTACTGCCCGAATCTCTTGCCAAGTTTCGTTCTGCCGGTGTAAAATCAGTGGCTTGGAGCTTATTTTTAGCGTTGTAGATCTAGATTTTAGAGCCGTAGATCAATCAATTGGCGTAGAGCCGTTGCATTATAGTAAAGCTATGCCCGAGCAATCTACATCGTGATCCTTGGCATGGTGTTACGTATGGAAATATTTAAGTTCTACAATTGCTTTGATTTGGAACTAGCCCAACATGATTTTGGGTTGCTCGGTCACTGCAGGAAAGTCATAATGCTTGGCGTAGTATTGAACTTAGGGTGCCTCTGCCACTACAATAGCAGAGACACCCCAAATTTCTAATAATTAAGATTTTGGACAGCAGTAGATTAACTGCTTACTAAAATATGGGGTGTCTGTTACTGCAGTAGCTACTACAGTAACAGAGACACCCCATATTTATAAATTTAGATATTCAATCGCAATTGCATCCGTGTAAATATAGAAGCCAGAGGCAATTAACGTGTAAAAGTAATTTATTTGACAGTTACAAAGGTAATTTAAACAAGGACTTAAGAGGGTCACCTTGGGAGAAGAGCAAGCAGATAATAAATAAACATCCCGGGCGCTTTGATACCGAAGTACTCCGAGACACGCCACCACATGGTTATATTGTCGTATTTGGTGGGTCCCACAATACTAATTTATAACTTAGATGCGCTATAAAATGCCACATTGTCTGTGCTATCGGGAGAGGGGCCGAGGGAGGGGAGATTATTTACCTAATAGACCCGAATCCCCTGTGGCAACTTATTCCTTTCCTATTCTTTCTTTAAAGTAACAAGATAACTGCACCTATTTGGAAGGCTAGAGTGCTTACCAGCTTCCAGCTTAAGCAAGTGTTTAAGAGGGATTGGTTAAATAGCTGCCTGCGTTTCTACAATCACGTTCTCGTTTCTTAGCTTCTTATAGGCCTTCTATTTGGCTAGCTGGGTTTCCTAGGGCGCGGCTACAGGGGTAACAGAGGTAGAGGCGTCCATTTTAGGTGAGGTTCTTGGTGTAGAGCGTAGGGAGCCATTGCCACGTATTTATATAGGGGTGGCAATTGAGCGGTGTTAATTAACGAATCTTGGCGGTAACAAAAGTACGTGCACGTCCGTTTAACCGTGCGGCAGCCTGCGGGGCATGCCGGGGTGGGAGGGTATTGGTAAACATTGTATTTGTATTTATCTCATAAATTAGACCCCCGGGGAGAAATTGCGCTACGACGTGGAAGGACTAGCGCTACGCTTGTGGACCTTACCCTAGTCCTGTGGACTCCTGGACCAATTAGATCACACCGAGAGGAATTTCTCCCCAAGGGTCTGAGAGCTTATGGGCGCCCTTTATATAAGAACTCAATGTTTCTTATTAGGCGACGACTCTTCCATTACAACGCCGTATCTTAACCCTTTTATAACGTCTAGTTATTATAAAAATACTATAAGGTAGGAGCTCTTTAATTTCTCTATCTATTGCAATAAATAATGATGTCGTGGCTAT
>Ga0307507_10009227_pt1 | contig 13227 bp, 2 predicted proteins | sample 7_EM_MG_FD_207223 | JGI IMG/M metagenome (GOLD analysis project Ga0307507, IMG submission 207223) | Populus trichocarpa ectomycorrhiza microbial communities from riparian zone in the Pacific Northwest, United States - 7_EM | ecosystem: Host-associated > Plants > Roots > Unclassified | place...
GAGCTTCGTGCAGAGCTTCGTGCAGAGCGTTGTGCAGAGCGTCGTGCAGAGCCTCTATGCGCAGAGCTTCGTGCAGAGCCTCTGTACGCAGAGCTTCGTGTAGAGCTTCGTGTAGAGCTTCGTGTAGAGCTTCGTGTAGAGCTTCGTGTAGAGCTTTGTGTAGAGCTTCGTGTAGAGCTTCGTGTAGAGCCTTATACAGAGCCTCGTGCAGAGCTTCGTGTAGAGCCTTATACAGAGCCTCGTGCAGAGCTTCGTGTAGAGCCTTATACAGAGCCTCGTGCAGAGCTTTGTATAGAGCCTTATATAGAGCCTCGTGCAGAGCCTTATACAGAGCCTCCAAGTAATAAGACTATATAAGATTGTATAAGATTATATTAGATTATATATAATAGTTAAATATATAGTATATAACTTTACCTTAATTGCATGTCAAGAAATATGCAGTTAGCTTTTAAAGTTATTAAGTAGGTTAACTGCGTGTTAAGGAATATACAGTTAGCTTTTAAAGTTGTTAAGTAAGTTAACTGCGTGTTATTTAACTTTTAAATATATTAAGTTAGTCAATTGCGTGTTAAGTTAGTCAATTACGTGTTAAGTTAGTCAATTGCGTGTCAAGTTAGTTAAATTGCATTTTAATTACGCGAAACGCGCTAAATAAAGTCTACTTAAATCTCATCCTATGAATATTTTCCTAATGCAAAGCCTTATGGGAAACACTATAGTGGACTTATTATTGGGCTAGGTTATATAGGTAAATAGGAAATTAATAATATAATAAGTATAAATAATAACTAGTGGAGTGGTTGCCTAATAGATTAACTCTAATTATATTCTAAGATTTACTATAAAGAAAAGAACTATTTAGGTAGGGACTGTGGTCCTTTAAATGCATAACTATACTCTTAAGAAAGTTATTACTCTATCTACTCTATTTATTCTATTTTCTCTATAGCAGACTCTATAAATTCTATAGATTATATAGATTATATTATATGACCTTAACTACTATTTCTCGTTATATAGCTCTACTAGTTCTATTTTAGACTATGCCCTTATTAACTAACTAGCTTCCTCTAACTCTTCTCTAAGTAGTTATAATATTATACTTAAAGCATCTATAACACCATCCCCCTCCTCTTTATCTTTGTCCTTAAAGATTCCTAATATCTCTAAGTTGTTTACTAGAGGTATAATATCTATTTAATTAATTTGGTTAATATCGTTACTTATTATACCTAAGGCGTCTCCTTCCTTATCTATAGCTTGTTAGTCTTATACTATTACTATAATACTATTATTAGGTGAAATAATGCTATCTCTTTATTCTTGTTATGCGAAAGAAGGGTTAGTTTATATTACGTTGGTAAGTCCCTTGTCTTAGCAACCCTCTTCTTACTCTAAGTGCACTAAAGTAAACATTTAGTCGTCCTATAACATTTACTTGATTTCTAACGCTAAATATACACATCCTATTATTCTTAATAGTTATTAAGTACCCTTATTAATTGCTACTAGGGTCTTAGGTTTAATCTACTACTATAAAGCTTAATAATAAACTCCTAGTAGCGTTAGCTAAACTGTGTTGCTTCCATAAAGCTAAGTGTTAGTTATACAGGGTGACTCACCAATAACGACTACTCGAGTAGGTTACAGTGATATTGGTTAATAGCTTGATTTTATTGGAATAAAAAAGGGCGAGGAGCTTAAGACTCCTCGCTACGCTAGTGCCGCGGCGTTATATAACGACCGCTTGCCTAATTCCCAACACTGGCAACTCTTCTTTTATAGTTGCCATCTATATACAAATACTGCTTGACTAGTATAACAAATATTAATCCTCCTTACTTACTATTGCCACTATAATATAAGTCTCGCTGTCCTAAAATTTGCCTCTTAGCACATGGTGCTTTCTTACTTAGAGTCGCAGGTGGATATCATATTAGGGCCGCTAAGGCGCTAATTATAAGCGAGCCAATAGCGATTTTCTATACCGGGCATAGAAAATCCTAATTAGCTGCTCTTAAATTGCTATATCTCCTACTCCCTTTTAACCCAACCTTTAACTCATACACGCAGAGTATTTATATTAATGAACGTCTCTAGTGCCTTATTTGGGTTTGCCTTCGTTATCGCATCTACTAGGTTATCTTAGCCATTAATCCACTAGATCTTAAAGAGTTTTTAACGCTTATAGGATTGCTAAAGTACTATAATATTAATTATAAGACGCTTCTTCTTTAGAGTACCAAGCTTAACTAAACACTTATAGAGGGAATATAAGTCGGTGCATACAATTATAGGGATAATAGGGAGTTTAAGTTAATCTATAATTATCTTTAGGGTAGTTCTAATTGTAATTACTATATTAACTCTGCTAACCATTCTATATATCTCTAATACTAGAACGCTTTGGGTGACGCGCTTGCTCTTAGTTAAGCTCTAATAGATAAGATTACTATAAATTATAAAATCATTCTCTCCAGTAGATTTATTTATAATAATAATCTTATATCCTAGCTAGGAGCTAAAATCTTTATTATTTATAAACAATCTATTAACAAATACAAAGAGCTTAGCGGTAGGAAGATTAATAGGCACGTAGAGTAGTCCCCAATTAAGATAGTTCATTTACCAGGAAAAATGCTTATTTAGGGCAAAGACGTTATCCTTAGTTGGTTTCTAGTATTAAGCGGCAATAGAGAGATTAAATAAAGCCTTAGGTTAACAGATAGAAGTAACATAAGCTCTACAAGCGCGTTACTCTATATATCCTTGCTTTAAAGAATTAACGTTAATAACATTAATCTTCTTACCTTAATCTTTCTGGCGCAAAGCAATAGAATCCTTATTTAGGGAGAGGATACATCCATTAAAAAGTAATAGTGTTATTAAATTAAGCTTTTCCTTTAGCTTTGCTATAAAATTTACCTTTACTAGCTTATCTTCTTTAAGAGCTAAGAATTAGTCGTCTCCTAAGATAATTATATTATTAGTTTATATGCCAACAATTCCAAATAGAGTTCCCGTAGTTGTGATAAGGAAGCAGGGATTGAATATAAAAGTAGTTATTAAGAGCTTCTCTTTATAGTGCTTGCTATAAGTAGCCCACTAATAAGTTCCTACCTCTGCAATTCCATATAATGGCTTAAGTACAACCATAATTATATCTTCGGGATATTAGTAGCAAATTTGCTCTAGAAGATATACTAGTATCAAGCGCTAAAGGCGCGTCTCTAATTGGGTATAGGCCTAAGTAATATCTCACAAATAAACCGCCATTCTATTCTTTATTAAGGAGGGAGCTAGCGCAATAATAACTTACTAACTAGCTTATTAAATCGTAGGGGATTGCGTAAGAATTACTTCCTTACTGTCATTATTATAACCTTAAATAACCAGTCTTAACTTCTTAAATAGGGTATTAGTAGCTTTGCCCTTAATCTTATTAACCATTCTTAACTTAAAGATACAAACTCTATTAAACTTAGTAGGGTCATACTTCTTAAATTTAAAGACTCCTCTTATAATAAGACCGTCAATCTCCTGCTTGTTAAATACTTAGAAAGGAGCTCCTAGAGTTATAATACAGCCTTCCTTTTAAAGCTATTTTACGAGCTTAAAGTCAGCCTTCTCTTTAGCTGTTATAAAGGCCATTAATAACTTATCTCCACTCTTAATAGCGGTAACGAATTGCTCTTCGAAATTAATAAGGTATTAGCAATTTCATAATCCCTTTAGGCGACCTCTACCGCGTCATAGTTGCGGCATATCTGCTATAATTGCATTAGGATCATAGTCGCCTTCTAGAGTACATTAATTATAGTTCTTCTTTAGGGTATCCTCTAGGGTATCCTATAAAGGCTCAGAACTATTGTTTCTATAATAGGGCTTAACAATAGTTAAGCGGAATTAAGTAGGTCTATAGGGCATCTAAAGAGTGCAAGTCTAACCATTAATTATAATAAGTTTATATGGGCCTAACTATCCTCCCTTTTTACGCCATACGCGTACCTTAGATTGGAGTGGCAGATTAAGCATAGTTAAGGTATTTAGGCCATTTCTTATTCCTAGTGCGTTGTTGACCTAGCACATAGCGTAGAGACGTCGCACCTCTTTTATTGCTTTGTGAATAGCCTCCGCTCATTGCGTAATAGATAGGGATGGTAGAGAATTATTAGTTATTTAAGGGTAGGCGCTAAAGACTAGCAATATAGGTACGAGCCCATTTAGGCTAGCGGAATCATTAACAGCCTTAACAGCCATCTATAAGATAAGCTCTTCGCTAGTGCCCTCTAGTTCCGAAGAAATAATCTCATATACTCGTTATAATAGCGTATAATATTGTTCTACTTTTTTAATACTATTATGTGCCTTAACAGGGACTTCCTTAACCTTAATTTCTATTGCCTTCGCCTATTACCAAAACTCTATAGATGAGAAGTTCCTTCCTATATTATAAATAACTTAATTAGGGAGTCCTAGATAGATATTAATCTAGTACAATTAAAGAGTATCCTATGCGTTCCTAGCTAACATATCCTTTAAAAAACATGCGGCTTAAAAGGAGGTTAAAAGGTTAATAACTTAGAGTACTAGCTTACCGCTAAAATATATAATATTAATAATAATACAGAAGTTAAAGTTGTAGTTATCTTTAAGGGTAAACTTAAATCGGCCAGGGGACTTCTGGTTCATTTGGTAGTAATAGTAGTACTTTATAAAATACTTAATTACCTTAACCTTAACTTCATAGCCTGCTCGCTAAAGAACCCTAAGTAATTGGTAAATAGATAGGTAGCTAAAACAACAGTGTAGTTAACGTAGCTCTAACTTAATTAAGTAGCTTTAAACAACACTCTTTTCTAGTTAATAAAGGAGCAACCAGGGGTAACCCCATTTACGCATAACAGGCACCCAATTATCTCCCTAAACGAGCATATTCTTAAAGTTATTAAGTTTAACGCCTAATTTATCTATATCTTTAATGCAAAATAGAAACAGGGTGTTCGCGGAAACAATATAGAAAGTAATATACCCTAAGGGGTTTTTAACCTTAATTATACTAAAAGAGATTGCAGTACCCTTACTAAAACGAATTGTATATTGGCCTGCCGTTAATTAGTTAATCTAAATAGAGCTATTAAGCTACTAAAGAGCTTAAACTTAAGGTTCTCCTACTATAGATACTCCTACAGCTCTAGTATCTAGCATAATACTATAGAAGACGTTCGCCGAGTATCTGTTATTAAAGGAGAATATAGAACTCTCCTTTAGCTTATTAAAGATGTCTAACTTTATAATAGTATAGAGCGTAGATTAGTTATTAAGAATAATAACGGTTTATATACCATCTACCTCACTATACTCAGTAAAGTATTGGTTGGGAGAGTAGTCCTTAATTTCCATATCTATAAGAAGCTGTTCAGCCTTATTAACCTTACCCTTAAGATCTTCTTCGCCTTTATATTAAACTAGGAAGCTTTAGAAGTAGGCTATAGTAACCTTACAATTTCTAATATTTTATACGCTCTAGCGAAACTTATTATATACCTCCTTTTATCTATTAAGAGGGTGCCTAGTTAACTAGCAATTTGGCTTCTTATAAACATAGTATTTCTTCTATTAATTGTTTTAAGATAAACCTCCATAAGGACCTCCACAATTGCTTTATAGTTAATATTAATTGTACCCTCTACCGTATCCTCTACCCTAGCCACTATATATTCAATCAGTCCAGTTATAATTATATTGGTCAGTCAGGTTAATTAAAGTAGGTTAGGGTTAGGTGTTAAATTACTATACTTCTTAAAAGCGCAGAGCGGTACTAATAGAGGATCTTAATTAAGCACACACTCCTTTATAAGTATTTACAGGATTAAAGAGGGCAAGGTTGTATTCTTTAATACCTCAGCATACGCTAATAACTTAATCGCGTAGGCTGAAGTCCTTTTAATGTAATTTAGATAAACTATACTAAATTATCTAAAGTTAATTAAAGAGCTTTTAAAGATAGTTAAGTCGAGAGGCATCTGGGTTTATAGCAATAATTCTTAAAAAGGTAGTCTCTCTCCACTCTAATATATACTACTGCTTATTCTCTTCTATTTTAAAGTGGCATCTTATCTTATATATCATTTAGTTAAAATTATATCCTTTTCCTACCAAATAATTATAATAGAAGGTACTAGCGCGGCCCTTAAGCATAACAGAATAAGCGTTATAATATTAGTTAGGTTCCAGTCTAATCTTTTAGTAATAGTTATAAAAGATGCGCAGCTTTAAATTAAGGATATTATATAGTTCCCCGCCAAACCTCTTCTTCTAGTCCAAATAGAGTTTCATAAGCTCTGTAAGCATTTTTAAGGTGCCTCCAAGCGGTATTAGGCCACATTAAAATTGCATTAGAGATTAAGGTGGGGATTACTTTATAGGCTGCAGTAGAGATGTAGAGCTTAATGGAACACGGCGTGGTACCTAATCTTCCTATAGCAGAGTTTAAAGGTTATTAAATCGCGAAGCAAGAGGGTCTTGCGCTTGCTCTTAGGGGGTAGTAGTTAAAGTTGCGGGTTAAATTAGTAGGAGCAATAGGTATAGCACATAAGAACTTATACCTAGAGCAATAGAATTAGAACATGTCTCTATTAGTATATTATTTGGATTCTATTATAAGTTAAGCTTCTTTATATTACATAGTTAGTGCTTAATCTCTTATAGAGTCCATTTATACTCTTTTTTTACATCAATAACTTGCTCCTAAATATTATCTCTAATAGTGTCTCCATCTATAGGGACAAATACTCCGTTCTCCTAAAGGAAGTTACGGAAGTCTTATATAATATTCTTCTTCACGAGGGCCTATATTTCCTTTATCCATCCAACAAAGTCCTCCTTTATACAATACCATAGCACAGTATTATTGTATTCGCTATCTGTGTATTGTGCTATATAGTATAGTAAGAATCTGTTCAGGTCCTATTGCTTAGCGTTTATAGGGTTAATGTCTTTGTCCTATATCTCTGGGTTAATGTCGTTTTTATACTTCTTTAGGTAGGTCAACACCATAATAGGAGTAGAATCGACGGGGTGTCGTACGTTAAAGGTAGGTAGGATTTTCAGCTTTATAGGATCTCGTAGGTTTGCTATTAAAAGGTAGGCAATTTAAGGCGTAGTCAACGCGTTTTAGACGTTAACTTAGGACCCTAGGTTTAGTAATACTTCTGACCTAAAGTACTTAACCAAATCTTCGTAAACGCGATTGTTCTGCGTAATAGACGCAACTTGGTATCTCCTAGTACTTAGTAACACTTCTATTACTAGTTTTCCGTAAGCCTAAGGTAGCACAGTATCGCCAGGAACCCCTACACAAGACTATCTCTTCTGTCGATAACCTAGCTGCTCTATAGTTGACTATATATTCAACCACTAATCAGTGCTGGTTATACAGGGTGACTCACCAATAACGACTACTTGAGTAGGTTACAGTGATGTTGGTTAATAGCTTGATTTTATTGGAATAAGAAAGGGCGAGGAGCTTAAGACTCCTCGCCACGCTAGTGCCGCGGCGTCACATAACAACCGCTTGCCTAATTCCCAACACTAAGTAAGGGACTGCTACCGCTTAATAGTATACTTTTAACTCTTGTCTAGCTACTTCCGCTTAGTTAATCAGTCTTAAAAAGGTTTATAAAAAGGTGCGTTTTAAGAAGTGGAAACTTGTAGAATAAGGTCCTTAGGAACTTAGTAATAAAAGAATGGATTCTCCTCTAGTAGGGAAGGAAACAACTCTAAATACCTTAGCAGTTGCTCCTCTTGGGTCCCCCTTAAGTGACTTATTCTTTAGTAACTCTTCCTTATTAACGCTTCCTAATCCTTTTTCTTCTAATACTCCTATACCTTTTTTATAGCGTTCTTTAAGTTGCCTAGTGGTTCCTAGGTAGTCTTATTATAGCCTATCCACTTTACCTTATACTATATTTTATTATTATTATCCTTATAACTAATAATCTTTAAAACTTTCTATTTATCTTCTTCTTAGCTTCTATATATATCTGCCTTATAAACTAGTGGCTTAATATTTCTATACGCTATTGCTTAGTCTAGTACAACTTTCTCATCTAGCTATATACAGAAATCTTTCCACTTATTATTTCTTCTTTGCTTATATCACTTTTAGTATAGCTTAGTAAGTATATATAATCTATTTATTAGGAAGTATCTTTTTATTACTACCTTATTATAACCTTTAGTATGCTGTTCTGCAAATCTAGTTAGAATCCCTAGTTCCTCTTCTTCTTCTAGGTTACTTAACTATTTGGCTCTTAATATTCCTACCCTTAGCCTATTAATAACTTTCCATACTAGTGCCCTATCCTTTATACATCCTAGTATAGCGGATCTCTAGTCTAGCTTCTGTTCTTACTATATAATAATTTATTGTCTAAGTTTATCTATACTTTCCTTAGGTTTTCTTCTTTTAAAGGAATCCTTAAAGTCTTCTTACTTCTTAACCGCTGTATCTACTTTTTAACCTTTAGGCTAAGCACTGTGCTCTCCTAGAATTAATATAGACCTTATTTGTTTTTTAAAATCTTGGCTCCCTAAGAACCTTTATCCCATACTTATTTATTTGTCTCAAAACTAAGCTACTACCTTTTCCTATCGGTTTTCGTCCGTTATAGGTTCTTAGATATATCTTATCTCATCTTAAGAATCTTAAGCCTATGGCCTTTTGCCTTTACTAAGTGGTAAGCTAGCACTAACAGTTGTCTACTTACTTAACCGTCTTTAGGTGTTGCTCCTTCTGTCTTATAAAGTAATAGATGCCGTATTTAATGGTGTTATAATACCTATTACTAAACTGCGTTCTATAGTGGTCTTAGTCTCTACTTCTATTACGTTATTAAGGTTTAAATGCCTCTAGTTAGCCTCTTTTCCTTCTTTATCGCTATTAATTAATAAGTACTCCAACTCTATTATTAGTGTTACCAATCTTTATCCGTATATTACTATAATATCTTAATCTAGCTTATAGAGTTAATCTTATTCTTTATCTAACTCCTTAGTTCCTTTAAGTTCTCTTAACTCTAGCTCCTATAGCTAATAGCTTACGCTATACTTAGCATCCTTATAAATTTGGTATACGTTATTATAACAAAACGTAAAGTGCCTAATTAAACACTCTTTGGTCCCGCGTAATACGCCTATACCCGCATTATTATACTCTAATAACCTTGTGCTCTTTACTGCATAGTTACTCTAACTACCTCTATAGTCTCTAGCAAAATAACCTTGTTTTCTATAATTTATGTAAGCTTCTTTTTTTAACCATTCTTTTTATTATAGAGTTTGCCTAAACATCTTCTACTGCTAAGATCCCTGGTTTAGCCTTTGCTTCTTGGTCCTATAATTACTTAATCCTTAACCTTTAGGTTTCCATAGTTTTCTATTCTATCTTTTAGATTCTTTAGTGCCGCTTAAGTCTATTAGCTCTAGCCTACCGTTCTATAGTTTATAACTTTATATCTGTTAATGCGTGCTCTACGCCTTATATAACTATAAAACTCTATCTTACCCTTTCTTGGCTTATTCCCTTTAATAGATTCTATTATTAATCTTAATTAACTAATTTATTAACTCCTTAAGAGTTTCCGTATCCTCTATTAGGATAATTATATCCTAGACTTTAGCCTTAAGTCCCTATTTATACTGTGCTATAAGCGCTTTATTATTCTACTTAACCTATATTATAAGTATCTAAAACTGTATCGTATACTTAATTACTAAGGTATATTGCACCAAGTTTTAAAGCTTTTATTCTACTATAGGTATTACCTCTAGGTTGCCAAATATCTATATTAACCTTTCTATAAACCTATTCTAGTTAGTAAATATATACCATACTTCTTGGTTAGTAGTTATTATTCTGCTTATTTAGATTTTAGTAAGGTAAGATTTAAATTACTTAAGTGCTCTTCCGGTTAAGAACAATCCTATATATACTACTTGGTCTATAGGTGTTGCCAACTTCGCTCCCTCCTATATAACCTTAAAGTGCATTTATATAAGAAATCCTTTAAGCTTTAACCTTTCTCCTAAAAATCATTTAATAGACGGTAACTTAACTTTAGCTACTCCAATTCCATTAAGCCTTTCTTTAAGTATGCGATTATTATCTATTATTTAATTAACTATTTCCTATAACTAACCCATTGTAACTAGCTATAAATTAGTATCTTTTATACTAGTGTTAGTCCCTAACCCTAAGGTCGTAGCTACTATAGATAGTGTTATAACTAGTGCTTTTAGTGGCATATTATTTAACTCTATTAATACTATAACTAGGTAGTAAATATATAAAAAGGCCTTATGGGAAACACCACAGTAGACTTATTATTGGACTAGGTTATATAGGTAAATAGGAAGTTAATAATATAACAAGTATAAATAATAACTAGTAGAGTGGTTGCCTAATAGATTAGCTCTAATTATATTCTAAGATTTATTATAAAGAAAGGAACTATTTAGGTAGGGACTGTAGTCCTTTAAATACATAACAATACTCCTAAGAAAGCTATTGCTCTATCTACTTTATCTGCTCTATTTACTCTATAGCAAACTCTATAGATCTTATAGATTATATAGATTACACTATATAACCTTAGCTACTATTCCTTATTATATAGCTCCACTAGTTTCATTCTGGACTATACCCTTATTAACCAACTAGCTTCCTCCAACTCTTCTTTAAGTAGTTATAATATTGTACTTAAAGCGTCCGTAATATATCCAGTCCTTTTTTAGCTTTTATAATTTCTACTATTAGTTTATCTATAATTATAGAGTTATAGCTAAGCCTCTTATGCGACTAACTAAGAATAGTACGCCTTTTTTTTTAATAATAACTATATAAAAGCCTTTAAGCAGTTAAAGAACCGACTTATCTCCTCCCTAATTCTCTATTACTATAACCTAGACCTAGAATTAATGCTGGAAATAGATATATTTAATGGAGTAGTAGTAGGGGTTCTCTTATAGCTATACCTAAATGGCAAGTAGTACCCTATTGCGTTCTTCTTAAAAATAATAGCCCTAGCTAAGTATAACTATAAAGTATACAATAAAGAAATGCTAGCTATTATATAATTATTATCCTAGTAGTATGTAAAGCTTAAAAGTACAGACTCTTAGATTAAGGTCTATACTAATTATAAAGCCCTTAAGTATTTTATAACAATAAAGTAGCTTACAGGCTAACAGGCCTAGTAGGCTAAAATACTCTCCTAATTCTTCTTTATAATTATATACTGCCCTAATAAATAAAATTCTAAGGCTAATGCCCTAACCTAGAGGGAATAGAATATAGAGCTATATAAGAAGCAATTAAGGAGCTAAGCAAGAAATACCAAATAAGTACCCTTAGCGAGCTAAAATAGTTCCTAAAAATCTATATACTATATAATTATAGCTAGAGGCTCCTATAGCTATCCTAGGAAGCCTATATTAAGAAAGTAGCTAACTAGTATAAGATAGATCTTAAAGGGCATCTTTTAGATACTTCTATAGCAGAATTATAACTCCTCCCTACTAATTACCAATTAATCTATTTAACGCGTCCGTCCCCTAATATAGACCTATTAGTCTATTTAATATCCCTACTAGTTTCTACAATACTATATTAGAGAAAAATGGGTTTAGTACTCTATATAGCCACTATAACGCGTCTAGATATTACTTTTACAGTATTATAGCTAGTAAGGTTTAATTAGAACCTAAGCTAAAAGCACTATTAAGCGACAGATAAAGTAATCTAGTACCTATATAGTACGAGGAGTAGAGCAATATACTATAAAGGAGATAAGAAAGGAATAAATAATAGAGAGGGAGATAAATAAACACGCAATAAAGGACGAGATAATAGAAAAGACGGTAGAAGTAAGGCGCAAGTATTTATCTATGCCAGCGATGTATTATTTATAGACAACTCCGTTAATAGAAAGAGCTTATAAGAATATATTATAAAACTATTTGGGGGACTAATTGCCTAAAGAGCAAATAAGCAAGGTATAGTTATAACGTTAAGCACAGAAGCTAAGTTATTAGCCCTATTATAGATAGTAAAGGAAGCTATCTTTATTAGTAGGCTATTTAAAGTAATAATATTAAGGCTAAACAAGCCTTTAATTATTAAATATAATAATACCTAAATACTTTAACTAATTATAGAAGACACGGCAAAGCTAATTATAAAGCTCTAATATGTTAATATCTATTAATACTAGCTATGTTAGGAATACGCAATAAGATAAGTACTATTTTAATAGATAGGAATAAAGGAGATAATTGCCAATAGACTTATAAAGGCCCTGCCTAAGTAGAGGTTCTAAAGCTTTATTAATATAATTAAAATAGTGGATATTAAGGAACGGCTGGCTGAGGAGAAGCAACTGGAGGACCTGAGGGACAATATTAGAGCAAGACGGAAGGATTTAGATAAGATTATGGTTTAATTAACTTATTAATGGATATAAAAAGGTAGTTAGCTTTAACCTTAAAGAGCTTAAAGCTAAAGGGGTGTATTAGATAATCTGTATTCTCTAAAGGCGTAGGTTATATACATAAATTATATATACAGGACCAGTGCACTATAAAGTCTCTTTATTAGAATTATAAGGTTATAAGGTCACAGCGGAGCTCTCTTAAGGGTCTAATTAATAATAGAGATAACGTAGACAATAAATATTAATTGATTTGTAATGTAGTAAATATGGTTAATGTCTATCTAGATTATATACAGAGTTTGACCTTATAGAGCTTAGTTAGCATCTCTTGCTAATTCTAATACTCTCCTATACTAACAACGCTCTCCTTATCTGTCCTAAATAGGCAATTATAAAGCTATTCCTAAGTACCTTGCAAGTGCCATTCGGCCTACATATAGAGGGAAACCCTATAGTAGGCAAAAAACCTCTATTACTTACAGTGCCAAGACATTAGTTTCCCGACACGCGAATTTTCACCAAAATCAACCCAACTTTGAACAGTCGCACAACGTCGCAGCAATTGAATACAGCCAAATGAGTATATAGATAATTTAATTGTAATTAATACTTTGTCTGCCAGCCCTTTAATTTTCGTACTGCCTTTAGCCTTCGTTCCATACTATCAATTAAGCGCCACATAAGGCGTTAATTAAGGGCCATCCACGCCTCCTTGCACGCCTTAATTAAG
>Ga0307507_10009228_pt1 | contig 13227 bp, 11 predicted proteins | sample 7_EM_MG_FD_207223 | JGI IMG/M metagenome (GOLD analysis project Ga0307507, IMG submission 207223) | Populus trichocarpa ectomycorrhiza microbial communities from riparian zone in the Pacific Northwest, United States - 7_EM | ecosystem: Host-associated > Plants > Roots > Unclassified | place...
AAGAGAGAGACTGCCGATGAGAGAGAGTAGTTGACATATTCCAAAGAAATCTTCTAACTAACTCCATAAACGCCAGAAGAAAAACGGAAACCAAAAAAACAAATAATCATCTCAGCCCAGCTTGCACAAAAACCCATATTCATTTAACATTACATGTATCAACAAACGACAATTTCTCTGAGGGAGGATCATAAAATTTAGGGACTCAAGCCGCGGCGCAAATACCAGGGAGGTCGAGCCCGGGCCCGTAGCAGCCTTTGCCTGTTTTGGGCGGCTAGCGTGAGGGGTGTTTGACCGGATATGCCTGAAATATTGGGGTTGACATCTTTCCGCTCCAACAGTAGTTTCACTATTTCCTCATGGCCATTCTTGACAGCCCACGAGAGCGGTGTTCGGCCGTACTCTGTGTCTGGGGTGTCGGGGTTAACATCTTTCTGCCCCAATAGTAGTTTCACTACTCTCTCATGGCCATTCCCGGCAGCCCACGAGAGCGGTGTTCGGCCAGATTCACCCGAACTATCGGGGCTAACATCTCCCCGCCCCAGCAGTAGCTTCACTATTCCCTCATAGCCGTTCTTGGCAGCCCACGAGAGTGGTGTTCGGCCATACTCCGTGTCTGGGATATCGGGGTTGACATCTTTCGGCCCCAACAGTAGCTTCACTATTCCCTCATGGCCATTCCCGGCAGCCCACAAGAGCGGTGTTCGGCCAGATTCATCCGAACTATCGGGGTTGACATCTTCCCGCCCCAACAATAGCTTCACTATTACCTCATGGCCATTCATGGCAGCCAGCGAGAGCGGTGTTCGGCTATACCTCGTGTCTGGGGTGTTGGGGTTGACATCTTTCCGCCACAACAGTAGCTTCACTACTCCCTCATGGCCCTTCTCGGCAGCCCACCAGAGCGAGGTTTGGCCGTATTTACTTAAGCTATCGGGGTTTACATATATCTTGCCCAGCAGTAGACCCGCGACCCACCGCGTCTTCTCCCACCGACGACCCAGGCTCCCAGGACTGACAAATTGCGATCCAAGAAATGACCTCACTACTCCCTCATGTCCATTTTCAGCAGCCCACGAGAGTGCTGTTCGGCCATGATTCGTATCTTGCTGATCGGGCTGAATATGCTTTTTTCGCAAGAGCAACCTCACTACTTCTTCATGTCCATATCTCGCAGCCCATATTAGTGGCGTCATACCAACACCATCTACTTCGTTCACATCCCATCTGTTCATTTTGATTAAGATATTTGCAACCTCAGTGATGCCGAAGTACACGATACAGTGCAGCGCAGAAAACCCCTTGTGATCAGGATAACGGTACGTAAAAGATTTCCAGTCCAACGACTTTTCATTGATCGACTCCCAAAGGAATATGGCCGATATGTGATTATCGAACTGATCAAGAAGCTGAAGCGCAAATGTTTTTGCGCGATCTGAGGGCTCTGTTCGCATGTGGGTTCCCCAATGTAGCGAAGAATATTTAAGGAAGTCGATTGAAAGATCCCTGACGGTCGGGAAGTTGAGATACGTCAAGCAGGTTTCCGCCATCATCGCGTGAGGTTTGTCAAAGAGGTCGGGATGTGTGCAGAGATACTCTTGGAGCGTAAAATGAATCAGCCTAACAGTCGAGGTACCCTTTTCTATGGTGGCAAGGCCTTGGCAACAGCTCAGCAAGGTCGATATCCCAGGGATATCATCGCTATTGAGATCATTTGACCCTATCTGGATTGCTATGGCGTGACATATCTCATCCGCCTGTAAAGGCCGCCTCGAATGGGAAATCCACATCAGGACAGCCATCCCAAGTCTTGCTTTCTCCTCACCCTGAGTCTTTATCCTTCCCAGCGTCGCCCCGTACGCGCCCCCCAAGTCTAAGCCATTCTGCATTGCTCTGAGCTTTTGTCTCCTTCGGTATATAGTGGTCTCTTGCAAGATCGTCTCGATGCTTAAGAATACAAGTAGGAATCTAGATACACCATCTTTCAGTTCCCACCTTTTGGTATTTTTACTGTGTCCCCTTCCTACTTACATTTCCGAAACCGTTTCGGGAATATTCCGAATAATTTCCTCCTCTAAACTCTCGTCCATTGCGTCCGGCATCGTGTCCGCTTTCAGTTTTGCTCTGAGGAATATCATGATATCATTTTCGGTAGGTGTTATGGACCTAGTAACTGCCCTCCCACCAAGATGCCTCTCAACCTCACCCCGCATATGCGGCCTCCCGGTCAGAAATATTCGGGCGCCTGGAGACTTCTGCAAAATTTGGTTGAGCGAATCGAGAAGTCCTACCCGCTGCCCTGCCGGATACTCGTCCAGGGCATCCATGCATATAAATGTACATCGTGAGGAGGAGATGTCTTGCGAGAACTCGACAATTTTTGAGAGCGCTAGCCCCTGGCCACTTATAACTTCTTTTGGTCCCGAAAAGCTTTGACAATTTTTTCCGGAACCAGATCGAGTCCACCAACAACCTGTTGCAGTATCGAACCCAGAATGGCAACCGGGGATTGCTCCCCCGAGGCGGCGAAACCAAAGTAGAAGCATGCAACGCCAGCGTTTCCTTCCATGGCCTGGTTGCATAAGGTATCTATCACTAGCGAGCTAATACCGTAGTTTATTAGCAATACCCTTCTTTCCTTAATTACCCTCTCTCTTACCTGATGTAGGTTTTGCCAACTCCCGGACCTCCATAGCAGAACAAGGCTGAACCAGCAGAATCACCCCCAAGAATCCCTCCAAACCAATTCCGATATTCCTCCGTTTGTAAGAGCCAGTCTCCCACCTGGTCGACCCTACGTGTTCGAATGTCCTGTTGCCTTCTCTGGTGCTCAAGTTGGGATAGCCAGGCCAAAATTTCGGACTTCTCGTCGCCCACCGTGTAGTTATTCCAAACATTGTTAAAAGAATTGGTATTATTGAAAGAGTTGATATTGTCGTTGGTGTGAGATTGAGACATCTTGTATTTTTCGATGTATAGAAGGTGGCAGAGGATAGGTTCTGAAAAAGTTTTATGTGGTAGTGTAGGTTTATGTGATTCTCGCGAGGCGGAGAAAAGCGGGGGCGATGGTGATTTTGAGGCCTTGTGGGGTCGAAGCCCTGGTCTAATTAATCCACCCGATACTGACTGACCACTCGTGAAACCAATATGGATCTGTGCTGCTTTGCTATCATAGTATTACCGCAAATTCTAGGTAAAACCAGATCCCCACTATTACCTATAGGGTAGTTTACATACCCAGAAAAGCGCTTTTTCCACAGGATTAGGCCTTAAAATAAATGGTGGCTACCTAAAGTAATAGCTAGTCGCCTAGCTCATGATACGCAGAATTTACAGTCTGCGCTAACCCCAAGGGGCTGATGGTTGAATAAGGCCGCGATTGGAGCAATTAAGAATTAGGCTATCCTTGCACCACTGATCAAGCTCTCATTGTGATAGGTTCAGGGATTAGGAGGCGGATCTTAAATCCCGGTGCCGTACTCATGCCGGGAAGAAGCACGCTGAGTTTGAAGATATTATAATTTTGTTTGCGTGCACCGATACCCTCTAATGAGTTACAAGTACAGTACCATATATTTTTCTAACAGTCGCGGCGAGGTACTTTTTTCTTTCTCTTTTTTAAGACAAATTCCATCGGGTGCTTTTCATGATACTAAACTATCAGCATCCGGCCTACTGTACCGTAGTTCTAAGCTCCAAAAGTATCTATGGTGGTTGACTGCCTACTGCTAACTAAAAAGCCAAGGGGTGGGTTACACACTTCCCCTCCCTTCCTTGTCACACTAATCGAGTCTGCCAATTGTACATAGAGGCCGCACTCTACAATACAGCGCTGTGTGTAAGTATTACGAATGTTCGGTGCAATGTACTCGTAGGTAAAAACAATATTTTTCACGCACATTTGGCACAGGCTCGCTTATTTTTTTCCCGCCAGATCGAAAGCCGACCTTGAGCCAAAATCCATTTGCGATTGGCGTCTGGCAGGTGCTTTGTAAGCTTTCTCGGTAACTTAATGATTGGCCTAGCCCACAGTTTTTCAACGCCAGAGCCTCATGAGCAGTAAGTGACCACCCCCGCTTTCTTCTGCTCTTACAGACTTCCGCGAGCCCCAGCAGAAGCCAGAATCCCACTCTCCGCAATACCTCTCTGACTCTCCCGGGAAAAGGAATTCAGATATTAGATCGTGGCCCCGATGTTCGGGCAGCAGCAGATCACCGCTAATTTTCGATTCGTTCAACAGTAACTAACCCGATCAACAATATTGCCAACCTCCTGAGAGAAATCGACACCGAGAGACATCAAATCCCGGGTGGCTTATCGCAGCTTGAACCAGGTAACGGCGCCAAGGTGCGTGAGCTGACAGACTCAGTGGCATGGGAAACTGCGTACAAGAAACCACCAAGTTCAGAGAACGGTACGATGCGGAAGCTAGTTTCGGTGGGTGGCTGTTATTCTGTTACAGGTATCTAGGGGTAGGAAGAACTTATGTTACATAGGAAAGACTCTCGTCTAGAGAAGGATAATGCAAATGTTACTGACGATGAGAAAATAATAGCTCCCTAGTTATTGATAGTCTATACGATCGGGCTAGAGGAAAGAGCATTGCCGTCATGGGACCATACTACATTCCCTCGCACAATAGGAACAGCCCACAGCAACTATGTCGGGCACTATGCTCCAGCAACACATCGGCAGAGGGGGGGTCGCACGGCATGTACGGGATGCTCTTCCGAAGGCCCAAAACTAGTTTTGCGGAGGAAGTCTCTTAAGTCTTGATATGGTAGATAGCGTGGAGAAGACTGTTACATCACTACTACTACTACTTCTTATATGCACCAATGCCCTCCAAAGCACTAACATCGGCTCGTAGGGTTAACGCGAGAAGTCGTTCGGTTATCGCCAAACACACGTGGAAGACTTTCTAGGGGGCCCCATCCCGACGAAAACATCGCTAGATGTTTTAGAAAGATTGTCAAGATACCTGCTAGCCCTACCCACGCAGATATTAATAGCTATTAGGAGATGAGGCTGGACGGTGGCACCGATCCTAACGGAATGGATGATGAACTGCGGGCGGATATTATGCCAACTATTCCGGTGAAGATCTTAGTAATATAAGCAAACATATCAAATCCATTCCCAAGAATAGTCTCGGGATGATTCACTCACTACTATACTCATGTGAGCGTGCTAACAGCCAGAATCGGCATCGAGTTCGGAGTGGGTAATTAAATAACTACCTAAATTCTAGCTATCTAGAGCACTCCCTCGGGGCATTATCTTGGGTTATATAAATTGGATAGCGGCAAACTTCACCTTCTATGACGGGAGCCCAAAGCTGCAGAAAGAGCTGGTTCTATAAGATTCCTTATTGCAAGCGGATTTGGGATTCTATATTAGGGAATTTTTAGGTAAAGGACTTAACCATGAGGGGTAGCATATAGAGAGAACTGCATGAAGGAGGGTGTGGTGGTCGAGAAGAGCCAAATTGGGTCACCGGGTCTCTCATTCCTAGTTCTGGGTTGTGTTTCCAACAATCTAAACCCTAGTCGCTCTTCATTTCCCTGTACTGTGTGTAACTCCTACTCCCCTCTTACATCTCTCCTGAGATCCAAAGTTTCTTTCATTTAAGCTCAGCCAACAGCACTTAGTAAGTTTGGGATAATTTTCCATCCGATATCGTACAGTATTGTACCCTGCCCTATGTCGTATAAACCCAAGATTCGTATTGAAAATTGCAGTGTTATAGCCGGACTTAATGCGTGATGTGCCAGCTCTTCACACCCCACTAGTACACGTGTACACTAGTCAAAGGACGCGCAAGCTATGAAAATGTTTCTTCACACTCTCTTTATTTCCTTCCTCTCCTTCCTCTCTCAACTTCTTTCTTTCACTTCATCTCTTTCCTCAAGTCATTCCTTTCATCAACTTATCACAATCAATTACGGTTTTCATCTCCCCTTATTTCAAAATTTGTTTCTCCACTTAAGCCATTCCCCTCTGCTGCGTGAACCCTTCACCGTTAATCATTACCTCCGCATCGAATTTTTTCAACAACTCGAGCTCTGTCTGGGGCGAGTGATGGGCTATGATTATTCACTGGTCAAGCTATCCGGGAGGCAAGAAAGTTCGTTATTTGTATGTTTCGGGGAGTATGAGGACAGGGCTATATTAGGGAGCCTAAGTTCCGATTGGTCTTTTCGACCAAGCATTCAGAGGAATTGTACCTTGTAAAACTCGCATCCACCTAACATTACCCACACTAGCAAGCAAGCCACGATTTCCACGAGAGAAAAATTGGAAACTCCCGGAAATCAAGCCGAGACCCCATCGGCAGGAATTTCTAGCCTGTAAAAGCTCTACAACTCTACCGGCCAGTTCTGGGCATCCCGCAAGGACCGTATTCTGTAGATTTTACTCCAGTTACCGGTATAGGGCTTGAACTGTTTCCACCGCAAAAATAGCTTTACTTCTCTTTTTACCCTCATTCACAGCAGCTCATGTGAGTGGCGTTCAGCCGTACCGGGGGTTGTGGGTAAGTCTGGCGAACGTGGCTCACAGAATCTCTATGTGAGTTGCAGCCAAGACTTCGCCGTACTTTTGCTCACACCCTAGTACAGTGCAAGGCGTCTGGGCCGTTGAGGGTGAAATCCCCGCATCCCAAGAGTAGCCCAAAAGCTGCCTAGTGGCCGTTCTCGGCAGCCCACCACCGCTGATTCGTCACTAGAGACCTCTTCCTCAGCTCATGAAGCCGCTCGGCAAGAGTCTTTGCGAATAGAGGTTCTCTCTGGCAGAAAAGAGTACTCTATAGGGAGGGTGTTGCCGGATCGCCTCTGTTGGGGGGGCGGCATCCTCCAAGCAAAGAGAAATATCACATCAAGAAGGCTTTCGCAGAGTGGCTATCTAAGCGCTACGATAACGGGGAATTTTAAATAGTGAACTGAGCGCGAGACACCTAATTTTCATTCTTACTAACTATCCGTGTGCTAAGAAGTCAAATTAAGGTATGTCAAGTCAAACATTCCTACATAATATTAGCTTCAAACAGTCTTACTACTACTAGTGATAATCACGAATTTGTATCCCACTACAGTACTTGTACCTGTAGTCCGGTCTTAGCCGTCCCACGACAATAACTGGGGATAATCTTTATTTTTTTGGCAAAAAAGTAAATTGGCAAGGTTAGGGTTACTAGGGAATCCATGTAGTGTAATTGATCCCTGTTTGTCATCCACCCAGTTTGCTCAGGGATCGTGGAATTCCATAAATAAGCTGTGAGGCTTATTTAAAGGTTGGGTTGAGGATCAACGGATTATCTAAGCGATCATACCTACGCGAGACAGATTTTGGGCTGCGGCTTATTCCATGCTTCTTCAACTTCTCGATCGTCAACCTCTGAGTCAACTCCTACTTCTCTTCGATCTACTGATCTCTCTCTTTAGAAAATCTATGGTTAGCTCTTTAATAGATATTTTGTGTCTTCGCATACTTCAACCAAGAGTGAGAGACAAGGAGATGAAGAGCCTTTTTTATGAGTTCGACCCTCTCCAGCGAAAGCACCTCCGATACCTCCCCTACTGCCCAGGCTGTTCCAACCATCCTGCGCCCAACAATGCTTCCGCATAGCGACTCCCACCAACTAAGTATTTTCTCCTGTTCATCCTCTGGCTCTGCTAGTTATATTTCTAATGTCTGCTATTTGTGGCAGCATATGGAAATCGTGCCTTCGAAAAATAAGATGCGGATCATAAATAATGCGCAAATAGAAGACACTGGGCCGTTCAAGAAGTCAATCGTTCTCTATAATTGCACTCTTCTATACCAAGCGCTACCACCACCGCTTATACCCCAAAGCCACGAAATATCAATCTCTTCTATTCATCCCCGGGAACGTCAATAACGAGTTTACCCAAAATATCCCATACATTCCGCTGCGTTCGGGCAAGGGGGAGAAAAAAAGCGTTGCCAGACTAAATCACCCCCGCCCAAAAATAAATCTTAAGATATATCTTCTACCTAAACCGAAATCTATTCAATAATTGAGGAAAGGAGTTAGATTGCATAGGGGAAGGAGAAAGGGTAGCTTATCCAAGATACTTGCAGCTTAATGCCTGGAACTCAAGAAGAAAAAGTGAAACAAAAAATAATAATTTTAATCTAGCACTACCAGTAGCAACAATTGACCATTTCCATAAGACAAGAATATAGACCACGGGAAGTCAAGTGGGGACCCAATTACTGGATATGTGTGAATGGTTTGCCACGTAGCAGCTCGACGACACCATAGTGCCCGTGTTCGGCGGCTAGTGCGAGCGGTGTGTGTCCGGATTTACTAGCAATTTTAGGGTTGACATCTTCCCGATCCAACAGCAGCTTCACCACTCTTTGATGTCCATTCATGGCAGCCCACGAGAGGGGCGTTTGGCCAAACACAGCGTCTGGGGTGTCGGGGTTGATGTCGTTTTGCGCCAACAGTAGCTCCACTACTCCCTCATGGCCATACATGGCAGCCCACAAGAGCGGTGTTCGGCCGGATTTACTTGAGCTATTCGTGTTGACGTCTCCCCGCCCCAGCAATAGCCGCACTACCCCCTCCTGGCCATTCCCTGCAGCCCATGAGAGCGGCGTTCGACGAAACTCTATGTCCTGGGCATCGGAGTCGACATCTTCCCGGCCTAATAGTAACTCCACTATTGCTTCACGCCCATTCTCGGCAGCCCATGAGAGCGGTGTCCGGCCGGGTTTGCTTGAACTATTGGGGGTGACTCCTCTCTGCTGTAACAGCAGCTTCACTACTTCCTCATGGCCACTCCCGGCAGCCCGCGAGAGAGGTGTTCGGCCAAACTCTGTGTCTGGGGTGTCAGGGCTTACATCTTCGCGCTCCAACAGCAGCTTCACTACTCCATCATAGCCACCCTCAGCAGCCAACCAGAGAGGTGTCCGGCCGAATTTGCTTATACTATTAAGCTTGACGTCTTGCTCCAACAATAGCTTCACTATCTTCTCACGGCCGTTCTTGGCAGCCCACGCAAGTGGTGTTCGGCCAAACTCCGCATCTGGGGTGTCGGGTTTGACATCTCTTCGATCCAACAGTAACTTCGCTACTCCTTCATGTCCATTCTGGGCAGCCCGCGATAGAGGTGTTCGGGAGGATCTATCTAAACTATTAGGGTTGACATCCCCCCGCCCCAACAGTAGCTTTACTACATCTTCACGCCCATTCTCAGCGGCCCAAGAGAGCGGTGTTTGGCCAGACCCTGGGTCTGGGATGTTGGGGTTGAGATGCTCCGAATCTAGCAGTAGCGCTACCGCCTTATGGCTAGTCCTGGCAGCCCACAAGAGCGGTGTCCGGCCGTATCTATCCAAACTATTAAGGTTGACATCCCCTCGCTTGAACAATAGCTTCACTATTCCCTCATGGCCATTCTCGGCAGCCCACGAGAGCGGTGTCCGGCCGGATCTACTCGAGCTATCGGGGTTGACGTATCTCCTACCGAATAGTTGACTCACTGCTCGCTGTACCTTCCTCCACCGACGACTTATGCTCTTAGGATTGGCAAATTGTGGCCCAAGGAATAACCTCACCACCTCCTCATGTCCATTCCCGGCAGCCCACGAGAGTGCTGTTCGGCCACTACCCGTGTCGTGCTGTTCAAGTTGAATATGTTTCTCTCGCAAGAGCAACTCCACCATCTTTGTATGCCCATACCTTGCAGCCCATATGAGTGGCGTCATACCCGCACCATCTCTTTGGTTCACATCCCATCTCTCCTTCTGGTTCACACCCCGTCTCTCCTTCTGGTTCACACCCCGTCTCCCCTTCTCTATCAAGGTATTTGCAATTTCGGCGATGCCGAAGTACGAGATACAGTGCAGCACAGAAAACGGCCCGGGATCAAGAGTACGGCTGATAGTAAATTCCCAACTGATTAAATTCCAAAGGGATTTAGCGTATATGTGACTATCGGACTGACCAAGAAGCCGGAGCACAAGTATTTTCGCGAGATCTGAGACCTCTATCCTCATGTGGGTTCCCCAATGCAAGGAAGAATATTCAAGGAAGGGTGTGTCTCGGGGGTCAGGGGATGGGCTGGTTAAGAAATTCTTGACGTGCTTGAAGTTGAGATACGTCAAGCAGGTTTCCGCCATCGCTTCGTGAGCTCTGTCAAAGAGGTCGAGATGTGTGCAAAGATACTCCCAGAGGGTATGATGGATAAACATAACAGTGGAGGTACCCTTATCTATGGTGACAAGCCCTTGGCAATAGTCTAGTAATGTCAATATTGCAGGGATGTTATCGTTATTGAGTTCATCTGATCCTATCCGGATCGCTATGGCGTGACATATTTCATCCACTCGCAAAGGCCGCCGAGAATAGATGATCCACATCAGAACGGCCATCCCGAGTCTTGTTTCCTCCCCACCCCGGGCCTTTATTCTTCTTAGCGCTGCTTCGTACTCTCCTCCCAGATCTGAGTCATTCCTCATTACTCTAAGCCTCAGTCTCCTTCGATCTATGGTTGTCTCTTGTAGGATCGTCTTGATGCTTGAGGAGGCAAGTAAGAATCTAGATACAATATATTTTAGCGCATAACTTTTGGTATTTTTATAACTGTCCCCGCTTCCTACTCACATTTCCGAAGCTATCTCGGGGATAGCCTTTAGAATTTCCTCTTCCAAACTCTCGTCCATCGCATCCGGCATCGCATCCGCTTTTAATTTTGCTTGGAGGAATACGGTGATATCGCCCTTGGTGGGAGTTATGGACCTAGTCGCTACCCTCTGAGGAAGATGTTTCTCAACTTCAGCCCGGACACTCGGTCTCCCGGTCACAAATATCCGAGCCCCTGGGGACCCCCGAAGGATTTGGTAAAGTGAGTCAAGAAGCCCTATGCGATATCTTTCCTGACACTTTTCCAAGGCATCAATACAGATAAATGTGCGTCGTGAAGATGAGATATCCTGCAAAAGCTCAACAATTTCCGAGAGCATCAGCTTCCGGCCACCAATTACTTTCCCCCTCTCCTGAAAAGCTTCGGCTATTCTTTCTGGAACCCCCTCCCGTCCGCGAATAATTTGTTTCAGCACCGAACCCAGAACAGCAGCTGGGGATTGCTCCTCCGGAGCGGCGAAGTCGAAGTAGAAGCATGCAACGCCAGCATTCTCCCTCAGGGCCTGCTTGCATAACGTATCCACCACAAGCGAGCTAACATTACGGTTTATTAACATCTTTTTTTCTCCGAGTGCACCCTCTCTTACCTAATGTGGGTCTTTCCAACCCCACGATCTCCATAGCAAAACAAAGCTAAACCATCTGACTCACCCACCCTAATACCAGCAAGCCAATTCTGATATTCCTGAGTTTGTAAAAGCCCGCCTCCCACCTTGTCGACCCTGCGGGCTCGAATCTCTTGGTGTCGTATCTGGGGTTCGAGTAGAGATACCCAGGCCAAAATTTCCGCCTTCTCGTAGGGCGGCTTCGTAATCCACTGATTTTTAGAAGATCTAGTATTAAAATTGTTGATAGTATTATTAGAGGAGTTGATAATATTTGAAGTGGTGATAGTATTAAAAGAGTCGTTCCTATTAAAAGAGTTGGCATTTCGGTTGATGTGATAATGGGACATTTCGTGTTTTTCCCTGTTTTGCCGATTGTAGAGGATGGGCCCTTGAGCAATTTTATATGGCAGAGTCGGTTGGCGCAATTCCTGGAGTGTGAAGCAAAGTGGGGCGATAATAATCTTAACGCCCTACTAACGAAGGCCTGGTCCAATCAATCCCCACGATACTAGTTTACTATCTATGACACCGACATGATTGTCGACTGCCATACGCACGGCCCCCAAAGTAGCTGATGGCTAAATGAGACGGCGGTGAAAGTTATTCATATTTTTAAGTCATCGCTATTAGTAGTGGTGATTGACGGATAAATCAATGAATCGCAGCCAAATACTCCCCAGCACCCTGCACTTCAACCCTACCCAAATAAATTGCTGTATTTTTTCGACCAAAACCAAACCATTTGGTCAACCCCCCCCCCGCCCAAGATACCCGACCCCCTATTCTCTGCAGTTAGGCTAAATACTATTTTTCATTTTTATTCTAGTAATCAGTATTGTAGGCTTGGTGGGGAGGAGTGGGTGTTTTCATAAAGGAAATTTTTGCTCTTCCTTAATGTCCGGCTAATTTCGTCCACGCACAATAATTTAAAGACAAAAGACATGAGATCACTCCAGAAAGAAATCCTTGTCTCTCGGCAATTTCCGTACACAATCCCTCTTCAAGTGGCCTTTCGTGGTCTCGCACCACCACCACCACCACTTAGGTCCCTACGCCACAAATTATCACTCTCTTCCATCGGCCATCCGCCCTCGGGCAGTATGGTTCCAGCTGCGATAAACGTGCTCATGGTAAGGAAAAATAATCGCCTAGGTTTAAGCTAAATGATCGCTACCAATAATCAAGCCTTTTTGATTTTAAGATAAAAGAGTGGCTATACGTCTGCTGCATGAGTCCATGATTTTACTTTCTGAGAGCATAAAACGGAAGACTATGATCTTTGGTTTGAACCTGGGGCACCCTGTATAGGAGCTTCAATTATTGGCCGCCTACAAAATGTGCGCAAAAATAGGGGAACCCACGCATTCCGGGGGTGAGATATTCCACCAGTTCCAACTCAGCTAAACAATATTTCCCCCAAGCATGGCTTGGGCACTTTTGTCATAAAGGCTGGATTTTGTGGGTTTCCTGACACTGGTAGTGTACCCGGGTACGGTACCGGTGGGTGGAGAAAAGTCACAAGAAACCCGGAATTACCCTCACAATTGGAAAAAGTAAAAGCCAAAATTCCCAGAGATTCCTGACTGGACAATGGCCGCCGCATGTGCAAGGTTTATCGCCACCAGAACCATGGGTCGACAACTACTGGTAGTCTCCAACCAGGGTATGACGAAAACCTGCGAGTGAATTATTGCCTCCCCGAGTAAGCAATATCCTCTCAGACATAGCGAGCGGAATTACTACTTTCTAAGCTAGGAACCCTAATTCCGCCCTGCCGAACACTATTCCTACTTCCGTTACCGGCTCCAACTGTTGCCACCTCTCGTTTGGTTCTTAGAATTTTTGTTTCATAAATACTGCCAAGACATCACTTGACAAAAGTCTTTGTAATAGAGATTGTCCCTAACAGAGATTCTGGCGGCTGAGGGGGGTGGGGGTTACGGGATT
>Ga0307507_10009229_pt1 | contig 13226 bp, 15 predicted proteins | sample 7_EM_MG_FD_207223 | JGI IMG/M metagenome (GOLD analysis project Ga0307507, IMG submission 207223) | Populus trichocarpa ectomycorrhiza microbial communities from riparian zone in the Pacific Northwest, United States - 7_EM | ecosystem: Host-associated > Plants > Roots > Unclassified | place...
GTTGCGCCAGGTGCGCCCTGAGTGAGCGGAACTAGTAGTTGCGTCCTGATTCTCGATTGACGTTATGTGCGCTAGATGCGCCAGATGCACTGGGCGCACCAGGCGCCGAGTATTATTTTTGCTGATGCTCCTGAAGTCCTGACGGGCTTTGAGGAATGAAAGTGAATGTATGAGGGACAAGGGGGACAGGGAGGACTGGTATTAAAGTACGAGGACAAAGCTTTTCGTCCGGTGCGGCAATGGCAACCCCACTCCCACCATATATTTATTACCTATACAACCACAACTGCTTAGAATGAACCGAAAATCTATGTACATATTCAGTAGATATAAGAAAACTTCCATCTAAACTTTTAGAGAAAAAAAATCAATACTTAGTATACCATCCCTTTGCATCTAGAACAGCAACCACTCTCCTAGGCATAGACTCTGACAGGCTTTCCAAAAAATCCCCTTCAATATCCTGAGTCCAAACTACATCAAGAGCTTCTGCTCGACATCTTCTAATAGTATCTGGCCCCCCTTTAGTCTTGTGAATGTTGGGAAAGCGCTGGTGTAGCTTTTCCTTCAACCTCTTTCAACAGTGCTCAACAGGATTGAGGTCTGGGGAATTGGGTGGCCATTCCATAACCTGTATGTTGTTTCCTGCAAACCAAGCCATAGTATCTCTTGCAATATATATCTTTACACCATCCTACTAAAAAATAGAATCCCCAACTGTGTCCTCCACCTCCTGCCAGACATCAACTAAGACATCCTCCAAAACTCTAATATATCCAAATCTATTTACACTCTTGTCAAACATAGGAATCAAAGGACCCTTATTTTTACCCTAAATACAAGTCCATACCATCAACCTTATCCCAGGTCCTTTTGTAACCCCATGAATGCAGTCTTTATGCCACTTTTCCTCAGGTGTTCTGAACACCCAAATACCCTTAGGATTTTTGGACTTTTCAACCATGCATTTATCACTAAAGATGACCCCCTCAAAGTTGTCATGTGTCCAATCCTTATACTTCTTGGCCCAAGCTAGCCTCTTGGCAGCATGCTCATCTTTCAGAAATGCTCTTTTCCTAGCTCTCCACTTCTTGATGTTGACTGATGTTAAAGCTCGTTTGATGGTCCTGACTGAGGCATGTGGTGCAACCTCATTGCACGATTCTGATAAGGGGAGGCGGCATGCCCTCTTAGACTCTCTGACTAGGCAGCAATGGGTTCTGGTATCGATAATGTTGTGTCTTCCAGGTATGGGGAGGTTTTTCACATCACCCCTCTTTTGAAACTGGTTGCAGAAACTTAGAACAGTACTCTTTAGACAACTTAAGATCTTTCCAATCTCAGCAAAAGAGAAAGATTTTTCTTTCAAGGCAACAATTTGCCCTTTCTCAAACTCTGTGAGATTGCCAGTCTTTTCTGGAGGCATGGCTGTTGAGAGGTGGTTGATCGTTGAGGTGGGGTTTTTTGAGAGGTTGCCCAGTTGCTGCCGAAAGGACGAATAGCTTTGTCCTAGTACTTTGCCAGAAGATACAGGGAGATATGTATGTAACACATGAGGTAGAATTTTTTTTGCTGATAAATTTACCCTTGATCCTACACAATTTTCTGGTTTTTAAATCTAGAAAATATTGTCTAAGATAAGGTTTAGTATCTTTACACTCACACCTAAGTGTACTACTATGCTTAGGGATGAACATGTCTCAATTTTCCAGTTAATATTTCCTGTCAGATATACTTTACTAGTACTATTCTAAGTTGTATATTCTTCTAATATTGAACTCAGACTAATCAATATTGTTTACCTTGTAGAATAATATAGAGAGCAAGTGTTACAATCCTCTCTTCTCCGGGTGATACTTGCAGCAGGTAACTGATAGTTTGCTAACGATCACTCTTCCTTGCCTTGTAGTAGCTGTCACGATAGCTAAGTCCCTTGACTCATATCTAGCAACGTTGATCGCCAGGCTCATATAAGACCGTTGTGTCTTGATTCCCGAAAGCGTAGTAGATAAAGATCTTTGTATTGAAAGTATCAGGGTGTTTGAAAGAACTTAGATGGTTGCGTGAAGAACCCAAATCTCATGCCCCGAGGGTGTCTTATATAGGGGTTCTTCCCTCAACCCTAACCCTGCGTGACTCATGTCCTCGCGTCACGTGACTCATGACTCATAGTGTGTCATAGTATGAAATCCATCAGCTGACTTATTCGAGTCAGCTGCACCATACCTCCCAACCAATCAAAACTCCTAAAACAAGTCATATGCCCCAAAGAGGTCGCATGCGTGCGACCCATGACTCATAACTCTGTGTCATGTGCGAAATACATAAACCACATGATCACAATTGTGAGTCATGTCACTACTCAACCAATAACAATAAACCAATGACACGCCATTGCGTCGTCATATGAAAAACCTCTGAGTTAACTGATCTCATAGTGTAAAAAATAACAAACCAATGACTAATAACTATTAGTCATGTGAGAGTCTGCCTTGCTTAGTCACCCTTTGTGACAGCAAGAGATATAGTAAGTGTAAGAGAGAGAGAGAACTGGCAGCCTGAGAGTTTGATCTTGAAACCAGAGGCAATCCATAAAATCTTGTATTCTCTGAAGTACTTCTCTGAAGCAACTAATCATAGGTTACCAGCTATTGAAGCTTCAGGCCAGGCTCAGAGTTATATCTTACCAATATATCTTATACTGAACTGAGAAACTGGATCTAGTACAGCATGCTGTTAATAGTACTATCTTGGTAACAAAAGAAACTAGCCCCCCAGTTGTCCCATACACAATGCACAAGTTTAGCCAACTGCTACAATAAGGCATAACAAATTTTGTTCTTCAAAAAGTAATCCAGTGAAAGGGAATCACCGAGGATTTAACATATAAAATTTCCAGTTTGTTTTGCCATACCAACCACGGCCAGTGGCAGCAAGTGTGTCAAGCCTACCCAGTCTGGTTGTAATGCAAAAATCTCATACAAATTGGCTGTCAGCCCTTTTTGTTGGCTCTCATCCAGCACTTTGGACCTCAGAACCCCTAGAATACTTCCTCCAACCTATAGCTCAATTATGTGAATCTTCTTGTCAAATTGTACCATCTAGAAAATTCCTCAATTTTTCTCATGTTATGGTGGTGGGCAAGTACCTTTTGAAAATGGCCATTTTGTATGGAAAAGCCGGTGGGGGCTCGTTTCTTTTGCTACCAACCTCGTACATATATCTTTTCTCCTATGTATTTTAGTTTTATACATGTATATATAGTACTACTCTACTAATCTTACATACTTATCTTCAATTCCGCTATATTATTTAATCATAATCGTTGTGATAAGACCCGTAGGGGCGAGGTGCTGCTAGTTCTATAATACGGTAGTTCTTACGGCGGTGTTCTACGGTAGTGTTCCCCGTTTTGCTAAATCCGGCACGGTCCGGATACTTTATCGGGGAATCCAATACGGTATCGTGATTTGCCGGTCTAGTAGAATACACAGTCTAATATCACAACCCACCTTTTATTTAAACCCCCTACCCCCCTCCCTACACACGCACACCCCAATCTACAACTTCTCAAACCTCGCTTTTCTCTTCCCCAACGTGGCCCCAACCGCCTCGCTGATATCCCCCGTCTGTAAAGCGGCCGAATTCCAAGCCTTCGTGTAAGCCAGCCCATCTTCAACCGTGTGATCAACACTCCAGCCCACAATCGCTTTAGTACTCTGCACAGCAACAGGACTTTTAGCAACGATCAAGCTCGCCATCTCGAGCGCCTTCTTAACCGCAGCATCCTTATCGCTCTCGACGGCGCTGACAAAGCCCACGCGGAGCGCCTCCTCCGCAGAGAAAATGCGCGCAGAAAGGGTGACGTCCTTCACCCAAGAGAGGGATCCAACGATCTTTGGCAGACGGGACAGTGTGCCGATGTCCGCTGCTAGTCCTATGTCCACCTCTTTCACAGAGAGTTTGGCATCTGCGCTTGAGATGCGGATGTCTGTTGCGCAGGCTATGTCCATGGCGAGGCCCAGGCAGAAGCCGTGAAGGACACAGATCACGGCTAGGGTTTACCTGGTGGTTAGCCCGGGCGCTTCCGAGCGGTATGGGGTAGGGAGGGAGGAGGGGGGGGGGGGCAAAGAACGTTTTTCACACTTCTCCGATGCGGAAATGCATTCTTGGAATTCGGTCAAGCGGCGCTTGATTTCCCAAGCTTTGCGCGCACCGTCGCTGCCAGGGAAGTTGAGGGTCCCTTTTTTTATATCCAGGCCCACAGTGAAGGTCGGTCCGGCGCCGGAGAGGATTATGCAACGGACGTCCGGGGAGTGCGAGAGGGTGTTGAATACTTGGGCGTATTCTAACCACATGCTATATTACATTTAGCTCTGGGGACGGAACACCAGAGGAGAAGTATTGGGATGCAGGTGGGTACTCTTGGTAGAATGCATTAAGCTTCTCAGGTCGGTTTATTTCTACGTGAGCCACGTAAGGCGCTGGAAACGTTACGTTGAAGTAGTTGTATGTTTGAGACATTTCGACTGAAGTGCGTAGGGGAGGAGTTGGCAATAGCAGGAATGAAGAGTTTAAAGTTAAGGTAGAGAGGGAGAGAACAGATTAATGTCGAGTGAGAAGGAGAAGTTGTGGAAGCGAGCAATTGATATGCTTGAGTATACACGAGGATGACCTCGGCACCTCTGCCTCGGCGTGGGGTACGCTTTGATCGCCGTCAAGATTAATAGAGCCTCACAGTATTATCAGCACGTGAGGTGCGGTAACTCCCGCTACGCTTCGAGGGGACATGCACTGATGACTGATCCAAACCGATCTAGATACCGGTATGCTGTGACACAATAGAAGTTTTGAGCACCACCACTAAGACTTTTTAAAATTCGAAGATAATACCTTCCCCTCCCCTCCCCCCAAATCCCTATCGTCATCACCCCCACCACCACTGTACCCCAATTCCCCACCCCTATCCTCTTCTGCCTATATACACCACTTCCACAAAATCTCTTCCACTGACGCCTTCACCAACATACCGGTACTCCCATGCCCATTGCCAGACCATTGGCCACGGATTTAACCCCTGGGGGATACAGGGGGCATGGAGCATCGGTCATTTCCCCCTTTTCGTTGAACCCGACAGCATCATACTTTGGCGGTTCCCCATATCCGCCAACATCCCACTCACTCCATCCTCCTCCTCCTCCTCTCCCTTCTTCTTCTCCCCCTCCCCCTCCCCCTCCGCCTTCTTCTCCCCCTTTCTCCAAATCCCCTCCCGACTTCTTCTCGTCACCACAGCCACCATTTTCATCAATATTGTCCTTCTTACCTCCTTTCCCCTCCTCCTCAGCTGCAACCACCACCGTTCCAATCTTAATCTTAGTCTCCTGTCCTAGCACTTCCCCCTTCCTTAACACCTCCAGCCTCCGCATCATCATCCTCCTGCCTGATGTGAGCCTCTGCCTATCACGCATGCGCACCCTGCGGTGCTCGTGAATTCGCCCGGCTAGTCTCGCTGCGCAGCAGATTATTAGTGCGAGAAACAGCACAGTGCAGAGGACCACACCGAGGGAAAGGAATGTGGTGGTTAGCGGTCGGCTGTACTCCTCTACCGGGAGGTAGTCCGGGTTCGTGAGGGGTGGGAGACCGCCGGCGGAACCTAAGGGGGCCCGGGGGAGGAGGCTGCGGGGTAGTTCTTCAAAGGTTCTCATCCTGGGGACAATTGGTGAGATTGGTTTCGGATAATGTCATGAGATCGATTGATGGGGGGACCTGATGAGGAGGATAGAGGGAGGAAGCGGAGGAGAGGAGAGGTTAAAGGGGGACTGACAGATCAGCGGGGCTAGCAAGGGGGAAAGCTATGAGGTAGCACATCGTAAGTATTCCTAAGTCAAAAGTTCTGAGACGGGCACTCCCGGGGCTTTATCAATCACCTACGGTTAGATTGTCGCTCGATGCTTCTCTAGGAAGGGAATCACGTAGGGATACCATCACTGGGGTCAATGCCCCCAAGCACCTGAGCAGGTTTTATACCCGCCCCAACCTCCTAAGCAGTAGCCCATGCCCAAAACGGTATAAGATAGATCCTTAGCCCTTGTTTATCACGCCCAGATCAGACTAGGATTTGAGCCACAAGTTCCAGGCTTAAAAAAAAAAGCAAGCCCGAAAGTCTGGGCCTCGAATTTTGGGCCTAACTATATACCAAACACTGGAAAAAGCTTTTCCACAGGGTTAGTCTAAGCACAGGCCTGACTGACCTCGAAAGTCCGGACGTTTAAAAATCCTACTCTAATAATCTAGTCTGTCGTATTATACGAAAGAAAATCTAGTCTTATCATTCATAGTTCGGGCCAACCAACCAAACAAACACTATTATACCAAACAACAAAGGTCAAGAACCCGGGCCAAAATCCGGATATGCCAAGCGGGACCTTAATTAGTGCCTAATTTACCATAATACTTTGAGCTCTATCTTATCCAAGGAAGGCCAAGGGCCTGTTTGGCACGCCGTGATTTGAGCCCTTCTATGGCGGGAGGTGGTTTGCTATGATATAATAGATAGCACCCGCACAAAAAAAGAGTGGGATTTTTTTCCTTCCTTCCTTCCTTCCTTCCTTCCTCCTATTCTCCTAGAGTATATATATACAAGTAGTGAGTGAGTTAGGAGTGGAATGTCCTTTCCTTTCCTTTCCTTCAAGGTATATATAATACCTGCCAAGACTAGGATTTTTGTATGGGAGAAGATACGGTAATAATATTATCGGATCCGTAATATTATTATAATAATTATTATTGCAACGTACCTTGCCAAGCAAGTTCATGTGCACACAGCACAGACTTCGGACATACTAAATTTTTTCAAAAAATTTCCAAAGCTGAGTTTCAAGATATCCATGGAAATATAATGGCTAAAAAAATTTAATAATAATAAAAAACCTGCAATTTTGGTGTGTTTCGGCATCTGTCTAGTTGCCAAACGACTCTATTGAAGTGTCGAGTCGAGTGACAGACCATGACAGGCCACCTCAACAGTAGCATGCATCATACACTATCTAGAAGGTTTGCCTGCCATGTTGCGTGTAGGACCAAAAGTCAAAAACCATTCAGACACCAATTTCCACTAAAACAAAACCCAGCAATCATTCCGATATCGGTAGACAAGCTATCGTACAGATCCGGGGAATAGTCCCTGACCTCTATGACCCGCTATAAGGCGGTGGATTTTCCATTCCCGCCGAAGGCTCTTGTTCATCTTCTTTTTGACCAGCGCCATCAACATCCTCAACTTCACTAGCGGCGGCAGATGCCTTCTTTCCTTCCTGCTGACCGGAACCACTACCCTCACCTTGATGCTCCCTATCCCTTTCCCGTTCCCTAGCTCCCTTCTTCAGCCACGCTTCTTTATACCTAGCCTTCGAGTCCTCATCCTCTTGATCCCACCCAGCGATCTTATCCGTACTCTTCGCTCTCCTCAACCCTCTATCCTCCATAGGAGACGTAGAGCCGCCATCTTCTAGACTATCATCCGCAAAATCTACTCTGACTGTCCCATCCTCATTGAATGCATGTCTACCCAGAACATTCGGTTCTCCCGTTAGCCTCCAAGCGGCGGGTAACGGACGCTGACACCATGTGCACACACGATGTTTGTCGGACGAATCATGTGGGTTATCGCAACCGTCGGTGGCACACACTTGTTTGTTGTAGATTAGTTCGGAGCGTTCGACGGCTCGGCAGAAAGAGCACAGCCAGCCGTCCCTAGCAACACACTCGCAGAGCACTGGTGCGACGTAGTCGAAAAGGTCCTGCGCGGCCAGGTCCGTGTCGGAGAAGTCTGTGGCGGACCAACAGGTGTCGCAGAATGTACGAATACGGTTGGAGTAAGTGCCGTTCTGGCCAAAAAAGTCGGCGCGGACTATGCATGTCTGTATTTGCCCTATCAGCTTAGGTAATTATGATAATTTTAGGAGGGGAAAAAACTCACTTCACAAACAGGCATAGAGCAAATCTTACAACCCTTGATTTTCTCGCCCTTTATGTGGTCTTTCTCAGAACATTCTAGGCTCGTTAGGCTAACCAGACGTTCCCAGTGCGTCCGTGACTGAAGCAGAGTTTCGCGGATGGTACTCGATGTGCGCGATAGCTGTATCACTGTGTTGTTTATCAGCTTAACCCCCCTCTTCCGCCTAACCGGACATTCCCGAGAAAGCTGGACAAGCAAAACACAAGACAAATAGGAAATCGCATACAGTCGCCGGTGGTGATCATCCTCGCAAACTCAGTAATAATAGTATAATGTGAGAACAGCAATGCCAAAGTATCAAACTTTGGCGGGGGGTCAAGTTCGTCGATAACCATCGTTGTAGCTTCTTGGAAAGTGTGCAGAGGAAGGGAAGGCAAGCAAGTTAATCCTGGTCGTAAGCCGAAATCTCAAGCCGTTATAAAAAGCTAGGACCTTCAAGGCCGAATACTAGAGGAAGGATAGATGGGCCCTCGAGCCGATTCCAGCTTCAAGTTGGTTAAATAAATAGGTTTCCCTTAGGAATGTAAACAAACTAGGGGAGATGCGATGTGGTGATAGGGTATTACGCAGCTGTTAGTTGCCTATCTGTGCAGCCTCCCTTACTCAGCCAGGGTTGCGTTGCGCCGCACAAATATTTATTAATAGTCGCTATTATCTACTGAACAATGGACCATGGTCTAAAGGGTCCAAGGTATATATATATTAAGTATATATACCGTAGAATCTCATGAAAGTCGGGATGGCGCTAGTGTGGATTTTCTTGAATCTGCCCAATGGTGGCCCTCTATTATAGTTAAACTATGGTCAATAAACTGTGGCGAGTGGCGAGTTGGCGTCCTTTCTCGCCTTCATGTTGGCTCGGCTGTCTTAGTTTCACTTTAATTCGCTTTAGTGCCATTCCGACTTCATGGGATTCTACGAGTATATAGTTTCTAGTGACTACAGTGAAGACCGTGCTAAACTTATTAAAGGTATTAAAACGCCCGAATTAGGGCTCTAGAAACTCCATAGTAGCTAGAAACAGGAACTAGCCCGGATAAAATAAATAAATCCTTTTTTTTCTCTGAGTCCACTCCTAACCTTTCTTTTTGGCCTTCAGATTTTCCTAATAATGTCTTAGCAACATGTTATCAAGCAGTCTCTCTCGATGAATCTTACCATGCTTGCATCAACGACTCCCGGGGTGTATGAGTCCATCAGACTTTTGCAGAAGTAGCCGCCAACCTATAAGATAGCTAGAAAGTGAGAAATTGAATCTGCCGGCAGTAACTTACGCTACTGGCTAAACCAACTGCGATTGTCCCGGCTGACTTCAATTGCTTCAAATGGCCGGAGAGCTTGGTCTCGACGTATTGAATTTGAGAAGAGAACTTGCTTTCAACGAGTTGAAATTGACCGTCAATCTTGGCGAATCCGGTACTAAGGCGACTCGCGAGGTCCCTAACCTCCTATCACTAGAGTAAGCAAACTGTAAACCAAACATATACGAGAGACTTGAACAAACCTTTCCGAGACTAATCACATATCGGCCTATTACGGCGCGGTCCGGCCATCACAGTAATCGTTAGTCAAAAGAGGAAGAAAAAAAAGAGGAAAAAAAGGGAAAAAAAAGGGAAAAAGAAAAAAGGAAAAGAAAAAAAAGGATTGCCCACTCCGCGAGGGTTTTTTAGTCACTGCGCTACCTGTACCGGTCGAGCCTGAAATCGACTGATGATGACATATCGGGCGGTGGACGGGAGGCGGAAGGTGATAATATAATAATCCCAGTAGTGGAACGTGGTGGGGCATATAGATAGCCTACAGGCATATTATGACCAATTGCGTTGATGGCTTTCATGACGCGGCCAATGGGTCTCTGTCCTGTATTTGTAGACCCCTCTCTACCATAGCAATCAACAAGGAAGGACGCTCCCCTCAACACCTTACCAGAGGAATCTCCCACAACGTTGTATTAGCAGTGTCGAGGACCGCAAGTAACAGGAAGCGCAATAGTATAGAGGAACACTGAAGTGTGGACGAGTGGGCACACTAGGGCATGGACGGATATGTTGGTGGGAAGGAAGGAAGGAAGAGGAGGGAGGAGAATTGGATGTTTATATACAGGTATCCTAAGGTCTTACGAGTACTGAGCGGCTAGGAAAACATCGGCACCCACTTACCGGTACGATACGTCTATTCACAACCCCCCAAACCGCTGACGCAAAGATCATCTTACCTATACAATCGCAAGCCATGCCACCAGCACCTCGCCGTTCAGTAGCTTTTGCTTCAACACCACATTTCGACGGAAGCTTACCTACCTCCTCTTCGTCCTCTCCTTCCCCCTATCCACAAACCACACAATCTCGACACCCCTCCTCTCGTATTCCCCTCCAAGGTCGGAATAGAAACCATCAACACACTCTGAGCCAAATTTACTCACAAAGTCAGAGCCAGAACAGGAGTCAGAGTCAGGGTCAGAGTTACCGTCAAAGGGGCAGTGAAAGTGACAATTACAGTCTGCCCGATATCGACGATAGAGGTGAGGACGACGACGATGAGGATGAAGACTCAGAAGCCGTCATCATGGCAATTGATTATATGAGCCGGAAGATTGGTTGTGCATTTTACTCGATGATGGATCAGAGGTTGAGTTTGATGGAAGATATCGAATTACCTACCTCTGAATGTTTGGAAGCTCGTGAGTTGCAACCCCTTGGTGCCTCACTATGTACTGACAAGTGGGCAGTTAAGTTCCAGATCAAGCCTACCGTTTTGCTAATTGCTTCTCGGTTTAATGAGACTCTGGAGAAGACTTTGAATCCCGAATATAAAGGTATCCATTATTAATTTCTGGGCCGTGGGGTACTAATGCCAGAGGAAGATGAATATGCAACTCCGTATCACATCTCTATTCGCCCCACCGGAGAATTTTCCTACGAGGCAGCAAGGAATAAATTAATCTCCATAAAAATTGGGCAAGCCGACGGTCCAATTCTAACCCTGCAGACCCCGGGCGATATCCACGACATAGCCACAGACCAGCAAAGGCGTGGAAATTTACTTCGGCTTGCTGGCTGGGTTAATGTTGATAGCAAAATCAGCGTTGGATGCTCTGGAGCTGTTTTGACGTATTTACAGAGGAAACAGGCAGCTACTTCGCTGACTAATAAAGCGGTTTCGGTAGCACATATCGAGATGTGGAGCATGAATGATACTATGTGAGCAATTACGATCCTTAAGTTCTTCCTTGAGGGTAGGGTTACTAACAGATTTAGGTTTGTCAATGCCGATACAATATGTGCTCTTCAGATATTCGAGGACGAGTCACATCCGAATTTCCTGACGCAAGGTCCTCATGGGCGGGGGAAGGAAGGGCTCTCACTCTTTGGTACCTAAACTCTACCTAGAGGGTGATATTTCCCGATTACCCCTAACCTGGCTATTAGGGATAATGAACTTAACACGCTCCCCCTTAGGACATACTATGCTGAAGCAATGGTTCCTACGACCGTCGCTTTCTATAGAGGTTATCAACGAACGGCAGGACTCTATTTCAGCTTTTCTAAGGCCCGATATCTCTCACATGGTACAGGAAATTGGCAAAAGCTTACGAAAAATTAAGAACATTCCAAAGATACTCGCTAGTTTGAGAAAAGGGCTAGGCCGAGAAGGTCGGAGCGGGGAATGGAGCGCTCTACAACAGTTTTGTTTTTACGCTCTAAAGATCAGGACTTGCTTGCAGGAGATGAACGGAATCGGAGAATTGTTAATAATCAAGAAGGTCGGTCGCTTGAAGAGCCCCACATAGACCCTCACTTATTCCCCTAGGTCACCGAAAACTTTAACGTAACTTCGCTCCAAGCGGTTGGACAAATGATCACCGAAACCATTGACTTTGAGGAATCAGTCGCCTTGCATCGTGTAGTATTGCAGCGAAATATAGACGAAGAACTGGACGAAACGAAGCGATTGTATGATGGGTTGGGAGATATGTTAGGTACAGTCGCTAGAGACATTGCCAGAGACGTGCCGCCCGACGTTGCAACATCTTTGAACGTTATATTCTTTCCACAAATTGGATACCTCATTGTCATCCCCGCCCAAGGTAGTGGCAACACTACATATGGATTGCTAGATGACGACTCGGGAGGACCTGCATACGCCCAAGAGGGATGGGACCTTCAGTTCTGCACCGAGACCAATTGGTATTATAAGAACACACAGATGAGAGATCTAGATGACTACTTCGGAGATTTGTATGGACGTGTGTGTGGTAAGCCTTAGCGGGACCAAATTTTCTGTTCCTCGGGCGATATTTAATTGTTTGAAGACAGAGAAATCGAATTAGTCCATGCCATGAAATGCCGAGTGCTACAACATGATGCTGCACTTGCCAGTTGCGCCACCGTCTGCGCAGAACTTGATTGGTGGGTTAGGGCAAATTAGTAAACCTATAGATAGGGCTAACAAAGTGAGTATGGTAGTCTCTTAGCTATGGCCGAAGCTGCGGAAAGGTACAAATTTTCGCGTCCAACTATTGTCACAGATAATGTGATCGATATCAAAGGTGGCCGGTTAGTCTCACTTTAGGCTCACCCACCAACACAGACACTGGCTGAGAGAGCAAAATAGGCATCCACTACAAGAGCTTTGCGTCTCTACATATATCGAGAATGATACACTCATTGCCGGGGGAGAAGGGGTATTAGGGGAAATGCTAGTTGACGCACCCAGCAATAGAGCTTCGAACAGCGCAGGAAGGTCAAGAGCCGGTATTGCTAACAGCGATGGAGAGAATGTGCCTAGTATGATGCTTCTTACTGGCCCTAATTACTCAGGGAAGAGTGTCTATCTGAAGCAGGTTGCACTAATTGTTTACATGGCCCACATCGGCAGTTTTTTGCCAGCGAAAGAGGCTGTGATTGGCTTGACGGACAAAATATTGACTAGGATACAGACGAGAGAAAGTGTCTCTAAGGCATGAGCGCATTGGGTATACCCTCAGTTGTGAAGAGCTAATTCCTTTGAAGATTCAAAGCGCGTTTATGATCGATCTCCAACAAATTGCTAGTTCACTAAGGCTTGCCACGAGACGAAGCCTGTTGATTATAGACGAGTTTGGAAAGGGCACAGATTCGAGCGGTTGGTCTCGTTCCTCTCGACCACAGATCATTCTAACAGTTTTACCTAGATGGGGCGGGGTTGGCCTGTAGCGTATTTGAAAATC
>Ga0307507_10009230_pt1 | contig 13225 bp, 4 predicted proteins | sample 7_EM_MG_FD_207223 | JGI IMG/M metagenome (GOLD analysis project Ga0307507, IMG submission 207223) | Populus trichocarpa ectomycorrhiza microbial communities from riparian zone in the Pacific Northwest, United States - 7_EM | ecosystem: Host-associated > Plants > Roots > Unclassified | place...
GTAGGTTTAACTTATACGTAACTAATAAAATTCTTTACTTAACTTTAAAAGGTCCTAGTCTAATATAGTCTAACTTCTTACTTAGTTATTAACTCTTGAAATTTTTGTATAGTAGCTATACTTTATCCCCCTCCTTAAGATCTGGTCCCTTAGATCTCTTAGCGTTATAGTACCTTTTTATTTATTTTTATACTAGTTTAGCTGTTTCTTTAAGGTCTATATAAAGATTTATTAACGTCTCTATTCTTTACTTAGCTATGCTACTCGTCCTTTTTGCTTAATATGGTAATAACGATGTTCTTAGCTTATATCCATAATTCGCCTTAAATAGTAATGTCCCCATTTCTTCTTATGGTATTATATTGTATATAAACTGTATAACTGGTAATAACAATACCCAATTGTTCTATACATAATTAATATAGTACCTTAGATACTACTCTAGTGTCTAGTTTAGTCTTTCTATTTATCTGTCCGTCTGCGGATAATACGCTATAGATATTGCTGCGTAAACCCCTTATTCTGCTAGAAACACTTTCTAAAATACTGCTATAAATCTTAGATCTCTGTCTGATATAATCTTATCTAGTACTCTATATCTTGCGAACACTTCTCTTATATAGATTTTAGTAACATCTTCTACTAATATCTCTTTAGTGTATGCTATAAAGTATCCCTACTTTATTAGCTTATCCACTATTACTAAGATTATGTTATAATTTTATCCTATAATAGGATCTCTTAACTTTGGTAATTTAATAATAAAGTTCTATAATATAACCTCCTATAGTCTTCCTAGTGTCTTAATAGGTTATAGCCCTTCGTACGGCTTATACCTTATTAGTTTATTTCTTTAGCAATCTAGATATTCCTTTATAACTTGTCTTGCTAGTCCCTAGATTCCTTAAATAATATACTCTTCTTAAAGTCTTAACACTAGGCCTATAGCTCTATTATATTCTTATATTATTTCCTTATGGAATTCCTTAATAAATTCTTCTGTAATAGACTTAGGTATATATGTTGCTTCTCTATTTTTATATTACTCTAAGTCTGGATTCTCTACCTATGCTTTTTAGATCTTCTGTATCTAATTACTCTTTAGTAATTTATGGATCTAACTTTCCTTGGTCGCTATAATCTTTAAATAATTATACCTAATTAATCCGTCTTAATCCTTTTATAATAAAGCTCCCAATAGCTTTTTATTACTTTATAGTTTAGCCTTCCTGCTTAGAGCGTCTGCTTGTGCATTGTTTGTACCCTTAGTATACTAAATTTTAAAATGGTATTTTATAAGCATTTCCGCCCATCTAACCTATCTTTGGTTTAGTTCCTTTGTTATTAGGAATCCTATAAGGTTCTTATAGTCTGTCTTAACTATAAATGGGTTCTCTATGCCTTATAAAAATGCTCTCCATTCTTTAAGCGCTGTAACTATACCTAATAACTCCTTGTTATAGATGTTATAGTTTAACTCTAGTGGTATTATCTTCCAACTATAGTATGCTACTGGGTGCTATCTATCTTAATATTTCTATAGGAAGTACGCCCCTAGTATAAAGTCTAATATATCCGTTTCTATAACCGTCTCTAGACCTGGTTAATAGATCTTAAGAACTGGCTCCTAGGTAAACAACTCTTTAATTCTCTTAAACAGTTCTTATTACTCCTTTTCCCATACCTATAGTTCTTCTTTCTTTGTTAACCACGTAAATAGCTTAATATTCTATAACTATTGCGCTATAAACCTTCTATAATAATTGCAAAACCCTAGGAATAATTTTAACTGCGTAATATTCTCTGGTTCCTACTAATTTACTATAGCCTTAATCTTCTTTAGATCTATACTGAGTTAGCTTAGTTTAATAATAAATTTAATAAAATTGGTCTTCCTAGTAAAGAACTTGCATTTCTTAATTGCTACTAGCATCTGTTTTTCTTGTAGTCTCTTTAAGACCCATTTAACGTGTTCTCTATGCTCTTCCTTACTCTCTAAGTAGATAATAATATTGTTGAGGTATACTATAACAAATTTATTTAGGTGTTCTCCTAATACACTATTAATTTACTTCTAGAACATTGCTAGTGCGTTTATAAGCCCAAATTGTATAACTAATGGCTTGTATAGTCCTTTCTTTAACCTAAAGGCTGCCTTCTATTTATTACCTTCCTTAATTCTAATCTGGTGGTACGCCTATCTTAGATCTATCTTTATAAAGATCTTTACGTTGCCTATCCTATCTTAGATTTCGCTAATTAAGGGTAAAGGATACCTATTCTTCCTAGTAATACTATTTAACTGTCTATAGTCTATACACATCCTAAGTTTTCCGTTTTTCTTTGGGATAAACAACACTAAATATCCTATTAATAACTATAATGGTCTAATATATCCCTTTTATAAGTTCTTCTAAATAAACTCCTTAAGCGCTACTAACTCTGTTTTAGTAAGCTTATAGATTAGAAAGAACTTTAGACTTATTCCCTCTTCTAATTCTATTTTATAGTCCTATACTGCATATTTTAACAGCTTTTCACTTTCTAGTGACTATAACTTTTTACTATACTTGTAGTATCTCTTTGGTACATAACTTAAGCCTCGCTTAGTTTCTTTATATATCGCTCCAACTTGGTACTATACTAACTTGGTTTACTGTTGCACTTTACGTTATTATATATCCTTAATATCAACTTAACCTATAACCTAATTAATCTTTGGATTGTACTCCTATAACTAAGGCATTCCTAGTATCGCCTTATTCTGTCCTAATAGTAGGATATTGAAAGATATTCTAACTGGTCTCCCTTTAATAGTTATCTAAATAGGTCCTGTTTTAAGATTAATAATGCCTCCTTTATAGGCTATCTAATCTCCTAAAATTGTTATAAGTGGATATAGGTATTCCTTCTATCTATATAGTAACCCTATTCTTTCCACTACTTTTGGTAATATGTGGTTTCTAGTTGCTCTACTATCTACTAATGCTTTAAACTGCTAACCTTACTATTTAGCTTTTAAATTTAGGTGTTGTCCTTAAATTCCTTTAAGGGTCTAAGGCTTTAATACTAGTTCCCTCTAGTCCTGTGCGCCTCCTCTTTTCCTAACTATTGGCTGCTAGATCCTGCCTATACTTAGTCTAACTTTAGCCAATACTTAGTTTATTTCTTTTCCTCTATATACTATAGACAAGTGTTCTCTAGGCACTCCTACCACTATTATCTATCTAGGTATTCTTCTATAAGGAATCTTCCTAGTTAAAGTATTAAGTCCCCTTAACCTTATACTTCTACTAGGTGCCAACTATATATATACTTAGCATTCCTGAACCGCTTTTCCTCTAGTGCCTAATATATCCTTACTGGGTACTTCCGGTTCTTATCTTTAGGTACTCTATATATGTTATACATATTATCCATATAAGCTATCCACAATAGTATATAATACGCTGCATGTTTTGGGTTAACTCTTAGTTTGTCTTTGTCCTTAAGTTTAAACCTATACCTGGTTAACCTAACCACTAGTATCTCTACTATGGGTACTAAGATTTATTGCTTACTTTTCTAGTCCCTAGATCCCTCTTCTAGGTTCCTTAATATTATAATTAACGCTCCTTTAATGTGACTTATGCGTTTTTCCGTAATAGGTTAGTCTTGGACAACTTTTTTATCTAGCTATATATAAAAATCTTTCTATTTATTATTATATTGTTGCCTATACCACTTTCCATACAACTAGTTTAGTGTATATGGTCTATCCGTTAGAAAGTACCTTGTTATCGCTGCGTTATAATATTCTTTAGTATATCTTTCTTTAAACCTGGTTAGAATATTTAGATCCTCTTCTTGTTCCAGTTTATCTAACCACTTTGCCCTAGGTGTCCCTGCACTTGGCCTATTAATAACTCTTCGCATAGGTGCTCTGTTCCTTATATAACTTGGCGTAGCTAATCTCTTGTCTAGCTTTTACTCTTGCTATGTAATAATTCTTGTCCTAAACTTATCTATAGTTTCTTATTTTCTGTGTCTTATAGCTGGATCTTTGTAGTTGTCTTGCTTTTTAATCCTAGTATTGACTGTTTAATCTTTAGGCTAAATACTGCGTTTACCTAGGATTGCTAATGTTCTTATTTATTCTCTAAACTTGTAGTTCTTAAACTTGCGTCCTATACTCATTTATTTATTACTAAACTGAGTTGCTGCCCTTTCCCATTAGTTTTTGTCCGTTGTGGGTCCTTAGGTGTGTCTTATCTTGTTTTAAGAATCTTAAGCTTCTTTTATCTTTTCTTAAGAATCTTAAGCCTGTGGCCTTTTACCTTTATTAAGTGATAAGCTAGCACTAGTAGTTGTCTACTTACTTAGTTTCTTCTAAATGTTGCTCCTATTGTCTTATAAAGCGATGGAAATTGTATCTAATGGTGTTATAATACCCGTTACTAAACCCTATTCTGTAATGGTCTTAGTCTCTACTTCTGTTTTAACTTCTCTAAGGTCTATATACTCCTAGTAAGCTACCTTTATTGCCTTATTATTGGTAAATACTTTGCCTGTATTAAATTTATTATCTTTAATATCCGATCTACGAGCTGGTTCGTTAGTTCCTTTAAACTTAGATAATAATGGCTCCTATAGCTAATAGCTTGCGCCATACTTAGCGTCCTTATGAATTTGGCATGCGTTGTTGTAATAATACGCAAAACTGTTAATTAAACACTCTTTTGTTCCTTATAGTGCACTATTATCCCTCTGTATATACGTGCTGTCTGCTGGTCTGGTTCCCTTTACTACGTAGTTACTCTAACCACCTCTATAGTCTCTGGCGAAATAACCCTGTTTTCTGCAATTTATGCAAGCTCCATCTTTAAACTATCTTTCTTGCTATAGAGTCCGCCTAAATATCTTCTACTACTGAGATCTCTGGTTTGGCCTCTACTTCTAGGTTCTTTAATTACTTAATCCTTAACCTCTAGGTTTCTATAGTTTCTTTTCCCATCTTTAGGTTTCTTTAGTACCACTTAGGTCTATTAGCTCTGCGCCATTCTATAGTTTTTAACTTTATGTCTGTTATTGCGTACTCTACGCCTTATATAACTATAGAACTCTATCTTGCCCTCTCTTAGCTTATTCCTTTTAGTAGATTCTATTATTAATCTTTATTAACTAATCTATTAACTCTCTTAGAGTATCTATATCTTCTATTAGGATAATTGCGTCCTGGACTTTAGCCTTAAGTCCCTATTTATACTGTGCCATAAGCGCCTTATTATTCTACTTAACCTACGTAGCTAGTGTCTAAAACTGTGTTGTATACTTAATTACTAAAGTGCGTTATACTAAGTTCTAAAGCTTTCGTTCCGCTGTAGTTATAGCTTCCGGGTCTCTAAATATCTATGTTAGTTATTCTACGAACCCGTTCTAACTGGCAAATATATACCGTACGTTTTGGTTAGTAGTTGTTATGCTATTGGCCTATATTTCCATAAGATACGGCTTAAACCACTTAAGTGCCCTCCCCGTTAGGAACAATCCTGCATAGGCTACTTGATCTAATAATATTGCTAACTTCGCTCCTTCCTGTACTACCTTAAAGTATATTTGCGTAAGAAATCCCTTAAGCTTTAACTTCTTTCCTAAGAATTGTTTAATTAAAGGTAACTTAATCTTTACTACTCTAATTCCATTAATATATTCTTTAAATATCCTATTATTGTCTTATAAGTAATTAACCATTTCCTATAACTAACCTTATATAACCACTTAAGAATCCCTATTATCTATACTGGTATCACCTAGCCCTGAGGTTGTGGCTGCCGTTAACACCGTTATAACTAGTGCTGCTCTTAGTGGCATATTGTTTGATTTTGTTCCAATACCATAACCTTGGTAGTGAATGTATAACAGAACCTTATAGCTTAAACTACGGTGGGTTCTGTTATTAGGCTAGGTATATAGGTACGATAAAACAACAACGTAATAATAACTGGTAGAGTGGTTGCCTAACAGATTAACTCTAATTATATTCTAAGATTTACTACAAGGAGAGAACTATCTATGGTAGGGACTAAGGTCCTTTAAATACACAACCGTACTCCTAAGAAATCCTCTCTTGTATATAAGGTACGTGTTGTCTATATTAAACGTAACGTCCCTTCTATTTAATATAGTTAATACGTTCAACACCACGTGACCTTGGTTACTATTCCTCGTTATATAGTTCCACTAGATCCATCCTAGACCGTGCCTATATTAACCAACTAGCTTCCGCCGACTCTTCTCCAAGTAGTTATAACATCGTACTTAAAGCGTCCGTAACACCTACGGCCTACTCTAAAAACTCACCAAAAAACCCAAAAATCGTTCTTTAATATCTTAACAACAACTTAATAATAAATTATAAAAATTCATAATTAGACTCTTATACTCATTTTAAGACCTATATTAAAGTTTTAAAGTAATTAGTTTAGCTCTTTTTAATATATTAAGATTTATTAAGATTTAGCTATTAAATTTAAGCTTAATCATTATATCTTAAAAACTACTTATTAATTTACTTTAAAATTTTAATAAAGGTCTTAAAATGGGTATAAGAGTCTAATTATAAATTTTTATAATTTATTATTAAGCTATTGTTAAGATATTAAAGAACGATTTTTGGTAAGTTTTTAGAGTGGGCCATAGGCTGATATGGGCCGCAGGCTGATCGATTACGTTATCCTAACGCTAGCTAGCTAAACTACTATGCAGTCTCTTGGCAGCTTCGCTATTAGCGTCGCTAGCTATTAAATACCTTAGAATTTAACACGATATAACTTTACGTTTTAGCACTAAGAACCCTGCTTTATATAATGCTAGTAGCAAGATTTAGCAGCAGAAGAGCCAAACAATTATTCTTAAATACTATCCGAAGCAAAACCTAGACTAATTTTTAAAGAGAAGGTTACTAGAGCTTGCGGTAATGCTTCTAGATTATAACTATAGAAGAAATAAGGCCGTTTATAAAATTCGTGATATCTGGCCCTTTATAACAAAAACAATCTAAAATCTCGCTCCTAGGAGATTTAAATGAAATTTTGGAATAACCCTGGATAATATATTGCCCAGAAATCTTCTTAAGCTGCATTTTGCCCCCTATAAATTCGAAAATGTCCCTTATATTCCCTTTGTAGACTTCAGAACCGTATAGTTTAAGACAAGAGATTTTCGAGGAGAGCCTTGTAAAGGCACTAATAATGCTATCTTGGTCGATAGAGATCCGTATTAGGTCTAATGTCGTTATGTTTCCAAAACTCAGAGTATCGACTAGGCGGACGAAAAATGAACTAGCGCTTCGTCGGAATCCCAAATTTAACCCCAATCTGTTAATATTAGGAGCCAGAATAAAGAATTGCATAATGCGATCCACCGTACAGGCCCACCCTGGCTCTTGTAAATTGGCATGGTGTGCGATATACAACTGTAGGTGGAGCAACTTCTTTAGGGAGCAGTCACTTGGATCAAACCATCTTGGAGACGGTAAGAGTAGGATTTCATATCTATCCGAATGCCACTCATAGTCTATAATAGCTGACTCCAATGGGAGCTTGGCTGTTACTGCAGCGTGTAGAGCAATAGCGAAGATTCTGCTAACTTGGGTAAATATAGTCTTCTCTTTTTGCAATTTCCAACCGGCGGCCACCTTCCTGAATTGAGATTCCCCATAGCTGCTTAATGGGTAAACATTATTACCCGTTTGACGAGGCCCAAAAGTAAGCCGTGAATAGTCTCGGATTTCGAGAGTAGAGCAGTTAGGCAGATTGGCAAACGCTTCCTGGAGGATTATTGCTTCAAGACCCGTTTGTGTTATATATTGGTTCTCATTAACATAGCGAAAATAACCTTGCAGACTTTGCTCCTCCATTCCCTCATCCCTGGCCGTTACTGGAAATACTGTTGAATTTAAATCGTGGGGATTAAGTACGACAGTCCTTAGGCTTTCTCCCAATCTTGACTTTGAAATAGCGAGTAAAGCCTCGAGGCCATAAAGAGAGGGAAAGAATTGTTTTATCGTGAAATGCTCCTGCGTGAAGTAATGGAACGTCTTCGAGCTAAGCTCACGGCATGTGAGGCGGAGGTTAAATAAGTCCTCGGGTGGTAAGAATGAAGCGATAATTTCGACCAATTCTACGGGTAGCTGGAAGAGACGAGACATTTGAAAGACTAATTCATGTTCATTGTTGTCAGCAACTCAGTAAGGCCTCATGGAGCTTCCATTGAAGTTTGGTGACCTACCAGATTAAATGGCAAGGCGTTAAACTCTTAAAAGAGTGGCCTTGCAGAGTATTCGTATAGAGCAGGCGTAGCTACTCCTGCAAACCTCGATATGGATTAGAAAGCCGTCAAAGAGGTGTTCTTGTTGTATTTTCACAAGTTTAAATATTGTGCGCGTTTTTATATATTTAAAGTTTTTACTGCTGCCTAGAATTTTAGCCGATCTCAGCCGATCTCGCTTAGTTGACGAGGGCTCCAAATTTTTTAATTCGGTCCAATCTCGCCTGGCTGTCACCAACTGTACAGAAAGTGATCTTTTGGCGGCTGCCAAGGCCAGCCTTCGGCTAGCCCTTGGCACCTCCTTATAAGCTCCCTTGGGCTTGCAGCCCTTCCCTCCTCATCGGTTCGTCTCCGTACGAGGTATTAAAATAGGTGCTTTGAGTAGTGTCTTGGCTACCTCACCGCCCAAGTTTCCGCATGATTTGAAAAAGATTCGGACAGTAAAGTTACTGCCAAGAGTTACTGTCCGGATCCTGTCCGGTATTGCCATACCTACTCTTTACCATATCGTCCTCTTCCATCGACTCTCCTTGTGACTCATACTCGGCTTGCCTGCTCCCTACCGTATACCTAGGCAATAGCCTTATATGTACATAGTAATTGTAGCGAAGCCGTATGCTTTGCTGCAAGAACCTTGTTTTTGGCGGATATGAAGCTATTTGCAATTAGCCTTCCTCCGAGGTAGAAGGAGTAGAAGAGAGTAGTAATAAAAGGTAGGTAAATAAATTTAATAGTGTAGTACGTAAGGGAATTAGGTAACTAGGTTTTCTTAGCAACTAATAGGAGGTCTTCGGTTAGTTATATAGTACAAATTCCGTACCACCTAAACCCCACCAAGATCCAAATTCAGTACTATAGAGATAGGCGATATACTATGCTAAAATTAACTTTTAAAATAGTATTCGGAAACAAGGTAGTAAATCTTAATAATTTAGTGGCTTTAGCTCCCCTATAGCATGCGCTCTTACCTAAATCCTTATTACCAAAACCTTATACTCACCCTACTGGTTTAGCTGGTTACCTGGATAATAGAAGGTCCTAAAACCAACTGGCTGTAAGCCAATTAAAGCTCTAAACCTATTGCGATTTTGAAGATTTTCTAACCAAATAACCGATAAGCGAACTAGATTATACTATATAGCTACCAACCTTCCTAGGTTAGAGAACTAAGCAATATATTACTTTTCAATAGGTTATAAGCCTAGATTATATAAATTAAAGCTAAGTCTTCTAATACCTTTAATTAAAATATATAATTTACTAAAAAGATATATTCCAGAGGAATTCTATAGTCTTATAGCTATCTTCTGCTACGTACCTCTATAATATATATACTATCTAAAATCTAATATTATAAGAAGTATAATAAAAAGGAGGCCTAAAAAGACTTCTATAAGGAGGCTAGGCGCTAAGACACTAAAACCTAACCTTCTAAATTTCTCTAAAAAACCATTAAACCCCTATACTAGCCTTCTATTTATAGGACAACTATATATCTAATCTTAACATTGTTATATATTATTTATTGCTTAATATCCGATTTGGATCCCTATTGGGCCCACGCGGACTACCCCTTATATATATAGGGAGAAAACTCTGTTAAGAAAACCCTGTAATCCGTCTCCCCGCCTTTTAGGACTTGCCTATTTAACGCCTGCGAGTTACCTATAGTGCTTTACTACCTTACTTTTTAACCTCTTTAGGAACTACTACTGCCGTAATAAGCCTATAGACGCCTTAATATAGCTATATATCCTAGTCAAAATCACCATAATAGTAAAGAAACTAATACTTTAATAGTTACGCCGAAGACCTAGAAGACCAATTATATATTAATTAAGACCTTAACCTTTATAACTAGCACGGCTTTACCGCTTTCTTAATATCTTTCTTTACCCTTATATAGTTAAGGATATTAATAAAGACAATACCTATATCTTTATAGAAGACTTTAAGAATTAAAAATTTAATCCTAGTACTATACCTAACTACTCTAGTAATGTCACGGAACGAGGTCAATGGGCAGCTGAATGTATATATTTGGGGAGTTTATAAGACGTTACGCGATCAATTATAAGGGTTGAGGGCGTAATAAGGTAATACAGTAAAATCTCCTTAATACGATATAGGGTATATAACGATATCCTCTACATTACAATCTATACCCCTTAATCAAGCCTTTTTTGGTGTAATATTACGATAATCTAACCTTTGCCGATATCGTTAAGCACATACCACTAATATCGCTATAAGCAGTTTTTGATTTATTAGATTTGACCTTTACTTACTATAAGTTTAGCTATTAAATCTATTACATAATAATTAAAATCCATTAAAATTACCCTTAGATCTTACTCTATACTTAATTCTATCTTATTTATTATAGTAAGGCATTAAAATTCTACAAGATAACGCTGTTATAGCTTCACTAATTATAAGCGCTAGAAAATACGTGCCTACTACTAAAAATACCCCAGTCTACTATAATTAGAGATTGCTTGCTAGGTAAGTAACTTCCTTTATTACAATATTAATTAATCCTTAATATTAGAAATACTAAGCAATAAATTCCAACATCTTAATTAAGTTAAATTATAACATAGATAAAGCATATAAGAGTAAAAGAGAGCTGCTGTCACGGAGTGAGTACAAGTGGTGATAATATATAGCGAAGTAGATATTATTAAGCTATGTATATAAACTGTGTGATGAAGTCAAGACGTTGCGTAAGGAAAGAAAGTAAGGAAACGGAAGAAAAGGGTATATATCGTTAACTTGGTTGCTTGGTTAACACGTGCACGGGGCAGAATGGGCTTCGGGTCGTGGTCCTAGCAGGACTTGGCAGAATTCGGCGGAATATGGTGGAGGACGGCAGATTGCCGTAGATTGCCGTCATGTGATGGCAAATTGCCTCAGATTGCCGTCACGTGATGGCAAATTGCCTTAGATTGCCGTTACGTGCCTTGATTAACTGAGTCGTTAACATAGAGGTCGAGACGGTGGAAACTGGTGGACGTGTGCGAGGTGTCACGGGGTGGTCCCGTGACAGCTGCCAAATATCCTCTTTTAGAGAAGGCTCTCTTTAAGTGGCACTAACGCCTATAGAACTCTCGCATTCCTATTACTAGCGACCTTATATGTGCTACCGCCACTTAGTTATAGCAACGAATACCTATATTAGCGATAATAGTTAAGCTAAAGTAGTTACTTAGCTAGTTAGAAGGCTTTAAATCTTATAACATAATTTGCAAGAGGAAGTAGTACGGTAAGGCTGCCTTAGTTAATATAGAGGGAGCAGAAGATTGCATAGTAGAGCTTTAAGTAATTATTAAACCATTAGGAAAATATTCGCAGGCTAGGTTTTAAGTCGACTTTGCTAAGCGCGTTTTGCGTAATTGACATGCAGTTAACCAACTTGACATGTAACTTGACTAACTTAACACGCAATTAACTAACTTAACACGCAGTTAACTAACTTAATATATTTAAAAGTTAAACAACACGCAATTAACCTGCAATTGGCTAATTTAATATATTTATAAGTTAAATAATACGCCGTTAACTAATTTGATATATTTAAAAGTTAAATAATATGCAGTTAACCAACTTATACATTCCTTAATATGCAATTGAGGTAATGTAATATATTATTTAAGTTATATGCTAATTACAAGAGGCTCTGCACGAAGCTCTACACGAAGCTCTACGTACAGAGGCTCTGCACGAGGCTCTGCGCGAAGCTCTGCGTACGGAGGCTCTACACGAAGCTCTGCATCTGTCAGATAATCTATATTCTCTCTAAGGCACAGGTCACGTGTACAGGTTATATGCACTGTAAAATCTCTTTATAGCTTAAAGCCCTTAGGGGCCCAGACAATTAATTAACCTATTTTATTAATTTGCAGCCACCTTATTTTTTACCCTTCCTTATATCCTCCTTAACTTAGGAGGTACTAAAACAGTAGCTAGTAGAGGACTGTTGCTAGAACTAGACAACCGTCGCTAAAACTAGACAACTATTACCAGAACTAGACAACCGTTACTAAAACCAGATAACTATTACCAGAACTAGACAACCGTTGCTAGAACTAGATAACCGTTGCTAGAGCTAGATAACTATTGCTAGAACTAGACAACTGTTGCCAGAACTAGATAACCATTACTAAAACCAGACAACCATTATTAGAGCCAGATAACTATTGCTAGAACTAGATAACTGTTGCTAGAACCAGACAACCATTACTAGAACTAGAAGACTGTTGCCAGAACTAGATAGCCGTCGCTAGAATTAGATAACTATTGCTAGAACTAGACAACCGTTACTAGAACTAGATAACTATTACTAGAACTAGATAACCGTTGCTAAAACCAGATAACTGTTACTAGAACTAGACAACTATCGCCAGAGCTAGATAATAATGACTAGCTAGTAAACACTATAAATGATTTAATTAATTAATTGAATTAAGGTAGTATAGATAGGTAGGCATAAACAGGGAGATGCTAATAGGTAGGTAGATATAGATAGGCAGACAGATATAGACAGGTAGGCAGATATAGATAGGTAGGTAGATATAAATGGGTAGGCAGATATAGATAGGTAAGTAGATATAGATAGGTAGGTAGATATAGATAGGTAGGCAGATATAGATAGGTAGGTAGATATAGACAGGTAGGTAGATGTAGATAGGTAGGTAGATGCAAATAGGTAAGCGATATAGATAGGTAGGCAATGTAGATAGGTAGATGATGTAGGCAGGTAGGTAGATAGGCAGGTACTATAGGTAAGTTAATAGGTAGATAGGTAGAAGAGAACCATCGCTATATTATATTAAATTATCTAAAATATTATTATTTATTTTGCTAGCCTTATAAATAGCTTTAAAGTAGCTTTTATTTATTTAAAATATGCTATTAG
>Ga0307507_10009231_pt1 | contig 13225 bp, 23 predicted proteins | sample 7_EM_MG_FD_207223 | JGI IMG/M metagenome (GOLD analysis project Ga0307507, IMG submission 207223) | Populus trichocarpa ectomycorrhiza microbial communities from riparian zone in the Pacific Northwest, United States - 7_EM | ecosystem: Host-associated > Plants > Roots > Unclassified | place...
CCCCCCCACGCAGGACACTCGAGACCCCTCCGCTCACTGCCCCTTTTATGACACCACCCTGAAGAAAATGTTCGGCAACCCCGAACTGTATGCCAAGGCTTTCCCCCACTCTTGGGAAGCGGAACAGTTCCGTGCCGGACAATATGACCTGTCTATTTTCACCCCTTCCATCCTCCACCCGGACTACGCTCCGAAGACCACTACCCCCACGTATGCGCAAGCGGCCGGCTCCGCCCCAGGAAAAAAGAAGCGAGGGACAAAAAGAACCTCGGCTACCGAAGTGGCGAGAGACGGGGACTGAGAAATAAAGACCCAGTCGTCCCTCCCCCCGGCCTCAAGACGATTCTTCGCTTCTGGATCCAACCCCGCGCCCCACGCCCTTGCCCAACGCATAGCCTCCACCTTCCCCGATATTGCTGCTGCCACCCTCTCGGAATCCAACTGCCTCCTCCCAAAAGGCTTCATCGCTAGGGTCAATAACCGAGGCACCGTCTCCTTCACTGGGACCAACCCCAACACCCCCGCCGAATCCTACGCCCCATACTTCGATGCTCTCACCCGCCGCCTCAACCAGTCCATCCCCGTCGGGGACAATCCCTGGCTTACGTTTACCCAGGCGCCAACCACTATACAGTTGGCAGTTCACTCAATCCCAATAGACGTGCTACCAGAGGACGACGAACAACTCTTCACTTTCATCAAGAATTCCATCCACAACGCGAAGGCGGTCACGATTGGCACGGCCAGGTACTTTAACAAGGACCGAGCTGCTAGGCTTTCCAAGCAGGCCACTTCGGTGGTTGTCTCCGTTAACCCCAACGACGTTCTCATCCTTACCCCAGCCCTCTTCCTCTTCTCGAGTTGTCTCAAAGTCGAGAAGACTACACAAGCCAACCGCTACACCCAATGCTCCAACTGCTACCGATTCGGACACGCCTATGCCCGATGCACACAGAAACACCCCACCTGCCCCTTTTGTGAGCTTCATCATACTCGCGCAGCCCACAGGTGTCAAAACCCCACATGCCCCAAAGGCGGCGACTCCAAGGCCATTTCCGGATGCTGCCCTACCTCCCCCCCCCACTGCCCCAACTGCGGTGACGACCACGATGCCTTCTCCAGAACATGCGGGGCTAGACCAGTCCAACCTCCTCAACTCGAAGCCCCAGCACCCTCGGACGAGGAGCTATCAGACGCCTCCTCCGACAGTGAGGAAGCCATGGATGTGGGCGATGATGGTCGCCCAGCACCCTCTACTCCCGAAGCCCCTCCAGCCCAGACTATCGACCTTTCCACCCCCAGACCCGTTCATCGGTCAAAGGACACTCGCGCCCCCCCCAGCAGGTCCCAGCCAGCACCCACTGGCCAGGGCCCACGGCCTGTAACCCCTTATAAGTCCTCGGGTCCTCCCGGAAAGGATTAAAAACTCTCGCTCAACCTCCCGCCATGGACTGGCTCCGGCGACGAAACTCACCCTCATCCAACACAACAGCCTGGGTAGCTGGAATGTGTTTCTTTCCTTATTTTCCTCCCTTACGGAGGGCCCCTCCCGTGCAGACATTCTTCTTTTACAAGACCCCCCGTCCTCCAAGGGATTTCTCCCGAGTTTCCAGGGATTTAAATCTTTTGCTCCCCCCATTGCTAGGCCCAGGGTGGCCTGCTATGTATCCTTATATTTTTACAGCAGTTCGCAGTATTACCTTTCTTCCCTCCTGAATCAGACGACTTCATGGCACTCGACGTGTACACCCCTAAAGGCTGTTTCGGCCAGAAATTTCCCCGTTTTAGAATCGGCAACTCCTATGCCAGACCACTCCCTCCAGCACCTCATTCTGTCTCCCCAGAGACAGCCCTTCCTTTTTTTGACTTTCCTTACCTGGTCGCCGGCGACTTCAACATCCACAACGCGGCATCTGACCCCTCCAGACTCCTCTCCTCTAAGGAAGACAAGGAGTCCGCCCCGTACTTTGGCCAAGCCTCAGACTTAGGCTCCACCCTCCTTAACACCCCAGGCATCTATACCCGCTTTCCTTTTTCGGGAACTCACAGGCCAAGCACCATGGACCTGGCGTTCGCCAACCCGTATGCTTTTGCTGCCTTCCGCCTATGGGGCTCAACCACCCTACCCTCCACTGGATCAAACCACGTACCGATACTGATCTCCCTACGTCCCCCTTCCCCACACAACGACGGACCAAGACCACGCTGGCAGGAGGTCGACTGGCCTAGCCTCACTGACCAACTCAAAGAATGGCAGGTCCCTCCCCCCCCTGAGGCTCCCTCCCCCAATCAACTTGACCAATGGTTCTCCTCGGCCCTCTCCACGCTCACGAAGACGATAGAGGCAACAGCACCTCGCTCTCGCACCTCCCCAAAGTCCAAAGCTTGGTGGACCCCGCTCCTGACCTCCCTTCGGAAAGAATTCACGAATGCCACCTGAAAAGCTAAAAAACTTGAAACCCCCGACTCCTACACCATCGCGAAACAGGCCAAGCTTGGTTACTTTAAGAGTATCAAGAGGGCGAAAGCCTCCTACTGGGCCGATTTCCTTGCAAAAACCTCCCCGAACAACATGTGGACGGCCTAGCAACTAGTCGCCCCGAGGAAAACTCCCAGATTTCCCTCCCTTCCCGATGCCTCGGGTCCGGTGGCAATTAACAAAGCGCTATTGGACCATTTCTTCCCTCCCAAAGACCCCCTGCCCGGCAGGGGCCGCCTCAATAAAAACCCCTCGGCCACCCCTCCCACATCTGAGGAAATCAGACTTGTCCTTTCCAAGTCCTCCCCCTCCTCGGCCCCTGGCCCTGACGGGGTACCTTATTCAGTATGGAAGAAGGTCAACCTCATCAACCCCACGATCATCGTTGAACTTCTCTCCCCCCTGGTGGCATTCGGCTACCACCCTCCCTCATTAAAAACCGCGAATGAGGTGGTCCTCGACGAGCCTGGGAAGGCCACTTATGACTCCCCCGCCTCCTTCCGGATTATAGTCCTCCTTAAAACCATCTCGAAGGTCCTTGAACGAGTTATGACGGTCAGACTGTCCGCCATCGCCAGATCCAAGGGCCTGCTCCACCAGAATCGGTGCGGCTCCCTCCCGGGACTCAGCTCCTCCGACGCCTGCCTCACTCTCACACATGAGGTGAGAACCCTCCAGAGACCCAGGCTGAAGGTCTCCACCCTCTTCCTCGACATCAGACCCGGCTTCGACAATGTCAACGCCTCCACCCTCAGAGCTAGGCTCCTAGCCTCCCAAGTACCCTCCTACATGGTCGACTGGGTCTCCTCCTTCCTGTCAGAAAGGACGTGCACCTTGGTGTTCCAAGGATCCCCCAACCTCTCCTCCCTAGTCTCAGTGGGCACCCCTCAGGGGTCCCCAATCTCCCCCCTGCTTTTTCTGATATATGTTTCCCCCCTACACATGTCGATCCCCAGAGGGCTAATGGTCTCTTACGTGGAGGATTTTTCGATCACAGTAGCCTCCCAGACCCACAGAGGCAACATCCGCAAACTGCAAAGACTCCTCAACACGGTCGCCGCGAAGGGCCGGGACATAGGCGTGTCCTTCTCGGTCCCTAAAACGGAGCTCATCCACTGGCGGACTCCGAGCCAGAGGTCCCCCCCCTCAATGGCCCCCATCGACCTGGAAGGACACCTCTTCCAACCGTCCAAAGTCGTAAGGTGGCTAGGGTACTGGTTCACCCCTGCCCTCAATACCACCCACCACTTCAGGCACAGGCTATCCTTAGCCCAAGCGATCTTCTCCTTTATCAAACGCTTATCCTGCGCGGGTGCCGGCGTTAAACCTTCCCTATGCCACCGCATTGCCAACGGCCTCCTCCTTCCCATACTCACGTATGGGGCTGACCTCCTCACTCCAAACTCCTCCGCACTCAGAAGCATGGACAGCTTCTGGCACAGAGTCCAGCGATGGACGACAAACAACTTCTTCTCTACACCCACCTCCATACTTTCCCGTGAGGCCTAGCTCCCTCCGGTCGCCTCATACTGCAGGTACAAGAGACGCCTGGCCACCCGTAGGGTGGCCTGCGCCCCTCCGTACGCCAACCCAGCCTCCGCTAGGCTCCCGCAATCCTTCCCCTCTCTCTCCTCGTTCAGGGCCCAAGACTCGTCCAGGTACCTGACAGTAGGACTATCCTCCGTCTACCTCCCCCTGAGCTGGAAAACCAAGTCTCTCTCACCACCGGTAACAAAACACCTCCCAGTCGACGCCCTCGCGCACCTCACCCTACCCCTACAAGAGGGCCTCACGTGGGTCCCACTGGTCCTACACGCGCCTCCCCCCCCCGGGGCGAATATCCCGCCCCCCGAGCTCATGAAAAGAGCCTACCAAGCCCTGCGCACCCGCACCAGAAACATGCTCCTCCAAGATTGGGTCTCCGATGCCCCCACTCCCCCGTACTACGACTTCCCCCCCTCGCTCACCCCACACCCCTTTATGGGTCCAGGGAAGTTTGTGGCAGGAAGGATACATCAAATGCGAGCGGCAAAAAGCTACCTGGCCGCACACACCGCATGGTTCGATGAGAACCCAGACCCGACCTGCCCTCGGTGCGGAATGGAACCAGAAACCTTCACGCATGCCATCCTTACCTGCCCTGCCAGCCAACGGGCCCGAGACCTCCTGCTGAAAGATGTCTCCTCCCTGGCGCACGACGCATCAACATGGTCCGACCCCCTCCTGATACGAGCACTAGGCGAGTACATCACAGACACGAAAACCGGTTTCCCCCCGGACATGCTCCCCGACCATTACTCCCCCCCTCCCGCCCCCCCTTCCCCCAGACTAGAAACATGGTTTTCTGCGGAGGTTTTGTTTGGTCTTTTGTTTTGAGGAGATTGTATGTTTTATGTTCCTTCGTTTAACTTTCCTTGCAAGAAACGCTTAGAACAAGAGGTAGTTCTAGTGTTGTAATCTCCCTATATTATGTTTCCATGGAGAACGATAGGCACATGGTTTTGGCCTAAGTACTTTCAGTAAAAACGCGATGGACTAGGGATATGGTTTCTTTTGTTTTACGTTTTGATTTATAGGTTTTGTTCTTTCCATAGTAAGCGCTGCACGAAGCTTCTTGTACCTAAAAACAATGAACACATGATAAAAAAAAAAGAAAAAAAGAAAAAAGAAAGGCATGGTATTTAGGGCATGAACCATCTCCCTTACACACCCAGCGATTGAAATCTGAACACCATGAGAATTCATCGTCAACATCCACCACCACCGCACTCTCAGTGAGCTGCACCCGCACTCTCCGTGAGCTGCACCCTCCCCCTTCCGCTTTACTTCCCTTATCATGTTCTTGGGCCCTGGCTTCCTTGTTTCTAGGGGTCGGTTGGCTCGATCACCACATCTTTTCGCTTGCGCTTCGCTGCCTCACTTAGCATTCGCACGGTCGGCAACACCCGTTCGCCCATGTTACAGACGGCTGGGACTACAGTTCCCAGTAGGAGAAAACATTTCAACAGGCTACAGTCGATTTCTCCATTCTCTTCACCTCCGCTAGAGGCTGCCTAGTCAGACACGCACACAGTTACCAATATTTTTCACGGTTATTGGGTCTACCCCTCCTCTCCCCCTCCAGGTCTCGTCCCGTTGCTCAGTTACAGCTACAGTCCATTCACTCTGGCTCGCACCCTACTGCCTTCGCCGCCCTAGCGATTGCCACGGTCGCGCCACTCAGTTACGCTCAGTCGTCGTATTGCACTGCCTCGGTGGCGGATATCAACGCCTTGGGTTCCTGAGTAAAGGTTGCAACGTCACAACGGTTTTAGTGGCCCCCGCACCCCCTTTGTTCTTCTTTCATTGTCGGTTACTTAGGGTTTCACAGAGTGGTCTATCAATTATTTCATTTTGTTAGAAGTTTACGGCAAAGGTTGTCCTGTTGGTTCCTCTCCATGTATTTATTTGTATTTTTCTTTTCGACCCCCTAGTCGGAGTGGGATTTCTTATTTTACGTGGCTGGTGTGCGGTTGGTCTCAGACCAGATAGACTTTGGTTGATGGCTTTTTCCCTTGCACCGGTGGGTACACGGAGGTTTTTCTTTACCATAGCTAGCGCTGCACGTAGTCTCTGTACCTAGACAATGAATAAAATAACGCACATGAAAAAAAGGAAGTGAAAAATGAAAAAAAAGGCATGGGATTTGGGTTCTTCACGCAACCATCTAAGTTCTTTCATGCAATATACTTTCAATACAAAGATCTTTATCTATCACACTTTCGGGAAAAATGAGACACGACAGTCTTATAGGAGCATAGTGATCGACGTTGCTAGATAGAAGTCAACGGACTTAGCTATCGCAACAGCTATCGGGCTAAGGAGAAGTGATCGTTAGGAGACTATCGGTTACCTGCTACAAGTATCACCCGGAGAAGAGAGGATTGTAACATTTGGTTTCATCAACCAGCAGCACCTAACAAACAGAAAAAACAGATACCAATAATGAAAACGACATGGACCCCCTAGCGGAAAATCTAGACCTTTCATCACTAGGAGAAGGACTTGAAAGGGCTTTAACGGAAGAGAGGGCACCAAGCTCTACAACACCAGAGCCACCATCACCAACTGGATCCGAAGAAACAGAACTAGAAGGAAGGACACGACGAAAGACGATGGCGGCTACAGAAGGACAAGGAGGAGCAGCATCCTCGGAAACAACCCCGATCCTGAACCCAGAACTGATGAGACAAAGGATCAAATCCCTAAGTGGAGGAACTACGAAGCCCAAGGCCAAGGAACCGGAGGTTTACCGAGGGGAACGACACAAACTTCGAGGATGGCTAGCCCAACTCATAGTGTACTACAGGACAGTAGGATGGCAGAGCGGCCATGATGAGGAAAACATCCTCTATGCAACAAGCCTCCTAAGGGACGACGCAGGGACCTGGATCACACCTTACGCAGAAGCACGAATCACCCCAACATGGGACAACTGGGTAGGGTTCAAAGTAGAATTACAAAGACAATTTGGCGTAATCGACGTCAAGAGAGAAGCAAGGGTCAGACTAAAGAACATCAAACAAGGCAAACCATCAGTCACGGAATACTGGAAGGAATTCCGCCTCGTGGCCAGCGAAGCCGTGTTGGATGACTCAACCGGGAGGGGGAACTACTCCTAGGAAGGATGATCACGGAATTGCAGAACGCCTGGGGAAATAGCATTGAATAATACCAGGGCCTCGAAGCCCTAGCCCAATGGGCAATCGGAAAGGAAACCAAGTTGGCGACAGTCAGGTATATCCAAGGATCGCCATCAACAAAAAAATGTTCAACGAGAGACCATCACACGACGGAACCCAGACGGGACATATCGACAAACAAATAATAGCAATCAAAATTACGGCTAATCTATGGAACTGGACGCCACTCTGAGACGACCAAGATTCAACAGCTGGAGGGAAGAATTCCAAAGGAGGATATGAGAACAACTATTTCTCATATGCGCACAACCTGGACACTGAGCCAGGAGCTGCCCAAAAAAGGACGGACCTAAACCATTCAAAGTACAAGCCAGGCGTTGGCAACCTACGAAGAAAATTGCCCCTTGGGAAATCAGATCTAGATTAGGGAAATCGAGGTCGAACAGGAACCCGAACAGGCGGGAAACGACCAATGTCCCCAGTAAGAGATGGTCTGAGGGACAGACCCGAACAAAAACCCATCACCATGGAGAATTACTTGGCGGCACTCAACTACACGGTAACCCTTGAACACGACAATCACCATATTATGGTCAAGATACAACCACACGGCGAAAAGGAGTTAGTCACTATCAACGCAATGATTGACTCAGGAGCAACGGAAGACTTCATTGACAGAGAAGTCTGCCACAAACACGGGATCAAGATGATCAAAGCAAAAAATCCAAGGGAGATTTACCTTGCGGACGGAAAACCAAGCCCTATGGGACCTGTAACCCATATGACGAAAGTACCTATGGACATCAGTAGCCATAGGGAAGTGGCAATCTTCCAAGTGGCAAATCTCCAAAACTATGAGGTCATCCTCGGGATGCCATGGTTAAGAGAACACAATCCAACGATCGATTGGAATGACAAAAGGATCACATTCAACAGCGAATGATGTACGACTTGGTGTCTCAAAAGTTCGCCCGTTGCATATGCGGTACCTGAAGAAAAAGCCCTGGAAGAAAATCTCATCACCAGATTCTCCAAGATCCAGGCCAAGAATGGCCCGACGGCCAAGAACCAGAGCGTCAGAGTTAAGAAGCTCTCCGCTGAGGCCAGAGTGCCCATGAAGCGATCAGCAAGAGCGGCAGGACACGACCTGTACGCAATTGAAGGAACCGACGTTCCTGCCATAGGGCAAGGAATTGTTGGGACGAGGATAGCTATTGGATTACCTCACAACACCTATGGACGAATTGCACCACGAGGCAGTCTAGCAGTCAAACACCAACTCACGACAAATGCCGGTGTGATAGACTCCACTACAGAGGAGAAGTGAAGGTGGTCCTAGCCATCCTAGGAGACCAACCATACCGAGTGGAAAAAGGAGACCGAATCGCACAACTGATCATTGAAAAAATTGACAACAGGGAGCTACAAGAAGTAACCCAGTTGGACAATACCAAGAGGGGAGGTCAAGATTTCGGAAGCTCAGATACTACCATGCACAAAAGAGTTATGGGCCAAAAAGCCAAAGCACATATGGAGATAACAAAATATCGGCAAGAGCCTTCGGCCAGTTTTACCGACGCGGAGAAACAACCGGCATCCTAAGATAGGACGAGGTCGACAACAAAATTCAGCTTGAAGCAATTAACATCAGCATCGACCTGGCGATAAAAAACAAGAAAAACAACGAGCACCAGGATATTAAGGACACGGTTCTCCAAGAATATCATCACCGGCTAGATGTATTGGAAAAGTAGACAAAACGACAGTACCACCCCACAGACCAGGCATCGATTTAGGGATCGATCTGGAGGAAGGAAAAACGATTCCCATCAAGAAGATATACGCCCTCAGTTACGACCAACTGGAAGAGCTCCATTGATACATCAAACAAAACGAGAACTGCGGGTGGATTCGAAGGGTGAAGTCAGGAAGGGCTTCACCAATCATCTTTGTCAAGAAAAAAGACGGCAAACTAAGACTATGCGCCGATTGCCGAGCACTCAACGAAGTCACCAAGAAGGATCGACATCCACTACCAGTCATTAGTGAAGCCCTAGACAGACTAGGGGGAACCCAATACTTCACCAAACTGGATATCAAGGACGCCTACCACAACACTCGAATCAGAGAAGGAGACGAATGGAAGATAACCTTTACAACAAAGCTAGGGACGTACGAATACTTAGTCATTCCATTTGGACTATGCAACGCACGAGTGGCGTTCCAACAATGAATCAATGAGGTCCTTATGGAACACATCGACATGTGTTGGATCGTATATCTGGATGACGTGCTGATATATTCAAACACCCTACAACAACACCGAAAAGACGTTAGCAATATCCTCGAAGCCATACCAAAATCTGGGATGAAGGTCAAACCATCCAAGTGCGAATTCCATCAAAGCGAAACAGAATACCTAGGATTTATTATTGGACAAGAAGGGGTCAAGACAGACCCAGTTAAGACACAAGCCATATGGACTGGACAACAGCCAAGAAAATCAAGGAAATCCAATGCTACCTAGGATTCTGCAACTTCTACCGACAATTTATAGCAGGTTTCAGCAGGACAGCCAAGCCGCTATATGCGAAAACAAAGAAGGAATGCATTGGCAACTGGGAATGGGGAGACAAGGAACAGCAAGCCTTCGACGAATTAAGGACAAAACTCACCACAGCACCAGTACTGGTCTACTTCGACCCCCTCGCACCAACCAAAATTGAAACAGACACCTCAAAATACGTCTGCTCCGGTATACTGTAACAACAATGCCAGGAGGGAAAATCGAGACCAGTGGCGTACCGATCCAAGACAATGTCGGACGCCAAATGCAACTACAACATACACGATAAGAAACTACTCGCGATAGTTCGGGCATTCCACGAATCGAAAAGATACACGAGAGGAAATACAAAACCGATACAGGTCCCCACAGACCACAAGAACTTAGTCACCTTCATGACGACGAAGGAACTAAATGAACGCCACCACGATGGATGCAAGAATTAAGCCAATACAACTTCAAAATTGAATACCAACCAGGAAGGGAGGGAGGAAAGCCAAACGCCCACACAAGAAGGAAAGGAGACCTACCCACGGCAGGAGATAAGAGACTCACCCCAAATGTGGGAATCTTATTGCCAAAGGGACGATACTGGAATATCAGAGAAACCAAAGAAATCAAGCTCGACATATTGGAAACAACCGAATTTCGGGACAAGGAAGAAGGAGATACACAGAAAGCAAGCAACGTCGATGACGAAATCCAAAGCATCAAAAGAAACTTGGACAAAGGAAGGAAAGACATAAAAGGAATAGCGTTGAGACTATGCAAATGGAAGGACGGCCTCTTATGGTACCAAGGAAAGATTTGGATACCAAACGAAGAAGAGATACGAAGCACTCTCATCGCCAAACACCACGAACCCCCACAAGCGGGACAAGGTGGAACGGCAAAAACCACCAAACTCATCAGCCGACGATATTATTGGCCAAAGATAAGAGAAGATATCAAACGATTTATAAAATATTGCGACAAATGTCAGAGGACCAAAGTGGTCTGACATGCGCCCTACAGATTGCTGCGGTCAAACGAGGCTCCCGATCGACCATGGGAATCAATAGCTATTGACTTCATTACTGACCTGCCGAAATCAGACAGATATGACACCATACTGGTGGTCATCGACCGGCTGACCAAAATGAGCCATTTCATTCCATGCTCGAAGGACCTTGACACACGGCAGTTTACCAATCTCTTCGTGAAAGAGATAGTCAGGCTATACAGACTACCACATGATATCATCACCGACAGGGGGACACTATTCACCTCAGACCTATGGAAAGAAACTACGGGAAGATTAGGAATCGAACGAAGACTCAGCACGGCTTTCCATCCACGAACAGACGGACAAACCGAACGGACCAATGCCATATTAGAATAATACCTCCGAGCATACATCAACTATCAACAAGATGATTGGTGTGGTTACCTACCACTGGCGGAATTTGCATACAACAACCGATATCAACAGACCATCAAAAACACACCCTTCTTTGGAAACGACGGAACCCACCCCGAATATGAGATGATCGGTCATCTGATTCAAGGAGGACAAACGAAACCAGAAGAAATGACTCTGCTCTATGAGTCATTAAGAAACAAAATGGTGGCCGCACAATTACAACAAAAAGAATACTATGATTTACACTCAACGCCCGATCCAAACCTAAAGTCAGGAGATATGGTGTGACTGTTGCCACGCAACATCAAGACTACAAGACCATGGAAAAAATTGGACTATAAGAAAATCGGACCATTCAAAATCTTGGCAAATATTGGGACAAGCGCTTATGAACTGGCTTTACCGCTGTCACTGGCCATAGACAACACCTTCCACATCTCCCTCCTCGAACCTTACCAAAACAAACAATTCCCCTCGCAAATCAAAGAACCCTGTCATCCTATTCAGATAGACGGAGAAGATGAATACGAACTCGACGAAATCATCGACTCTCAACTCCAGTACAATAAGCTCAAATATCGAGCTAAGTGGAAAGGCTACTAACCAGAACACGATGAAGTCTGGTACCCCGGAGAAAACTTCAACCATGCTGAACATAGAGTCCAATGATTCCACCGGTGCTACCCAGCGAAGCCCGGAGTGGATACACGTCACGATCAACAGATCGTCCTCCGCACCTCCCCCCATCGTCAAACAGGAACAACGCTGGCACAGACCAGAGAGCGACGCCCAGCGAGTCACCCGCAACGCTACCCCCACTAGCCCAGGATACTCAGGCTCACCAAGAAGAGAGGTGGCGCACGCCTCCATGAACGAGACGGACTGCACGGACGAGGGATGCCAAATCCATCTCTGCGAAAACAAGGGTCAGGCTGGTACCCACAATTCACCAGGAGATCGAGACAACCAAGCGTCGCCCACGACCAGGACTGGCGACAAGAGATGGAAGCAAACCCAGGAGAGGACTGGGCTCCCCAACGACAACCTCGTCAGCGAAGGGCCAGACAGGCCCCTGGAGACATCACGAGCTGGGAACCTTGCTTTAACGAAAACTGCAATGAACACCGATGGGAAAAGGTGGACGCCGGCTATTAGCCCTGACAAGTGGGAGAAAAAGGGACACTGTCGAAGCACGACAGAAGGGAACAGAAAAAGAGAAGAGCGGTGAGGACACTGGTGGGAAGAGAGGGGAGCGAAAAAAGTATTCCAGATGTGGAAGCTCTAGAGAAAACAATCTCGGACCTCCAAAGCCAACTTGATCACACTGCCCAAATCATTGTGGCAAAGGACAACGCCCTCGAACGACTCGAGAAGGAGAGGGGAAAACTCCACAGAGCATACAATCGAGTCAAGCAAAGGATGTGCCAAATCAGAGCCACGGTCTGGAGAGAAGGAGTGTAGCATCATGGAACCGATGCAAGAGGGGGAAGGGAGCTAATGTCACAAACGGTGACTAAGCAAGGCGGACTCTCACATGACTAATAGTTATTAGTCATCGGTTTGTTATCTTGCACGCTATGAGATCAGTTGACTCATAGGTTTTCACATGACGACGCAATAGCGTGTAATTGGTTTGTTGTTATTGGTTGAGATTGGACATGACACACATTCGTGGTCATGTGGTTTATGTATTTCGCACATGACTCATATTTACGAGTCATGGGTTTCACGCGTGTGACCCCATTAGGGCACATCACAGGGTTTAGAGGTTTTGATTGGTTGTAAGATATAGCACAGCTGACCCGGACAGGTCAGCTGATGGATTTCACACTATGACTCACCATGAGCCATGAGTCGCGTGACACGAGAACATGAGTCACGCAGGGTTAGGGTTGAGGGAACAACCCCTATATAAGGGCACCCTCGGGGCATGGAATTTGGGCCAAGCTCCTCGCCCTCTACAACCCCCCCCCTACATTCTACAAACACGCACACCCCGCTTTGCTTACGGGACACCTCTTCACGCTCAAACCCCCTACTCCGTCCCCTGATGGAGATCCCCCCCATCCCCCCTGGCAATCAGGCCCTGGCAGCTG
>Ga0307507_10009232_pt1 | contig 13221 bp, 18 predicted proteins | sample 7_EM_MG_FD_207223 | JGI IMG/M metagenome (GOLD analysis project Ga0307507, IMG submission 207223) | Populus trichocarpa ectomycorrhiza microbial communities from riparian zone in the Pacific Northwest, United States - 7_EM | ecosystem: Host-associated > Plants > Roots > Unclassified | place...
CCGATATTCGTTGTCGTGACATTGACGAGAGGATGGGGGAAAGCAGTCGTAGGTGACCTAAGTACAATTTTAATGTATGTCATTCAAAATGAATGTCATATTTAACCATACCATGGCATTGCTAAGCAGTTAAGAAATGATTAATGGTTGTGGGATCTCCTTAATTGAAGAAAAGCTTACTAAAACTTGCCAACAGCGGTACACCAAGAGCCTCCGCGCAATGGATATGAGCAAAGGCTGGAGGATTGGAGATTATTGCATCCGCTATAAATGCTGGACTTGTCGAAGAGGAGGGTAAATGGCAAGATTGCCAACAACCATCGAGTATCTACAAACAAATATTAGGGGAGACAAACAGTTTGAAGAGATGAGGTCGAACTTCACTAAGCATCTTCCTTTTATTAATAATATCTCCATTAATTAGCGATTCATAACCTGGAATCAGGCCAGGATCTATAGGATATTAAGTCATTGCAGAGATAGTTTGGGACTTATGGCGTACTTTTGACCATGTAACTCATTAAATCTTGAGGGTTGCCACCAATCGAGAAGAAATCAAGACCAGATGCTAGGACAAACTCGCGGAAGGTCTCATGGGAGGCAATCCTGACACGGTGACCGCCCTTTTCGAGTTGTTTACCTAGCGCAACATAAGGCTGGACATCACCTTGAAATATAAAATGGTGAGAATTACTACGATAAATATCGTTCAAAGACACAGTACATACCACGGCTCCCAACTATCATGATCACTATGTTCATAGTCGGACAATCTGTCCACTTCGAATCGACCGCAAATTCCTTCACGATGGTAGCATTTTCATGATCATATGGAATTTCGGCCGCTCCTTGCTTGAGGTCGAATATCACAGATATTCTTCCATCCTTCTCAACGCTAGCGACAGATTCAAGGCCATTTCCTGTGGAGGCATACCCGGCATAATCTACACAAGTCGCAAGGTCAGCCTCACTTCATAGACTCATAGTACCCATCGTATCATCACGTACTGATGGTCTGGCTGCAGTCCTCGCCTTGCACTGACATTCCTGAAAATCCAGAAGTTCAAGACGTTGCTGAAGAGACGGTGATTGAAGTAGGATCCTGTGGGGATCAATATAGTCGTGAAGGTCGTCCCATCAATCAGATCTGGAGTGATGGATCAACCTACTAAGACAACCCCATCAATACGAAAGTATGATTTGACATTTAGTCATGGATCCTTATCTCAAACTTTAGATTCTCTGGTCAACTTGATGGAAATTCGGGCGTGACGGCGCAGATAATGCCAAGTCCTTAACCGTGTATCATTATGAGTTTCAACCAAGAGCTAAAATGTAGCGGACTTCCGACTTGAGTGTTAGTTCATTGCATGGACAGATTTAATGACACACGGACAATGAAAAATTTGGCAAGAATGAATCTGAACTATGGGATATTTTGCATCGACGAACAGAAAGAGAATCAGTAACTCGTCCTTCAATATCGGCCACCCCTTCTCGGTGGCCCGTACCTGGTTGTCCGATTATATCCCCCACCACGGTGTCCGCCATTATGCCCACCTCCATAGCCACCTCTGCCACGTCTCCAATCGTCTTCACCTCCACCTGACCGCGCAGAATCTCTATCTCTCCCAAATTCATCTCTCTCTTCCTCATAAGCTGGTTCTTGGTAATTTGGCGACGATGGATAAGTCGAACGTCCGTACTGCACATCCGATGATGTTAGCCCTGGAATATAATCATCTTCGGTAACTTCAAATTGCCCCCCTGGCGGTTTTGATGACATCTCTGGTTCTTCTTCTCTATCCCACCAAAGCCCAGGAATCGCACCAGAACCACCAGCACCAGAACTTGCCAGTCCCAATCCAGGAACCATGTTTTCATCGTCGTCATCCTGTCCACCTGTATCGCCCACTTCAGGTGGCTTTTCTCCACCCCCAGAGAAAACGGAAGTAACATCTCCAGGCCTTTCTCGACTCCAAAACCTTGTTGTGTTATCGTTTGAACCACTGACGAGGATATGGCCGAATGGATGGAAGGTGAGAGACCAAACATTGGAGTCGTGTGCTTGGGACAGTATAGCACGTGGGGAAGAGATTGGTTGGCTCAAAGTGTCAGGATCAGGGGTCGACAGGTCCCAGTGAAGAATTGAACCTTCCGAACCTCCTGAAACGAGGATTGGGTGAATGGGGTGCCAAGTTACGGCTGAAGAATTGTTGGAGTCAATTCACGTGGTTGCATGGTAGAAACACTTACAGCATACTTCTTTCTTATGGCCTTTCAGAATACGAAACTCCTTCATTGCTCGAATGTCAAATACTCGGACGGTTTGATCCCGTGAGGCGCTTGCAACCATATTCCCATTTGGCGACCAGGCTAATGCTTGAATAGTGTTTTTGTGGTAATGCCTTTAACAAGCGAGGGTTTATGGCCATACCCGATGATAAGAACATATGAAAACCTACAGTGTTGAGAGTACAGTCTTGGTCCTTGGGTCCCAAAATTTGATTTGATTGTCCTTACTGCCAGAAACGAGGAGGCCCTTTGTTGGATGCCATTCGACACACTTGACATCCCACCCGTGACCTTCATGGAGAATAAATGATTGAGCAGTTGTGGCAATGACATCACGAACCAGTGAGCACGCTCTCAATCATGCTTTCGGCAAAAGACCATATCCTTATGCTTGAATCATCGCTAGCTGTGGCAAACCTCCTGTCATCTGGGCTGAAGCTGATTCCTCGAATTGCTTCCTTAGAGGAAGATCCTTGCCAGGCTGTCAAATTGTTCATGTTAGGTTCGAAATATTTGATGACACCATTTTTGTCTGCAGATGCAAGATAAGCGCCAGAATGTGTAAATTTCATAGCAGATATTCCGTGATCGTGTGCTTGAAGAATGGTCTCAAAATTGAAGGTAAGGCCGTTCCATAAAGTGAATTCGCCGCTTGTTGAACCTGTAAGTATACGACGCGACTCTGGTGTCCACTAAAGCTTTGTATCAAAGTTGGTTCTTCGGAAACGCCTTGGGAAGACCTACTAGCACAACATGTACTGGACACCGAATCTTATTGGTAGAAGTGTGCACAAATTTGGTGCATAAGGATGTCGAAAGATTATCGGGATATGCTTTAGGTGGCAGGAGCTGGTTGTATAGTTCTTGAGAAATGCAAAAAATAAATGCAAAGAGGACCTACGTCGATAATATATGGAAGTACGGGCCTCATGTGAGGGACATAATATGGATTTGGTCTAAGTTTCCGCATCTGTAGTTGTGTTCATACTCTTCAGGTTCAAAGGTTATTAATGTGGCAACAGACCAATAGCCAGCGACCCATTCCTCCGTTGTAGTCCACAGTCCTTCGTGGACGGGTCTTCTTGATCAATTTTCCGTCTATCATCTGCCGTGCGTTTGCAAGTTCTGCTTCCAAGATCTTGGTCTCATCCTGCGGTAGTGGTTGAGGTTCTGACAAATAACGTTTAGGTTTCCAGTCGAGTTGTGATGTTGCTGAATTCTTGGGTAGAACGCTGTTTGGGAGGAGGACGGGGAGACTGGACATTATATTCTGTGTGCTAAGACGCGTTCGAATCGAACTGCGTGGAAATCATTTTCGGCAGCCGCCGAATCCAGACTTGTGTCCAACATCTACTTACAGCTGTTCCCACCTGAGCAAGTCATCATGGGCGACGAGTACCCTAGCCTGTTCCGTGCGTTACGTTCTCTGTCTTACTGGACGAATGGCTCACCAAATTATCAGGTTCGGAACAGATGAGCCTGGTGCAGCTTTTCGTGCCAACTGAGGTTGCTCATGATACCGTTTATGAACTTGGAGAGCTGGGAAACGTTCAATTCAAAGACGTACGATTTTTCTACTATCTGTAATGATACCAAGCTCAAATATTGCTAGCTAAATCCAAATGTCAACCCCTTCCAACGTTCCTTCGTTGCAGAGATTCGTCGCATTGATGACATGGGACGGCGTGTCCGTTTCTTTACCTCACAAATTGCTAAAGAGAAGGACGTCATTCCAATCCGGTCTTTGTACGAATGTGCACCGCTAGTCACTGTTGGCCCTCGAGCTGCACATACCATGGATGAACTTGACACCACTTTGGCTGAGCATGAAGAGAGATTGACCACTATGAATGAAAGTTACCAAACGCTAGGAGAGAGGACAAGAGAACTTATCGAAGCCAGACATGTATTGAGAGAGACGGCTGTTTTCTTTGAACAGGTTCGCAGTCGAGGATTCCAGCGGATGCTTATTTCTCACTTCACTTGTAGGCACAAGGACACCGGACTGAAATTCGCTCATCATTTGACGATACTGTCACACCCCTTCTTCAAGAGGACCGGGAGACTGGTTACATTTCTGGCAACATTTCATTTGACCTTGAGTTCGTTTTCTTTTGCCTTGGTTCTATTGTTTTCCTTGATGCGAACACAGGTTCGTCGCCGGCACAATCGAGCGCTCTCGTATGCCCACATTCGAGCGGGTACTCTGGCGTGTCCTTCGGGGAAATCTTTATATGAACCATACCAATATTGTTGAACCGCTCGTCGATCCCGCGACCAACGCCGAAGTTCATAAGGATGTTTTCATTATTTTCGCTCATGGCGAAGCTCTCCTTGCCAAAATACGCAAAGTTGCAGAGTCAATGGGAGCAACCTTGTATCCCCTTGATGCCAATGCCGATAAACGTTCCGATGCACTTCGTGAAGTCACCAATCGCCTTGAAGACTTGCAAACTGTTCTGTATAAAACCGGTCTGACCAGGCGTGCTGAATTGGTCAAGATTGGTGAACATCTGAGTAGCTGGCAAGACGTTGTCAGGAAGGAGAAATTAATTTTCGAGATGATGAATTTGTTCAATTATGACGTCCGTAAGAGGACATTGATTGCGGAAGGTTGGGTCCCGACCAGAGACATTCCGCGAATCCAGCTTGCATTGAGGACTGCAACGGTGAGTTCTTCCTGTTTTCTCTTATGGGACCTATCTCAAAATTCGGTATTAGGAAACATCTGGGACCAGTGTTCCTCCAATTCTGCATGAACTCAGGACGCGGAAGACTCCCCCAACTTTCCATAGAGTTAACAAGTTCACTGAAGGTTTCCAGGCACTCATGGACAGTTACGGTATATCCGCTTACCAAGAAGTCAATCCTGGTTTGTTTGCGGTCATCACTTTCCCTTTCCTGTTTGGCGTCATGTTCGGCGATATTGGACATGGTATTCTAGTCCTGTTGGCAGGTATATTCATGATTCTCAGAGAGCGGAAACTGGCGAAGGCAGATCTTGGAGAGGTAAAGTACTTGTTTTCCTGACTGTAGTCATGTGCTAATTTCTGCCGTAGCTCGTTGGTCCTTTCTTCTTGTACGTCTCTTACTTTTCTACTTGATGACCGCTTATTCGCCTATAAAAAGTGGGAGGTATATCATTTTCTTGATGGGTGTTTTCTCCATCTACGCTGGGTTTTTGTATAATGATATCTTTTCGAAATCGCTTCACATCTGGCAATCGGCGTGGAGGTGGCCAGAGAGCAATGGCACCCTGGTCACTGCGACACTCAGCAACGATCGATACCCATTTGGTTTGGATCCCGGCTGGCACGGAGCTGAAAATGCCCTTGTCTTCTCCAATTCTTACAAGATGAAGATGTCAGTGGTCCTTGGTGTCATTCATGTATGTCCTTCGTATGATACAAATTTTCATTTCAAAATATTATTGACGTCGAATTTCAGATGACATTCGCATTGTGTTTGCAATTGCCCAATCATCTTAAATTTAAGCGCAAAATGGACATTTATGCCAACTTTATTCCGCAGTTTATATTCTTGCAATCGATCTTCGGCTACCTCGTGGTTTGTATCCTCTACAAGTGGTCGATTGATTGGTCGAAATCTACAACCGATCCTCCGTCGCTCCTGAACATGCTAATTGAAATGGTTTTGTCTCCCGGGCACGTTGATCCGAAGAAGCAGTTGTACCGTGGACAATCGACCGTGCAAATTGCCTTGGTTCTACTCGCTGTTATATGTGTGCCGTGGCTTCTAATCACCAAACCGTACTTCGTTTGGAAAGAGATGCACAAAACGCAAGGTCAGGGTTACGTGACACTTGGGCACGATAGTGCGACGAGTGATCCTCAACATATTCCAGGTATTGGCTTGGAAGATGAAGAAGAGGGCGACGGGCACGCTATGATTCAAGATAATGAAACGGATGTGTGTCCTATTTTAATATGGAAGTGTGTTGATTGATGGATGATTATTTTAGGAACACCACGACTTTAGCGATGTGGTCGTTCATCAAGTCATTCACACCATCGAATTCTGCCTCGGGTGTATCTCGCACACGGCGTCCTACCTCCGGCTTTGGGCGCTGTCGTTGGCCCATTCACAGCTATCGGAGGTTCTTTGGTCGATGACACTGGAGAATTTCCTCCCTCCGAAGGGTGTTGGCGGTTGGATCGGACTCGTGTTTATGGGTGGCTTGTGGCTTAATTGCACGATCGGAATTTTGTGCCTGATGGAAGTAAGTTTCCTTCGGCTTTTGGTGCTCATCCGATGGATGTAAATTTAATTGACCTGATTGCAGGGTTTGGGTGCTTTTTTGCATGCTTTGCGATTGCACTGGGTTGAAGGAAATAGCAAGCACTTTGAGGGAGGAGGACATGTAACCAGTTTTCCAGTTTCATCTCATGCTGTGTTGCTGATCAAATCCGTCAGGCATTTAATCCACTCACGTTCGCCAACCCTGACGGCAAGGAGTAATGTAAATGCCTCGATACATACCGTAATAGATGGATTTTTCTTGACTCAGCCGAGCTTCGACCGAGAACCGGAGTTAAATTGACAGTTGTGCAACTTACAATTGGCCGATTTGTGAGGCCGGCAGTTTTAAACAAAAATTTTCGTACTCCGACTCGGGCGTTAAAAGAACTGATGGGAGCCCAACCTCACTGCATTCTCCCTTTTTTTCCTTCTCCTCCTTCCCTGCCTTAGAGGTCTGTCCCTGTCGTCGTTCCTTTTTGCGAGCTCGATGCTTACTGATTTTACACCAGGCTTTTGGCCACACTTATAGAAGCATATAGAGCAATTTGTCTACTTCTGCATTCTCCTGTCCATTCACGCTATAGACTACCATACAGAAGCTGTCTAGGGTGCGTATACCTACTTTCTGTTAACTTGAGTTAGCTGAAAGTCCCTACAGAGTTTTAGAATGCCCGCTGTAACTGCACCCGCTGTCGCTGTTGCTACCCCATCTCCCGTTGCCCTCAAGGCCGCCACCATGGCCACTCCAGTCGATGGTCAAACTTTCAACCTTACACCTCTATTCGGTTCCGACAAGGCCGGACGTGGTGCTGCTGCCAAGCAATTGGCTACCATCGCCCAAAAAGATGGACCTTCAGTTTTCCAGACCCTCGGATTTGGAAATGCTGTGGTCAAGGCTCTTGCCGACAAAAAATCCCCTGCCGCTCGTGAAGGCGCTGCTGAAACCATATCTACACTCGTCAACAACGGCGCCGTGAAATCACTCGAACCCATCTTCATTGATTCTGGCATTTACAATGCACTCCTAGAAGCATTCGCCGATAAAATGCCCGCTGTCAGGACAGCGGCTGTTGAGGCTGTTCGTGTCTACGTTGCCAACATGAATCCCTGGGCCACCCCTTTAATTCTCCCCGCCCTCCTTCACGAGATCAAGTCTGCAGGAAAGTGGCAAGTCAAGATCGGCTCCCTCGAAATCTTAAACCAACTCGTTAAGAGCGCGCCCACTCAGACCGCTCATCTCACTCCTGAAATCGTCCCTGTCCTCTCCGAGGCTATTTGGGATACCAAGGCCGACGTGAAGAAGGCTGCACGCGACACTTTGACGAAAACGACTGCTCTCATTTCCAATAAGGATATTGAGCGCTTTATTCCTGCCTTGATCAAGGCACTCATTAATCCCGTCGAGGAGGTGCCCAACACTATTGCACTCCTCTCGGCCACTACCTTCGTTTCTGAGGTAGACTCTCCTACTCTATCCCTTATGGTCCCCCTTCTTGCCCGTGGTCTCAACGAGAAACCCACTGCCACAAAGCGCAAGGTTGCTGTGTAAGTTGTCCCCCCTTTCTTACTTTCAACTCTCTAACCTGATATTACAGCATTGTTGACAACATGTCAAAACTTGTCGACTCGCATGTCACTGTACGACCTTTCATTCCCAAACTCCTCCCGGGGTTAATCAAAATTGAGAGTTCCATGGGTGACCCTGAGGCACGTTCTGTTGTCGGGAGAGCTGTCGCTACTTTGCGTGGTGTTGGTCAGGTTCCTACAGAGAGCGATGGCTCCGACCTCCCTCCCATCCCTGTAGCTGAAGCGAAACAGCTATCTCATTCCCTCGTTTCGATTTATAAGAAGAAGGGAATTGAGGTTTCACCTGGCAATGTTGACACCATGTATGCCTCTGTGTTAGCCGCCAACCTCGTCAACATGAAAAACTTTGACGTCTCAGAGTGGGATGGACTTGCTCCTTACCTTGCATTTGTCTCCGCCGCTACAGACTCCATCGCCATTGCCCGCGACTGGGTCGTCCTTTCTGCTGCTGAAGGGATCGAAGACGCCGACGAGAACGAAGACGAAGAAGAAGGCGAAGACTTGTGCAACTGTCAATTCTCTTTGGCTTATGGTGCCAAAATTCTCCTCAATACCGCTACTCTTCGTCTTAAACGTGGTCATCGCTACGGTCTCTGCGGAAGGAATGGCACTGGAAAATCCACTCTCATGCGTGCCATCACCAACGGCCAAGTCGAAGGATTCCCTTCCCCCGACGAAGTTCGCACCTTCTATGTCGAACATGATATCGATGGCAGCGAAGAGTCGACGTCTGTTCTCCAGTTCATTCTAGAGGATAAGCGCATTCAAGCACCGAAGGAAGAAGTTATTGAGACTCTTGCCTCGGTCGGTTTCTCCGACGAACGCCAAGCACATTCCATCGGCAGTCTTTCTGGTGGTTGGAAGATGAAACTTGCCCTCGCTCGTGCCATGCTTTTCAAGGCCGACATCCTCCTACTCGATGAACCCACAAATCACTTGGACGTCGTTAACATTGCCTGGTTGGAGAATTACCTCACGAGCCTGACGCACTGCACCTCTATTATCGTCTCTCACGATTCGAGTTTCCTCAACAACACCATCACTGATGTCTTGCATCTAAATCGCTTCAAGCTTCGCAGGTATCGCGGAAACCTCGATAGCTTCGTTAAGCATGTTCCCGAGGCGAGGTCTTACTACGCTCTGCAAGCTCAGGACGACTACAAGTTCAAGCTCCCAGACCCCCCTCTACTTGAAGGTGTCAAGACGAAGGAGAAGAGTTTGCTCAAGATGCGCAAAGTAAGCTTCCAGTACCCGACTTCCTCTGTTCAACAACTCCACGACATCACGCTCCAAGTCTCGCTCTCATCCCGTGTCGCTATTCTCGGGCCTAACGGTTCCGGAAAGTCTACTCTCGTCAAATTACTTACTGGCGAGATGGAACCAAACAAGGGTGGTGAAATTTGGAAGCACCCGAACTTGGTTATCGGTTATGTTGCTCAGCACGCATTCCACCACATCGACAACCATCTCGATAAAACTGCACTCGAGTATATGCTGTGGCGGTACCAGACCGGTGAAGATCTGGAGGAATTGGGCAAGGCTACCCGTCAAGTGTCTGCTGAGGAGGCTCAGAAAATGAAGGACGGCTCCCTCATTGTCATCGAGGGTCAGAAACGCTTTATTGAAGAAATCATTTCACGGAAGAAGCTCAAGCAGTCGTACGAGTACGAAGTGTCTTTCAAGGGTCTCAGCTCTTCTGAAAATACCTGGCTGCCGCGTGATGACCTCGTCAAGCGAGGTTTCGAGAAGAAAGTCCTCGAGGTTGACACTCGCGAGGCACAACGTCTGGGTCTTCTCCGTCCCCTCGTCCGTCGTGAAATCGAGAAGCACTTTGCCGACTTCGGTCTTGACCCTGAATTCGTCTCACATAACACCATGCGTGGTCTCTCTGGTGGTCAGAAGGTTAAGATCGTCCTTGGTGCTGCTACTTGGCGCCGACCCCATGTTATCTGCCTCGACGAACCTACCAACTACCTTGATCGTGAATCGCTCGCTGCTCTCATTGAAGCTTTGAAGAGCTTCGAGGGTGGTGTCTTGATCATCACCCACAACCGTGACTTCTCTGAGTCGATCTGCTCTGAAGTGTGGGCTATGCGTGACGGTCACCTTGAGGCGTCTGGCCACAACTGGGTAGAGGGTCAAGGATCTGGCCCTCGTATTGACAAGAAAGGCGAAGAGGACGCGGACGAATATGATGCTATGGGCAACAAGATCGATACGAAGAAGTTGAAGAAATTGTCTGCTTCTGAGACGAGGAAAGCCAAGAAGGACCGTATGGCCCGGAAAAAGAAAGGTCTGGATTCCGATGACGAGTTGTAGAGAGAGGACCTGGTTCGGAATTGACGTTTTACTAGCATAGACTTTTTTTCCTTCACATTCTTTTATTTACGATCATGACCTCCACATGATGCCTCGCTTATTGTTTTTATACCTTGGAGTTTCCATGCTGCATGCACTTTATACTATTATTGTCTTGTACTATTTGCATAATACCGTGTGCAACGGATGAACCACTTTCCTAATTTGGGAATTTACTTCCGAAGTCCACTCCAAACCAGAATATTACCCTCTAGGAAATGATTCAGGATTGGGAGGAGTTCTAATGGGTCTTGTTGAACATTACAGTAATTTGCTTTTAGTATCATTGGCAGTAATCCAGAATGATCAATTCGCAGTCACGGTATTTACATAGCATATGAGATAGCATTGAACTTTTAACCACACGTTTCCAGAACGGATACGATGAAACAGCCCGGCATCTACACCGATAAAGCAGTGACACTTTTTCGTTTCTTCAGTTGCCACATATCCACCACACCATTCCACCATGCTCTACGCATAGCCCGAGCACCTGGCTTGTCTGGCGTAGCACCGATATATTTCGGGACAGTCATGAAAGGAAATAAATAATCAAGGAGAGATATTAAATCAGTAGCCAAAGACTTGGTGTCGTTCCAAACACGAGGCAGGTTGAAAAAGACGAGCTTTTTGAGGTTGTGAGGTTTACGTTCCTGTCTGTTTTGCTTCACAGCTATCTGCATTTCGGGCTTGTCTGGACGGTGTATCGAAATCTCGAGAAACTCGAGATTGGGGCATGTATCGGCAATAACCCATAGTGCCGCTATAGAAATGCAGTTGAGGGAATTTATTGGATGCATCTGCATGAGCTGCAGGTGTACCAAGAAGCGTGACCACGACCCGTCGAATGTACCCACAATATCAGACATGGATATGGTACCATGCAAAGACAACACGACGAGTTCCCTCAAGTTGTCAAAGGACTCGACCTGAGTGAGGGAGGGTTTGATGGTCTTGATTACTAGTCTGTGGACTTTGTCCTTCAGCACCCGATTCGATTCAAGGAATTGCTGCATGTGCGCGCCATCGGCCTCGGATTGAATGAGCATCAATGATGCTGATTTCAACAGAGGAGCATTCAAAACGCCGAGGATGTCTTCGAGGTGAATGGAATCACAGCCTACATAAAGAGTTTCAAGGGAAGGAAAAGAATAGCGTCGTGCAAATCCTTGTGGCCCATCGTTCGACCGTGGTGCGAAGCGGCAATTTGAGATATGAATGTGTAGATCCCGCAGGGATGGGATCGAAGAGGCGAACCGTTTCAAAAAGTGTACAGGGATATCGGAGCTTTCAAGTCGCAATATAAGTCTGTGCAAATTCACGAAATTGGGGAGAACCTGTAAGGTAATATCCCTAAAGGTTCCATCGATAGCACAAGATCTGAGGAGGCGAGATTGGGCAACCGAATGAAGGAAAGACACAAGCCCGATTTCGGTTAATATAGGCAAGGTCGTGTTGGTCCTAATAAGGATGCTATCGAGGTTTGGTGAGGACAAGGGCGGCAACAGCAGAGTATTGCACCGTGACAGTATGGTGACGTCGTGAAAATCAATCTTCAAGTTGCGGAGCGGGAAAAACGCCCCGAGCTCGTCCATTCTCATGAATGTCAATATCACGAGGTCCCACGAAGAGATTGAGTTGTCTGCAACCTCATAGTTAAGAAATCGGATGCGTTTTGCATAATATAACACGCGTTGAAGGTGTTCTTTGTGGATGGGCCCCGTGAACTCCTAGATCAACCTTTCAGATAATCACAAGTAGCTTCAAATAGAGACTGACATATTTTCCATTCCAGGCCCTTTCAAATGCAGGGAGGATGCGGAATAGTGGCCAAATTGAGGACATTTCGTACCAGAGAACATTGAAAGCGGGTTCGGAGAAAGCCTTGGCTGTCAGGGAGGCTGAGACGAGAGTTTGTTTAGATTTACTGAGGTATTGTAGAATCCTTTCGAGGAGTTCGAGGTTGTGCAGTACCATTTTGACACTTTGTTTCATTTTAAATTCAGTCATGGTTGTGGTGGTAGCCAAGAAGCATAGGCGTCTATTAGGCGCTTATTGTGCCAGATTGTCACAGCATGACAGTTGTCGAGCACGAAAGCTGAGCACCGAACATTGGCTCTTCAAGTTGCCCTATGGTACCACGGATGAAGGATGATCGATGATCGACGACAAGGCGAGGGATTTAAAAATATTAACCTGAAAGTTTCAAGAATATCTGCAGTCCACTCGCTTTCCACGGCGTGACAAACACAGATTCATGAACATGCAGAAAATCGACGCTTTCAAGAGGCAACTATATCAAGCTTACTATACAAGAATGGTGAGACTGACAAAAAAAAAAGGACTCGACAACGAAAGTCACAGATCTTTAACCCGAATTATTCATCGAGAATATTGCAGGCCTGGGATATGGCCAATGAGACGGCCGCAACCTGTAGAAAGATGATCAGAAACTTTCTTAGTAAAAAGGAAACAGACTAGCATTTTCCGATTCGAAAGGCTGAAAATGATTCCCCGGTATATCTATCGTGCGCACGGAAGAACCAGAAAGGGCATCCCAACCAGAGGTGATCAACTTGGCATTTGTTCGGTCAGCAAGCCATTCAGGCACAGCCAAATTTGGTGGGTTAAACCCATTGACGGAGCGCAGAAAAACAGCTGGGATAACCAGACCATCTTCTGACAAGGAAGGCTTGTATTCGCCGAGAAGTTTTGAATTCA
>Ga0307507_10009233_pt1 | contig 13221 bp, 12 predicted proteins | sample 7_EM_MG_FD_207223 | JGI IMG/M metagenome (GOLD analysis project Ga0307507, IMG submission 207223) | Populus trichocarpa ectomycorrhiza microbial communities from riparian zone in the Pacific Northwest, United States - 7_EM | ecosystem: Host-associated > Plants > Roots > Unclassified | place...
CCTCTACGTAAGGGAAATTGGTGAGCACATTTTTTCTCGACTCTGTGACCCTATTTATGTCCATATTATTTCCTTCATAATCAACACTGACCATACCACCTGTCCCACTGAACCGTGAAGAGATCATTTCTTGCATGATTTTCTCAACAGAGCTCTGAAATTCATCTGGATCAACCTCATTGGACTGAGATGACTGTTGCATTGGTGTCTGAACAGGTGAGTTTGCTGAACAGACATGGTTTATAGCAGTTGATGCTGCTAAAGTATTGTGGGAACTTTGAGAAGGATTGCCAGATGATGATGGTGTCAGACAAGAGAAGGGAGAAGAGGGGTTGGGCTGAGCTGGTGGCCAAGTGGTTGAAGAACCAGCAGATGGAATCTGAACAGAAGTCCCAGTATATGGACTGCCAGGACTAGTCATCTGATTTTCAATTCGTGAATTCATGGAATTCTGGTGAAGAAGCCCGCCAACAGTGATGGCAGAGGAAGTGGTGGAGCTTGTGCCGAGGGAATTGTTTGCACTTGCAACACCACTGCTTGTGGAAGGATGCATGATGCTTGCCCGTACAGTATGATGATCATAATTCGATGTGTGTCCAGTAATTTGACACTGCTTTTTCTCAGGTGGTTGTTGATCGGAATCATGCACTCCAGAAAATGGCCTGGTTTTGCGAGGGAACTGGGCCAAACTCTCTGGTAAACAAACAAGAAGTTATTATGTGAAGTAAGAACTTTATTTAACCACGAGTCAAAAGATTCTAATACAGCCTCCATATGATAGTTCCAGGAAACTCTCTGATGACTTTGGGACAAATGGGAGAAGTTTACTGTCACATGTAGGATGTCAAGTAATATTTTAAGCCATTTTCTCTGTTATACAACCTTTGAAGCCATCCCCTAGCAGCTAGCAAGGTGTGTCCTAGCAATCTATTGGTTTGTTTGCTGTTTGTAAAAGCTAGTAGCTTTAACTTTAGGAAGCTCTATGCATAGATTGTAGTTTTTATATTTTGGAAAGGAAACTTCTGCATATCATACTTCAATGCATTTTTGGGTGGTGAGATGAATAATCATTCGATATGCAATGCACCCTTCTCTTAAAAATTTAAAATTGTAGGTATTTTTTCATTTCCTTTTTGGTTAAACATAGATGTGAAAGTTTAGAGAGAGTTTCAATCAGCACAAAAGCATTGAGAAATAGTAGATAAGAACATCAAACTGTGCAACTTATGGCAATCTTTGCTGACAAGATTTGATTGATAATTATATTCGCGTCAAAAAAGAACGTATACCAAATGGGGGAAGTTTCTTTGAGCTTACCTATTGGTCCCTTCCCAGCATCTTGAGTTGTATAGTCAATCAAGTCTTTCATGCAGTTTACCACCTCTGATATCTGCAGGTTGTTCAGTAAACATGCAAAAAAGAAAAGAAGGTTCTTGTTAGATTATCAAGATATGATCAGTCCAACATTTTTTAGAAAGAGCAAGAAGCAGATACCACATTTCAAATATAATGCAATCACGCAAATATGGAGTTACATATTCATCTTATGTGCAAGTGTTTTATTAGGGCAGGATATATCATCTTAAATTCAAATCCAAAACCTTGAGGGCGAGGTCACTTGGTAGGTAAAATTGGCAGGCAGTATTGCTACAAAGAATAAAAGACCAAATCAAGCAGGAAGGAACCAAGAGCTAGAAGAGAGGATGGCATGCATCAGTGGCATCAAAAAGAGCCTAGAAAGAAAACGCATGGGAGGAAGTTTAAACCACATTCAAATGAATTCACATGGGCAACTAGGAAACTCAAGTAAAATATTATGCCTTTGCATTTTCAGAACATAATCAACCTGTGCACTACTAACCAATGTAAAAGAAATGAGCTTATTCAAGTCCAATAATCAAGGATGGCCAATTTGAAATTAGAAAATTGCAATAAACTATACCTGGAGACATCGCACATATCTTTTTGTGAATCCTAAATCATTAACTAAAGGTATCTCCAAGGCTTTTGCTAGTTGACAAGCAGATGCAAGAAACCTGGAAAATTCACATCCATAGATATAAGCCAAACAAAAGCCACCAGGAGGAAATAAAAGTTCCACTCTAATTTACCTATCAACATATGTATCAAATTGAGAATCTAAGAAGAAATCAAACAAGAAGCCATCTAAAATTATATCAGTTGAGTTGAATATTCATCAAGTACCATGCAGAAAAAAAATCCAAACATAACACTTTATCACAGCCATCATGTCACGGTCAAGTTGCTGGATGCTATCATTGATGTCATTATGAAGGCCATTAGCTGAGTGACAATCAGACACTATTTGAGAGTCAGAGAATTAAATTACCATGTTGCAATAGTTTACTCAATGTAACTTCATCCATGTTGCAGACCTAATATTCAGGGGTGAATTAGTTTCCAAGTTGCAACATCAAGGTGGTTAGTCAAATGCCTAAAAGTCCCAGATGATGCAAATCATGTACATAAGTGGAGGATGTGCCTAAAAGTCCCAGATGATGCAAATCATGTACATAAGTGGAGCATGTCCCACATAAAAAATTTGAGGTCTTGCAGCTCATGTGGAAAAGAGGGGGGGACATCATGTCAACTCTTAGGTTCAGCAATTTTCATTGTTCAGCAAAGAAAAAATGAAACAAAAAATATAAAGTTTTTAACAGATTATATGAACACAAATTATGAAATTTCAAATAACGGTGGCAAGAGAAAACCACCATCAACTAGTGACAGCAATCAAAAGATTTCAAAGCAAAAGGAACTCACATGTTACAGTTATTTTCTAAATCAGGTGAAGAAGAGCTCGATGAAGCATTTTGAGCAGAAGCTTGGTATTTCTGTGCCACAACTCCAAGCTGGCTTACCTGCAAGGTAGGAAAGTGATCTATAAAAGTTACACAAGAATTTAAGAAGACCTTATACCTTACCACCTCAATAGCGCAAATGGACAGAAAATAAGCAATCACATCAGATGAAAAAAATATGAAAGCGGAAGACTTCAGAGAAAAATTTAACTATGTAACTGTGATTCAGAGAATAATTGACCTCTGATGGCAAGTATTGCAGCAATTAAATCTGAAGTATCATAAAGGGAGATTCCATCCACATGTGCTCCAAGCTGATGAAACTTGGATATGTTGACCATCCTTGGGCACTTCCATTTAAGTATCAAAGAAAGGTGACAAAGAGAATCGCTCCCTAAAGAATGGAGACCAATTTCCCAGACAAGGAGGCCAAGCTTCTCAGGAATTTATTTAAGACCTCTCCCTTCACCAATTCTTGTTAGGGTTATCCCCTAGATGGCTAATCATGTAAATACAAAAGTTTAAGGGCTGTTCAAAAACAGAATAATTCTTCAATTTTCTAGAAAATTGAAGTCAGAAAATGCGAAACTAGAACTTCATGTTCAAATACAATATTTCTCTATCTAGAAAACTAAAAAACTAGTTTTCCAATTTTCCAAATCTATACTAAGTTTAGAAAACCACATTTTAGAGGTTATCCACAGTTTTCCAATGCAAGTTTTTCAAATGAATAAAAAACATGAACAATATAATTTTATACACACACAAGCACTTTTTAGCTAGGTAAAATATTAAAAAAAAAATTCATATTTAGTTAGTGTCATAAATTTAATTTTTATTATAAATATATTTTTTTAAGGTAACAATATAACTTTTTCATGATAGTTTTTAATTCAAATAAAATAAAATTAATAGTCTATAATTAGATTACCACAAACAAAAAATAGTAAGATGACCATTATAAATTATGGTTTTTATTTTTTATGAAAAATTGTTGTAATCTTTATGTATTTTTTATTTTTTCAAATGAAAAAATCGTTTTCATTTTCAATAAATGAACATGTTTTCCCAATTTTTCATTGCAAAAAAAGAAAAGAAAAAGGGAAGTTCTTTTTACTTAACACACCCTTAAGGTTTCATTGCATCATTAATTTCCAAATTTCTATATGTTCTACTTTCCTAGATTAGTGTAGTTTGCTGCTTTTCTGAGGTAGGAAATTTTCTAGCTACTTTCATGCAATCTCTAAATTCATTAGAACTTAAGTTCTGATCATGGAAAGAAAAAGGGCATTCAACCATAAATTCTGAGAATTGAATAGCGCATGTGAAAGCTTAAATTAATCATGATAACCTAATCCAAAGATTCCAAAAAAGCTGCACCAAGATCCCCACTCAAGAGAAAACATAATTTACAATACAAATTAGAAGCACTAAATTAGCAACCTGAGGTATAATCAACCTTCGTGGAATAAGTTCCTCATGACGGCATGCACAAAACTCCCAAGAGCAAATCTAGAGAACGTGGATGAACAAAGATAATTAGGGCATCAATGATATTTATAGTTAATAATAAAAGTATAGTTTCAAATATCCCCCAGGTGCAATTTATCAACGCCCAAACCTTCAGATCTGGAGAGAAAATGATACGAAGTTGGCCATTGCGTACAACACGAAGGTGCTCAAAAACACTCTCTTGTATTGCTTTTGCATAGTCAAGTACAATTTGACCACTTGCATTCTGATATTCACGAGGCATATCGACATAAAGAAGCTCTTCCAAAGTGCCACTATCATATTTGATTTTGAACAACCTAGGAAGAACCTCTACAGTAGTTTCTGAAATTGCAGAAACAAGAACCAAAGAATGAGAATTGCACAAGACTTCAAATATTATTTCAGAAAAGGAAAAGAAAAGGATGACACAATTCCTTCGCTTTTCATAAATTGTTATCTTTAGTACTTTAAAGTTTGTTGAAGACTACGTTTTTTTTCCATCCATTTGTAAGCAAATTCATATCTGCATCATTTAATCCAAAGAAAGAGAGAAACTCTAAACTTTGATTCCTTTGAGCAAATTCACATCACATTTAATTTTTCTTTCTGCACTCTCTCTTCACAGATCTACTTCCCCTCAAAACTGATCCAAGTGCCTAACAAGGCTAAGTTTTAAACAATGAAATGGATTGCAATATATGCCTCATGAATTCAATGAGTGAATATTTATCAGAAGATTTTCAGCTTTGAATGGGTCAAGCATCCATTAAGATGAAATTCTTAAAATCTTGATACAGAAAAATATGAGAAATCTTAATAAATTGCACATGCATAATTACAGAGCATCACATATAAATGTGCAACATTTTGATTTTTGATCCACAAGTTGCAAAATATAGTAGAAACATTGTATAACACGATAGCAAAGATATGATAAACAGCATATTTTGCTTATCACTAAGTGCCACTCTAACAAATCAATGGCAAATAACAAAAAAAGTGTAGGCTGTAAAAGTAGCATACCGAAACCACGACCAGGTTTGCAATTGCATATCTCACAGTGCCACAAATCCTGCAACATTTCCATTAAATTTCAAATTTTTCTAATGGCAATAGAAGTTCAGAAGATATGCTTACTCAAAAACTTCATATTTTACCCTACGGTTTTCATTCCAATTTGGTCATGATTTCATTGTGTTGTGAAGAATATGAAGTCTACAAAAACTCAATAAAAACAACTGCACACATAAGGCAGTGTTTGTTTAAGAGGTAGAATTACACATAGCACAGGAGAGAATCCAAGCTCAAAACTTCTGCATTTTACCGCTCATTCTCTCCTAAATGCATTTATTCATCATTTCTTTTACATTAAATTGAACAGCATAATCCAGCGTAGAAGTATTGAAGTTGAAAAGCAATGGCGTAAGTCAACCAAAGATATTCTGTTCCTTATCCCCCAGTTCCCCTCAGAAAACATCATGCTATCTTCCTCGGTCAATTAGTATTCGTCTATATAACAGCATACCTGAGGAAAAACACCATTTGTTTGGCGGCTATTTCCATACAACGAAACACATAACCTTTTCCTTGCATTGGAAGCAAAAAACTCAGCCACAAATTTCCTCCAGAATTCAATATTGTTTTCCTACATAAAGACCAGTCACTACAAACACAAGAAAAATGCCAAAAAACTGACAGAACACATTTTCTCCAGGAATCAAACAATTTTACCTGAGGTCTATGCCGCTGCTGATAAATGTATTGAGTCAATCGCCTAGCACCTGTTCCCGGTTCATACGGTGGTCTTGCAACAGATCTAACTGGCAAATTTTGCTGTTGAAACTGTTGTATTTGGGGCTGTTGATGAGGAAATGCCCTCAAAAGTTGCTGCTGTTGTTGCAACTGCAGAATTTGCTGTTGCTGTAAGTAATTCATCTGTGCGACAGCAGCCTGAGGAGACTGCCTGGACATCTGGAAGAACTGCTGCTGCTGCTGTAAAACCGATTGAACAGAAAGTTGATTCTCCACTTTAACAGGTCCAATGCCTGTTCCAATCCGGTTCTGTTGTGGTTCTACTTTCACTGAACCCAGACTCTGCAAAGACTGCAACCTACGATGGGGGGCAATCTGGTCATTTATTACATGTGGCTCCAATTTTACAGGTCCCATGGCGCCCAACCCGCCTCGAATGGACTGGAATTGATTTTGCCCATGTTTTATCATGTGTGGCTCAAATTGTTGAACTTGAGGTTGGTGATTAACAGAAGGGTTAGAAATTTGCTTGCTTTGAACTTTTCCAGATGAAGCAGAACTCACCATATTGGAACCATCAAACAATGAGCTGAAACCCACATCATTAGCTACCATAGAAATAATAGTAGACTCTAAACCAGAAAGTCCAGAGCTTGAAACACCTTTCCCAAAACCCTGATTGATAAGAGAAGACGCACTGGGAGAATTTCCAACCAAATTCATGTTATACTGACCTGGCTGCATGGAACCATCTCCTTGAGACCCCAAAATGGCAGAATTTGATCTCAAAAGCACAGGTGAAACAGACTGGGAACCACCGATTGGAGTCTGTGGCCTACTTGGTATCATTTTTTGGCCTAAACCCAGAAAACACAACCTTATTTCATTTCACAAAATGACAAGAAATTTTCACTACAAGCTTGAATTTTTATCAACACCCATTTTCCCAAATGAGCTTATCTAAACAACCCAGAAATTAAAAACATAAAAATTCAGCATCTTAAACCTTTGAAGCCAATTACAGCACACATTAACCATAAACAAAAGAGAATGCAGCAGTTTTTCCACGGACAACAGGACATAACCAAAGAATTGCAGGCAACCTTCAACAAATTCGGGCCTCAGATTATTATATAAAACAGAAGAAAGCTTTAGAAGAGAAACCCATTTTTTCTTTTTTTCTTTCTCTTTTTTTTCCTCAGGAACCAGACAGACTACAAAACGTATGAAAGAAAGTAGTAAATGAATGTGAAAGTAGAAGCCAGCTAGCACCAGAGAGAGAGAGAAAATGCAATTACCCACAAGTGTTGGTTTATAGGCAACGCAATTGAATGGCAATCTTCAGCGAGAGTGAGAATGTTTTCTGAGCGTTTAACACACTAACAGAGAGTGAGTGAAAAGGACTGTGTGGCAGTGTTTGGAGTAGAGAGAGAAAAAAATCTATGATGATGATTCGAAAAGGTAAAAGAAAATAAATATGCTAAAGGACACAAATACTACAATGACGACGAGGTTTATGTGGACCAAAAGGTATATAGAGAGATCTGAGCATATATATTTAGAGCGCGGTCTAAAACCCGGCCCAGTCCATATCATAAGCTGGCTGAATTTATTCGGATTAATTGATTAATCTCAAATTAAAAATTTTTAAATTTTTTTAAGAAAAATTAAAATAATATAATTTTAAAAAATAATAAATCAAACTGATCTCATTTATATTTTAACTAGATCACTCAGGTAAAACCACCCAATTTAATATAAAACCTTGATGAGTGGTTTAATAACACTAATTTGGGGTTGAATTTTTAAACCCGCGCGTACAAGTAATCTAAAATGGATATATTACTTTTTTTAGAAGTTAATGACAGGACTAAATATATCTTTTTTTATAACATGAAATTATTAAAACTACTTGTTTTCATCAAACTATTATATAAATTGGGTTTATTGCGTAAAATTATTTGATTGATTGAACCATAGATTTTGATATATTTTAGGTTTCTTTGAGAATATAATAAAGGTTTTTTTAAAGTGATTTTTGTTTAAAAATGTATCAAACTAATAATTTTTTTATTTTTAAAAATTTATTTTTAACATCAAAACAATCTAAAAATAAAAAAATAATTTAAAACTAAAAAAAATAAAATATTTAAAAGCATGATTGTAAATAATAACAAAGTAAAGGGCATGTCTGCAAGAGGATTCACTCTCCATTTGAATTTTATTATAACTTTGATGAGTGTTTTGAAATTTTAATATTTTTAATATAAAAATGTAATGAGTTTTTTTTTTTTTTTGACGTTTATAAAGATAGAACCCTAGGGCTAGAGACAGGATAGTTATATTATCATTATAAGGTTTAAATTGACTGTCGTTTATAAAGATGAAGGACTATTTTTGACATGCAAACTAACCTCATATACTCTTATAGTTGGAAAAGCTCAAAAAAAAAAAAAAGACGCAAACCAGCCCATTTGGCATCGTTGCTATTTTTTGAGCAGAATAATATAAAAGGAATTAACATCTCTCTTTCATATTGAGTTTTTGTATGCAGGACTAGTTCCTAGAGCCCTTCCTAAAGATGCTGCAGTGCATTCATCTTCTACTTCAACAACCCAGCTAGATTGTGGCTTCTATCACGAGCACCTGCTGAAAATGTAACTGTGGGAGTGTCGAGTGAAGATGGAATTCAACCTAACAACTTGTCATGTACCCACTTTATTTGATTTTCTGATGATTAAAATTTAAATTGATGAAGCTAAAGATAAATTTTGCTAAAAAATTTCTTCTCATTTAATGCTCTAACCATCATTACAACGATTCTACATTGTGATTTACATTATTCAGTTCCTGACTCTCAGAACCCTTCAGCCTACACATCAACAAATGTTACAGGGGTGGACAATGACAAGAGATGCCTTTTACCTGGATTCAATTGCATGAGTTTCTGAGCCTCTCGGAAATGATCGACGCCACCAAATCTGGAAGGCTTTGCAAAGATTGGGACATTCGGTGCCATGCTTGGAGAAATACCTAAACCATTCAGTGAACAGCACATCCTGCTGCTTCAAAGGAAGTGTAAGGAGTGTCTGACCCATGGCTTCTTCTAATGCTTTCATGTCCAGTCCCTTTTTACATCTCTGTAACCAACCGAAGTCCAAAAGCATTGGCCCAAACCATGCCTGGAGAAGCGCTGCTCTTGCTTCTGAGCGGCAATGCAATTTTCTGGTTCCCATTGCAATAAATAAAATTGCAGAAACCCGGCTGAGCTCATATCTAACCATCGGAGATACACTCCCATGCATGCTAAGCAACTCTCCTTGATGTGCCCACATATCCACAAATTCCTCACCAATCTGTTGATCAAAGAGAATTTCCAGTAGCCAATTGATGTTGTCAACCTGTCTGGAGATGCGTCCAATCAAAGGCTTACTTGTTTCTTTTTTCACCACTTTCCCAGGGGATATGATACCAGAGGCTTCCTCCATGAGGTTGACTAATGAACCTAGACAGGACTGACAAACATCATAAAGATCTTCCTTGTTGGGATCGTGTTGATCCTTCTCGTACACTGAACTTTTGCAAAGGAGACCCTTAACTAATGACTTCAATTCATTTCTGGCATTGGCATCAGCACAAGCAGTAATAGACCAAACTAGCTGTCTAGCTAGATTTTGTTTAGAATCTTCTGAGCTAAGCAAGTGGAGTCTAGCCAAAATGTCTTGAGTTGTTGTCTCATCAAATTTAAACACTGCAAATAGATTCCTAAGTCTGTCCTCTTCTTCCTCCGTCCAAGGGATAGCCTCAAGGTATTTCAGGCAGGATAAAACACCTTTAGTAAACATGATGCCAGCTGATACCTGGTGATAGTTCCAAAGATCTTGTTGGATCAATAAGAAAATGGTTGAAGACAGAGATAAAGTTGTCAGAAAAACACATCATTCTTTGGATTCTTGAATATGAGGCTACAAAAGACAAGATCCAAGCCTTGTACTGTAAACTTTTATACGTTACAGTGAATGACTTACACAATCATTTTTTCTAACGCTAGGCTGTGTAACAATCTAGAAAACGGATGAGCCTGGTACAAGAAGTTGAAGATCATTACATGGGTGGTTGCTATGATTCCTTTGCTTTAAGCATTAGTTCAACGCCGATGGCAATTAGACCACTGGATTTTTGCTATTTTGATCAAATACAGTAGCTCTAATAGCCATAAACATTGTGCCTATGCTCAAAACATTGTCATTTCAGAGATCACACATTTTATACTACCCAACCTAGCATAATCTATGAGTTCAGCTCCTAACATCGTAATGTCTCCTCAATAAGATTAAAAAGACTAATCCATTGATTAATCCTTCTTCAATATCTGTATATACTATAATTTCTACAAAAGTGGATCTTAAAATGACTCTTCTATCATAAGAATGATGAGCAGAATCAATTTTGTGGGCTTGTGACATTGCAGTTGCAATGCCAAAAAAACCATGGGTGTTTCTTCATTCAAATCAGAAAAGTTTGAAATTGATGCTTTTCCAATTAGGATGAAAAGCACTAAAAGAAAACATTTTTGCAACTGCCCCTGCAATACCAAACACACACTTAGAGAACCCTAAGAAATTATGACAGTCTCAAATCCCATCTAGTATACCTAAATATGGAATAACATGAAGAAGGGATTTGGTAGGATTCTTTGCAAAAAGCGAACTGTAAATATCTGCACATTCACATACATGTGCATGTTGTATCTTAGTAAGGATAGAATAATTGTCAACTCTATTATACTTGGTCTCAATCTCAGACTAATTGGGATCAGTTGCATGAATCACTTTCTTCCATCCCATGGTATACAAGGAAACTCTCTGTAAGATGCTTAAAAAACAAACCATCTGCAAGATATTTAAAACTTATATAAAAAAATCTCCATCTTGATTATGAAATTTTATTTAGAAAATAAACCAGTTGAGGAGAAGCTAGTTCACTGTTTACCTTAACCACCTATTGAAGGTTAGTGGGTAAGCCAATTTTCCAGCAAGCACAAAAGGAAAGCTGTGAACAATTGTGATCGATGCGATTGTTTAATTTCAATCATCCGTGCATGACACGCGCGCATGCACATGATACTCCCATCAGTGCATGTACACATGTCATACACAAACAACTAAGATTGGACAACAATGTCACAACTGCTCAAAACCCCTAAAAACAACCTTAAATGATCAAGTACTCTACATTTAAAATAGGATAGTACTGTTCTAACTCTTATAGAACAATCGCATTACATCCATACAAAGCATGATTAAGATATAAGCCTGGAAGGAATGCTTTAAACATTTGCGATTGATGAGATAGTCCAATCCCAACCATCCATGCATGACATGCACGTGTGGTTCCACATCATGTTTATGCTTGACCACAAATACATCATGCACGTATAACCGAGATTAAACAATCTCAACGCAAGTATCCATAGCAATTCCCATTACCGCACAGTCTTCAAAATCAATTGCCGCTGAAATAATAACATAATAATTTTTTCCCCTTGAACACAGTTGTCAAAGAGACTATATACCCAGCTAAAATCTTCAGAAAATAAAATAAAATAATATCCACAATATAACACAACATTTCCACTAAAACCCATAAACAAACACACGCAAAAATACAACCCAAAAACATAATAATAATAATAATAATCATCATCATCATCATCATAAAAAAAAAAAAAACAGAAAGCAGAAAGCTAACCTCAAGTATATCTATGGCTCTATAAGCCCCAACCTTCAATAACCTTTTAGCAATATCCTCTTCAAACATCAACTCAATTGTCTCCCTAAAAATTCCCAAATTCTCCACATCAGGCACTTCTATTCTACACATTTTTCTTGACAAATTACCACCACCATCACCGTCACATTTCGACCCCAGGTTTTTCCGATATTCGCATATCAACCCCGCAAAAACTTCTGAATTTGCAATCAAGACTTCCGAATTCAGCTCCAACACCAAACCCCCACCATTCTTCCCTCTCAATTTCAGCCTCACGTCAAACACGCCCCGACCCGAATCCAACCCGGAACCCGATCCAGAATCCGAAAACGACCTCCTCTCATTCCTCCCCCGGAAAGACTCAGATCTCGATTTCGAGTTCAAGTCCACCGGCGGCGACGGGTCGGGTATGATGTCTCGGGTCGTGTCGCCAGTAGGATCCGAGTCAATAGGCGAGACGCGGCCTGGGGAGAGGATTCTTCTCGGGTCTATCCGACCCACGAAATTTAACCCGGGCTTGGGTGAGTTGGGGAATGAGCGGGGACCAAGCTTAGAGACCGAGTAGTCGGGTTTCTTGTTCTTCTGGAAACTGGGTGGTACAGCAAAGGAACAGCACCACGAAGATCGCCCGCGGCGACACTGATAGGTTGAACTATGCCTTTTGTGAGTCGACTCGGCCATGGATCAGAACGGAGTGAGAGACCGAGTCAAGGCATCGAGATAGAGAGTAAGACTGGAGTGAAGATAGGAAAGAATGGGAAGGGAAGGGAAGGATAGTGTGTTTATGAGATATACATGTGTCCTGCCCTTTTATTTATTTATTTATTTATTTAAAAAGAGAATTTTTTTTGTTCTTGGCAATGGTGAAGGTTGTTTATATTCTTTTAAAAATGTTTTTTTAAAATGTAGATTTTAAAAGATTGATTATATTCTTTTCGTGTTTTTGGTAATATAGTATAATGTAGATTTCAAAAATGTTTTCTATTTAAAATTATATTAAAATATTTTTTTATTTTTAATATTATTATATTAAAATTATTAAAAAACATTAAAAATATTAATTTAATATTTTTTCAAGACAAATATATTTTTAAAATACATATAAGCACAAGTGAAGCATGCTTCTAGTGTATTTAGTATTATAGTGTATAATATTTTTTAAAAAACATTTTGTTTAAAAATTTATCAAAATCATTTTTTTATATAGTATTGTTGTTTGTTTATGTGTTTGAAAAGTATTTTTGAAAAAAATTGAAAATTTTTAATTTTTTTATTTACTTCAAATTAATATTTTTTTGGTGTTTTCAAATAATTTTGATATACTAATCTCAAAAATAATTTTAAAAAAATAAAAAAAATTATTTTAATACTTTTCTAAATA
>Ga0307507_10009234_pt1 | contig 13220 bp, 17 predicted proteins | sample 7_EM_MG_FD_207223 | JGI IMG/M metagenome (GOLD analysis project Ga0307507, IMG submission 207223) | Populus trichocarpa ectomycorrhiza microbial communities from riparian zone in the Pacific Northwest, United States - 7_EM | ecosystem: Host-associated > Plants > Roots > Unclassified | place...
GTGTGATGATTTAACATAGTTATTCACCAAAAAATGCGAAATTGGTGATTTTGAGATAGTTGCACATACACACTACCCCAAATCCTGCTAGTTTGGGTCACTCTAAAAATCTGGAAAAATATGTATATATCACTGGTAATGATATATGGATCCCTCATATATGGTACCTGACTCAGAGTGATGTGCAAGATATAGTATTGAGGTGGGTAGTACTTTATGTGCAGAAAGTGCTTAACATTGTTACACAAACTATGCCTTTCTACAGTTTTCTTCCTATTACTATATCTTGCAATTTTCTCTGGGTCAGGTACCATATATGAGGATTCAATATATCATACCAGTGATCAATTTATATTTTTTCTGATTTTTAAAGTGACCAAAACAAGTGGGGTATGAGGTAGTATGCATGTGTAGATATCCAGAAATCACCAATTTCGCACTTTTTGATAAATAACTCTCTGAAATCATATTACAATTGCATATAACTTAACACTAGTGCTCCTCTATCATATATATAAATGTTCATATGGTTGCCCTAACACATACTGAAGTGTATGGCTCAGTACATTAAGTGCGCTTTTTATAGATTTTGGGTACAGGAGGACTGTTTGATGAATAACACCACAGAAGCTACTCATATCTGGCTAAAATTTGTTATGTATATGTCCATAGCACTACTACACACTGTCATATATGCGCTTGAGCCATTATTGGGGTATTGGAACAGGTGTTTGAGTGCGCTTTTTCTGTTTTTGGGTATATTGTTACTATTCTGGGATTAGCATCACAGATACACACCAGAACTGGCTGATAATTGGTGTTTGTGTAGTCCCTTGTATGTTAATTAGAATAGCCAATGCGCTTTGTTAATAATTGATGTGTAGCAATGGGCATTTGAGTGCGCTTTTTGCCTGTTTTGGGTATCAGCCTACTATTATGAAAATAACACAACAGAAACCCAAGGAAACTGGCTACAAATTGGCAAGAACATGGCCATATCATTGTTAAACAAAACCGCTTACTTGTCCTGGCCATATTTAAGGTGTAGGGATTGGTATTCAAGTGCGCTTTTTCTGTTTTTGGTCATTTCACTAAATAACTCGGTGTAAAGCGTGTCAAAGTGTGTCAAACCTGGTATATATATTGCTATAGTATTCTATTATCAATCCGCTTACTTGCTTTGGTCATAACTGAGCTGTGTGGAAGCCCAGAGCTGCAGGAATGCTGATTTGATAGGATTGATAAGGGATCAATTGTACCAATTAGGCAGGCAGGGACCCCAATCCGGTTGAGACATCCATTTGGTTTTGATTTAGGCATATTCTGCCCATGCTACAGGGTGACACAAATGGTAACCCATGAGAGGGGAATATTTAGGGATTATTGGCGCTTTTTCCGCATTTTTTACACCCTTGCTCACTGTTGTAAAGGTCTTTTGCCAAGTAGGGAGTGTTCCCAATTGGGAGGGGTAGCCAACTGTTGCTATGGATGTATACCCTATGTTAGCCAGTTAGCATATATTGATACATGAGACTAGCCACTACAGGTGGGCACAGGGATCTGACTGTAGGTTATTGAACCCTTTTGCTTTGAGCCGCCGGTCTAATTCTTTATTCCATTCACTTCCGGATTGTTTTAGGCTGAAACCCTCAGGTTGATGCATATAAATGTTCTCCTTCAGAATTCTGTTCAGGTAAGCTTCCTTGACATCCATTTGACGCATTTTAAGCCGTTTTATGATTGCTAGAATTGCTCAGATTGTTTCGAGGCGAACTACTGGGGAGAAAGTGTCCATGAAGTTGAAGCCGAGTCGTTGTGCACATCCTTTCACAACAAGTCGTGCCTTATACTTTGTGAGCTCTCCCTGTTTGTTGTATTTCTTTCTTAACCTCCATTTATTACAGGTATTGGGATAGCATCACTGGGGCGCTCGACAAGCTCCTAAGTCCTGAATTGCTTGAGTTGGACAAGCTCAGCACAGATTGCGGCCTCCCATTGCAGCCAATCCTTGAAGGTTTCTGCTTCCTTCAGGGTTTCTGGATCATCGAGTCCTAATGTGGCCTGATAAGTGGCTTCAGCATGTATTTGATATGCTTTGTTATCTTTCTCATCAGAGAAAGGGTTATTAAGCTGTTTATAATCAACAGGTGCCTGCTTGTGGAGCTTCCTTTGTGTTTGGTCACTCTTGATTTGAGGTTCTTCATGTTGTCTCTTTTGGTTGGTACACTGACTTCCTGGTTGCAGCGTGTTGAATTTTAGATTTCCATCGTCATGCTCCCCCTCATGCGGCACAGCGGGTGGGGGGAAGTTCGACTTGTATGAGTTCAGGCGTCCCTGGTTGTTCAGGAAGATGTGTGAGGAATTGAAAATTTCTTGAGGTGAGCACCTTCCAGGTGTCAGGATTATAGTATTTGATTGATTTAGATCCATCATCATAGCCAACAAAAATCTGTTGTTTAGATCTAGGGAGCAGTTTTAACGGCCTTGTAGCAGAACATAGACTGGGCTGCCGAATTCTCGTAGACCGGAGACATCGGCCTTATGACCATGCCATGCCTCATATGGGGTTGTCCCTGGCAATGCTTTTGCTGGCGCTCGTTCTCATAAATAGGCAGCATGCTTTATAGCATATTCCCAGAGGAACATTGGTACATTTCTTTCTATCATCATGACACGTGCGAGTTCCAGTAAAGTGCGATTGAGGCATTCCGCAGCTCTGTTCTGGGATGGGGAATAGGGTGCAGTTGTCTGCAACTCAATACCCTGTTCCTGTAGCCAGCAGACCAAATTGTTGTTGACAAATTCAGTGTTAATTTATTACGCCACGGACGCGTATTACTTTTATCATTTTCTTTATGTTTGATTATTTATGTCACGTTGTGACATTACTGATATCACGGACACTTAGTTACCGTTCCACCTCAGTGGGTGGTAACTCGTATTGTACTTTACTGATTTATCCTAGTATATATTATATTTATCTAGGTATTGTACTCACCATCTCAGTGTGTTACCACCCACTGAGGTTATATATTATATTTATCTAGTTATCTCATCTGTCTCCGACTCCGTTGCACTGCATACGTTCTACAGGTTATGGGCCAACACGAAGTCTCTACCAGTGACACCTCTTCTATCAAGGTTACTCAATTCCCGAAACTTTCAAGTGATGGCGAGAATTGGCTAACCTATCACGAACGAGTTCTCAATGCCACTATGGCTTGTGGACTCCGTCGTCATCTGGTCAGGACCGCGCTTCGGCCGTCTCCTCTTGTCGAAAAGACTGGGAAGTTTTTCCTCACTCCCGATGACAAATCTCCTCTTTCCGAGGATGCTCTCGACAAGCATGAAACCTCTCTTGACTCCTGGGAACAGAAGGAGGCTCAGGTCTGCAAGTTAATCTACAACACTGTGGATAATGCCTTGTTCCTGCAGATTAAGGGGGAGAAGACTGCTGCAGACCTATGGAAGAAACTTACCTCGATCCATGGCAACAAGGGTGCTCAGTTTGAAGAGTACCTATTAGGCAAACTTCAGATGGCCCGTTATGCGGAGAATGAAGACATGCGCACTCACCTTACTACCATGAACACGCTACGCGAGCGCCTTAGCGAAATTGGCTCTCCAATTGGCGATGTTCAATTTAATGCCTATATCTGGACATCACTTTCCTTGACAACACGCTATCAACCACTGTTAACTACCTTGAGTACAACGGCTTGACAAACCAGGACCACACTTACCGGTGATGATCTCATTTGGCATCTTGTTGAAGAAGCAAGCACTATTAAACTCAAGGCCAGCGTCAATAAATCACATGCCGCATTGGCCGCCGCTCATGGAAAATCCAATAAAGGGCATTCCGAGAATGGAAAGGGCAAGGATAGAAAAGGGAAAGGAAAGAAGTCAGGACCGAAATGTTCTAATTGCAAAATAAAAGGACATACCGATGAGAATTGTTTCTCTAAAGGCGGAGGAAAGGAGCATGAAGCTCCGGATTGGTGGAAACAGAAACAGGAGGCAAAAGCCAAAGAGATGAAAAAGACGGAGAGTGCCAATTCGGCTGCTGCAAGCTCGTCCAAGTGCGAGAACCATGCATATATCACAGTTGGCCCCTCAGATTTTGTCCATCTCGACGATGAAGACTTTAACTCTCTTGTCATCACCTCAGGTCATAACCACGAAGCATATGGTGTATCTTCATCGACCGACCTTATTGTCAACTGCAGTGCAAGCAGTCATTTTTCCTCTGACAAATTCAAATTTGTCAATTTCAAGACAATCTCACCGGAGCCTATCTGAGCGGCTGATGGACACACCTTCTCTGCAATTGGATGTGGGGATCTCGTGGTCACCCTACCTTTAAAAGATGGTGAAGAGGGACCTTCTATTACTCTGAAACAAGTCTATTACGCACCGAAGATGGCATTTACCCTTGTTTCGGTTCCCTGTCTTGACAAAGCGGGTTGTTCTCTCACTATAGAAGATGGTGAATGTAAAATTCATAGTCCACGACCATACTGTACTGTTCTGGGTTCTGTTCCCCATGTCAACAATCTCTACCGTCTCGATTCTTCGGCTATCCAAGGTCCCAAACCACCAAAACACTATGCAAATATTGCGAGTGGTCCAATCTCCATCGAAGAACTCCATCGCTGCATGGGACATGTTAACTATCAAACCCTTTGAGAAATGGTCTGAAACGGTGCCATTGAAGGTGTTGAACTGGATTCTACACCAACACCAACTATTTGTGAACCCTTGTGTATGAGGAAAAGCCCATCACAAAGCCTTTTCTAAAATTAGCAAGACAACGTACTCAAAATATGGAGAAAAAGTTGTTACCAACCTTTGGGGACCTGCACAAGTTCAATCCATTGGGGGCCATAGTTTCGCCCACATGTTCGAGGACTTGTATTCTCGTGAGCCACGTGTTGCTTTCCTCAAGGCAAAATCCGAGGCCTTCGAGTCCTACAAACATTACGAGGCCTGGGTTAAAGTTCATCGTAATCTGAACGGCATAGCCTGTTTGGGAAGTGATCGTGGGGGAGAATTCTTAGATGGGGATTTTACGACCTACCTACAAGACGTCGGGACCGTTCGACATCTAAATGTCCATGACTCACCGCAATCCAACGGCATTGTCGAACGCCTCAACCAAACGCTTGTCGAAAGTGCCCAATCAATGCTTTTCACGGCGAATCTGCCTCCGTTTTTATGGACAGAGGCTATTCACCATGCAGCCTGGCTTCGTGCCCGGATTCCATCCAGGGCACTACCTGGGTGTATAACCCCAATTGAACGGGCTACAGGACATAAGCCCAATCTGAAAAAGGTGTTAGTTTTTGGTGCAATTGTATGGATAAAGGTGAAAGATGCTGGAAAGTTGGACCCCCAAGCAGTTGAGGGATTTTTCGTGGGTTACGATGAAGAATCTAAAGGTTACCACCTTTATTTCCCCAAATGCCGACAAATTGCAGTCGAGCGTGACGTATACTTCAATAAGAACGCCGTTGTTGAAATTGGAGATGTCGTGTTCGAGGGGGAGAACAAAGAACCTATGATGGAGCTTGATTTTTCAAATCCAACATTATCTAATAACAATGACACGTCAGCGCCTGAAACCCTTGACCCAAACTCACCTGAAATCACGCCGGAAATGGTGCCCATTCCTCCAGTTACTTCACAATCTCCCATTGTTCCCAAACCATGCCGAAACTCCCTCACCGGACTCTCACAGTATGATCTGGACCAATATGGACGAGGAAGGATGAGGTGTACAGCCACACGCCCCGGCGTTGAAGAAACAACCCTAATCGTAGACGATGGTGGTGAATTCGAAGGGAACGGGATCAATTTTGAAGACGACACGCTGACACTTTGCTCCCGTGCAGCTGTGCATGCTTTGTCAGCAATCGAAGATCAACCGTTTGTGGAAAACGTGATCAACGGACCGGAATCAGATGACTGGAAATGGGCGATAAATGAAGAACTCACACAAATCGAAAAACTCGGCACCTGGGAGCTTGTCGAAGTCCCAAACAATGCCAATGTTATACCGTGCCGATGGGTACTCCACCGTAAATGTAACGCCCAAGGCCAAATCTCGTGATACAAAGCCCGGCTCGTTGCCAAGGGTTTTCGTCAACAATTTGGCGTTGATTACACAGATATGTTCACACCGACCGTTCGTCCTGCCACTCTTCGAATTCTTCTTGCATTAGGTGCTGCAAACGGCAATGACATTATTATCGAGCAAGCTGATGTGAAAAACGCTTACCTAAACGCCTGGATGCACGATGACAAGATCGTCTTTATGGACCTGCCAAAATTCTACAAGACTTTCCGTTGACTTTCCGAAATTTTCAAGAGGCTTACCAAATCTGGAAAACGAGTCGTGTTACGACTCAAACAGCTGTTATACAGGACGAAGCAAGGCGCACACCACTGGTACGAGGAATTAAAGAGAATATTGTTATCTTTTGATTTCAAAGTGTCCGTTGCTGACGAAGCTACCTTCTATAAGGTTGACGGCAACAATTTCCTTGTCATTGCTGCTGCTACAGATGATTTTACCATTGCGACAAACTCCCGCTCACTGTCAACTAAGACGAAAGCCGACTTAAATCGTCATTTCGAGCTCGTCAATCTTGGCGACATCAACTGGCTTCTTGGAGTCAGTGTCACTTGTAATTTCGAGAACAAAACCATTTCTTTAGGCCAGCAGGCTTACGTTGAGCAGATTCTTGCTCGTTTTGGACTTACGGATGCTCGTCCAGATGTTACACCCATGGAATCCGGTGCTGACTACCTTTTCGACTCACCTAGCATCTCACCGACACTTCTCACACCTGCCGAAAAGACAACTTATTGTGAAATGATAGGTTCTCTCATGTACTGTGCGACAATGACTCGAACCGACATCGCTTATGCTGTTTCTATGCTTTCCCAATTCCTTGAAGCACCACGTACCACCCATATGAAAGCCGTTAAATCATATTTTCTGCTATCTACTTGGTACGAAACATCTCAAACTTGTTTTGGGAGGCAATATTTCCATCGTTGGATTTTCGGACGCTGACTGGGCTTCCTGACATTCCATTTCTGGATTTGCCTTCTTTGTTGGACTTGGTACCATCTTGTGGAGTGCCAAGAAACAACCAATCATTACACTTTCCAGTATGGAAGCCGAATACGTCGCACTCACCCATGCTTCCAAGGACATTCTCTGGATCCACAAGATTCTCAAGGAATTTTCATTCCTTTACAATCTCTCCTTACCTTCAAATCTCTATTGCGATAACCAAGGTGCCATCTGTTTATCTAAGGACGCCACCTTTCATGGTCGAACCAAACATATCGATGTTCACTTCCATTTTATCCGCCAAATCATCACATCTGGCAATATCAAGTTGATCTACATACCTACCGAAAAGATGGTTGCCGACATTTTTACCAAGTCTCTTGCTCGCGTCAAGTTCGAGAGATTCCGTGCTGATTTGAATGTTATGTGACCGCGTCCATAACAAGAGGGAGTGTTAATTTATTACGCCACGGACGTGTATTACTTTTATCATTTTCTTTATGTTTGATTATTTATGTCACGTTGTGACGTTACTGATATCATGGACACTTAGTTACAGTTCCACCTTGTAAGTCTCTACGTTAATTCTCTTGTATTGTACTTTACTGATTTATCCTAGTATATATTATATTTATCTAGGTATTGTACTCACTGAGGTTATATATTATATTTATCTAGTTATCTCATCTGTCTCCAACTCCGTTGCACTGCATACATTCTACATTCAGCTCCTTGGTCGCATCTGAAAGCAGTTGGGTACATCCTGTGGGCTCATAGATAAGCAACATAGTCATTGATTACCTGGGTGGCATCATCCTTGTGTTTTAGGAACATCAAGGATGGGTGCTTCGTACTGTCATCGAGAAAAGAATGAAAGTACTGGTTTCCATGTATTGATTGCACGGAGTACTTGCCCCAAAGATCTGTGTGTTATTTCCCTGGGTTTTGTGCGTACCTCAATTGACGCTTTCAGAAAAGGAGTCACATGTTGTTTCGCCTGTGTGCAAGCTGCACATTCATATTTTGGACTCTGTAGGTCTACATTCAGACTGACGACAAGGTTCTTGTCATGCAGCATTTGGATGCTGCTATTACCCAGATGCCCAAATTGTTTGTGCCATTTTCCCAAGTTTGGGTAGGTTCTGTTACTTTGAATACAGATGGATTGGAATATTGACCTTCTTGCGATGTCAGTTTCTTGGCTGTTGGCTGGATGATGAAATTATTCAGCCAATATAGGTGATTGGTAATTTGTGTGCCAGTTGCAACTGTTTTACCGTTGCATGTATTCATCAATAGTTTTCCCTGTCCGCTGTGGTAAGTACCACCGGCTTTATCCCATCCACCAAGAGATAACAGGCTTTGTTTATTGGTTGGAATATATAGGACATTGGTCAAGATGAGATTATATTGTTCTCCATTGACGTTGACTTAATTTTGACAGTTCCCCTACCCTCTGCATGAGTTTGGGCATTGCCGACACCATGTACAGGTTTTCTTAAAGGGGTATACGTTGTAAATGCATCACGCATGTTGGTGACATGCGACGTAGTTGCGCAGTCTGCCAACCACTCGTACAAGATCATGGCATCATCATTGCCCGCACTAGAGACATTATGTGGCAGGACTGTTTGTACTATCTGCATTGTTGGTGTGAAAAACTATTTCTTCAATATGTGCATCACCAATCTCAATTGTGAGATTGACTTGCTCTTTGGCTGCATTGATTTGTTCCTTCTTTGCCTTCTTCTGCTTTCCTCCACTTTCATCTTCATGTTTTCACTTGGTTTGGCAGCGGCAATCTGCGCCGATATGACCAAACCAATTGCATTTGTTGCATTGGGATTGGCCCAACCATTTGCAGTCATTGGTGATGTGACTGTCTTGTTTGCAGTTATGACACAACATGCCTGTTGGTTTGCGTTGGCCTTGGACATGCTTCTTGAAGTCTTGACCTCTTTTGGAATTGTTGTTCGAATTTGTGAAATATGTTTGTTGTACATTCCCGTTTCGTTCTTTGTGCTTCATGAATTCTTCTTTAAGAATCCCAATAAACTTTTGTGAGCTTGCAAGTTTCTTGGGGTCCTGTTTGACAATGCTGACTCAACGTCCCACATAAGGCTCAGTGAAGACATCCCAGGATGCAGGAAGAGACGATGCAATAATCGTCTTGAACTGAACATCTGTGATGCAGAAGTCGGCGTCTTCCAGAACATTAAGCCATTCTCTTAGTTCAGCTAGGTGCTCAATAATGTTGTCATCTTCTGATGCACATTTCCGAAAGAGAGCGCGTTGGATCATGATGGCGATCTGGTAGTCTTTTGTCTTGTGGATGGCTTCAAGGCTTTTCCAGATCTCGTGGACTGTGTTAAGGTGGGTGACATGCACCATCTGACCCTTGGAGATATTGTTGGTTACCAAGATCTGCGTGTAGACATCGTTGAAGTCCCAGAGGTCAAAGATTGCCTGATCAACTGCCGGATCGGGACATTTGAGTTTGCTGTAGATGTAAGGCTCCACACCACAGAGATGGAAGATACAGCAGATTCGTTAGCGCCAGACTACCCAGTTCAAATCATCGAGAAGATCTTTCATCTTGGTGATGCTTGAATGTACATTGTCAAGTTTCTTGATGGCTGAGGTTGCTTGTGCAACCTGAGACTCATTTGAGACATCCCTGGTTGAGCTAGTAGAGGAGGCTGCAGCTCTTGCAGTTAAATCTGAGAAGATAGATTGGCTGCCAGAAGTGGCTGTATTATCAGCAGGGCCCATAACCTTTTAGCAGCAAGCAGTGATCTTAGAGGTAGATAGTGGTAGTTGACACAGAAACGAATGTCTCAATTATTATTCTAGCGACTCTTTTATATTATCTGTGAATTGTTCCACACATGACTTGTGTCTTGTGTGTGGTCTCGTGACTTCCGCGACAACAGTTACTACTGTACTGTCTCTAAGATACAATCTGATAAGGTCATAGCTCATGTTTTATCCAAGTAGCAATACTGCACTATCTCAAAACCACCAAACATTGTTATAAAGACAGTATCACTCAATAGTTGTGTTCTTCTGAGTAATCAATCATACAATATTCATTGTAAACGCTGCTCACATGTACACATTGGTGATGTGCCGGCTCCAGCCTGAAGCCAAAAGCCAGGCCAGGCCGGGCCAAAACTTTGGCCTGAGTTGGCTTTTGGCCTGGCCTGGGTTGTAGGAAAGCCAAAGCCCTTGGCCTGAGCCGGGGCTTTTGAATATAAATAATTATAATTATATCTAGGTCTTCAAGTTTGATTTTCGTCAGCCGGAGTGACCCGACGTTTGAACTTCTTGTGGGTTGTCAACAGTGGATCGCCGAAATCCTGCACCTTCCCTCCCTTTCCCATACTACCACGACCACCCACGACAAAACCCGGCATTGATTGCCACCACCACACCTTGGCGCTTGCTAGTGCGACACGATGGCAGGGTGAAGGCAAGGGACCACGGAGAACGGGAAATGGGCATATAGGTACATCCACCATTTATATTTTATTTATTTTGTTTCTAACTAATGTTCAGGCAATCCAACAAGGAGGGGCAGGTCCTCCTCATTTCTTTGTTTTCAACGCAACAAAGAGGGAGTTTTCAACATGACGAGGAGTATCTGCCCCTCCACGCACCCTTGTTCTCGACACAAGTACGCCCACAATGCTTTGGATTGCTACCTCACACAAGACCTCACGATAGTGCCCTCTGCCACCATCATGATCCTATGGCAATGAGTGTGCTATCGATCCCCACAATGGTTCTTTTTTCAAAATTGATATTTGAATTATACTAACTGATCTATAACAGAAACATTACAAGCAAAAATGTATGAGAAGTTTCAGACCTCTAGTCATATTGGATCTTGGCTGCAACGCGACAAGGCAGACTTGGAGCCTTTTCCTTTCGTGTACAGGACAAGATCACAGCATGACGCAATGCAGTGTGACATGTCACCACAGAGAGGAGAGGGTTGTTGATAAGGAGGAGCCTGTCGTGCTCACATCCCACCACGGTTCGTTTTCAACATATTTTTTATTCTACGCCAACTGATCTAGTATAGAATCCGTTATCAGCAAGATCCAAGATAAGGAAGGCATCCCACCTGACCAATGATGTCTTCTCACTGCAAGCAACTTGAGAACGGTCACACTCTTTTGGAACACCAACAATTCCCTTCAAGAAGGCTGGGCCCTCACTGTCTCCTCTCCTCCTGTGGCCTGCTCACAATCATTCTTCATCATCAGGTGAGTGAGTCATCATCCTTCGTTACCTCAAATTTGGATATGTACCTCCTATTTATTCACAATGTGTATTTAGGCTACACTGTTATCCCAATTGTCAAAAATGACCCATCCCTCTGATTCAACTCTGTTTTAGGCCGTTAAAATTTTTTAAAAGAAATCCTATCATTCATGATGACAACACTTGAAAAACGCCAACCCAAGGCTTCTGTGAAGCTCAAGGATGACAACAATCAAAGTGAGCCTCAAATTAAATCTCATCAGCATGTCTGCGATGCCACATTGGCTGTGGCCAAGGCAGCTAAAACCCCTCCTGCTGTAACTCCCACTCTCACTGCATCAATGTCAACCAGCACTTCCCACTCCCGTCCTACTGCAAAACGAAAACAGCCACCACCCGAAGTCACAGACAGTGATGGTGATCCTGAAGTTGAACCGGACCCACTTAAAGGTAAATTCACCATCCTGTTGTGTTTGGATTTTGTCTATTTCAACAAAAATCATAGCCATGTCATCCAAAAAAACTCACTGTCAAATTCTCTCTGATGATGAAGACGAAGCTGGTGCACCTCATCCCAAGGCAACCGTGACCACAAACAAGTCCGGAACTACCAGAAGACAATTCATCAGAGGCAGAGCAAGAACCCCCAAGAATTACGTTGAAGGACTGTTTGTGACTTGCCAACGAAGGTACAGAACAGTGGTAAGCCGAAACAGAGTTGCAAACTCTGCAGGTATGTCAATTTGTCAGGTTCTGTTACAATACTGATGCCTTCAACACAGGAAAAAACGGATACTTAAAACAATTGTTTGCGAGGCTACCATCCTGCATTGACACATCGAGGCTGAGCACTTGGTATGTTACATAGATTCTCAGTTTCTTCTGCTGATCTCCTTTATATTAGGCAACATATAATACTTGGTGTGAAAAGAACAACTTCGAAACGAAACTCCTGAAAGTTCTGAAAGCTCAGAGAGAACAACAGCTTGCTGAAGACCGATTGAAGCAGACATTGATTGATCCACACCTTCAGGAACAAACCTGGAAGGAGTGCATGATTCCATACTCAGACAATCTCTTCCGTGAAGCAGCCATTGAATGGCTCATTGAAACGGATCAGGTATGTTTGAGTTCTATTCTTCTTATGTACTCTTTATTTACTGCATGAACCAGCCTATTCAAACCCTTGAACATCCGAAATTCAAGAATATGATCGATGTTGCTGCTAGGGCAACTCATGGTGTCACCATCCCAAATCGCAAGGCGATGCAGAATCATATCATTGAACTATTTAAGAAAAATCTGACAAATCTTCGGAGTAAGCTAATGGTATGAGCATCCTTTACTGTTCTATATGTCCCCTATATAATGGCCGGTCCTCTCTAGAGCGATAAAATGGGGCTTGTTAGCCTTACATGTGACGCATGGCAAGCTGAGAATCAGGACACATACTTTGCGGTGACTGGACACTGGACAGAGACCATGCCAAGTGGTGATTGGGAAGGAGTGAGTGCTTTGTTTGGATTTACACAGCTCAACTCATCTCATAATGGTGTTAGGCTTGGAAGGGCTTTATTCAAAATTGTAAAGCAGTTGGGAATAGATCACAAGGTATGTTTGATTCAGTCCCACAAGATATTTTGAATAATCATGATATTAGGTTGGGTGGATTACCTGCAACAATGCCTCAAATAATCTCACTATGTTGCAACATTTTGGAAAGCTTCTTAACAACTCGACAATGCAAAGAAATTGTAGACAGAAATGGAAGTGGAAATTTTATCATATCCAGTGCGCTTTCATGGTACTACCTTGGAATTTTGACTCTAATTTTTACCCAGATGTTTGGCGCATGTCATTAACCTGG
>Ga0307507_10009235_pt1 | contig 13219 bp, 2 predicted proteins | sample 7_EM_MG_FD_207223 | JGI IMG/M metagenome (GOLD analysis project Ga0307507, IMG submission 207223) | Populus trichocarpa ectomycorrhiza microbial communities from riparian zone in the Pacific Northwest, United States - 7_EM | ecosystem: Host-associated > Plants > Roots > Unclassified | place...
TAAATTCTATCTAAATCTAAGGGTATATAGCTTTTCAAGAGAACAAGACGTTGCGTAAAGAAGAGAAGGGAATAACCAGAGAATCTTATAATTAAATAGTTAGGGGTCTTGGTCGATGCGTGCGCACATACATACGCGGACGGACTTCGGTAGAATTCAATTAATCTAGCAGAACTTAGTAGAAGTCAATCAAGCTAGTAAAATTCAGCAGAATTCGGTTAAAGCGTTAAGTTTATCTTATCAAGTGTTTTACCGAGACATTCCTACTATAACTAGGCTAGTCCCGTTATAGTACCCCCCCTTTGGCCGAAGGTTTAAAATAATTCAATTTGGTTAAGAATTCATAATTTTTATTGCGTGTTATATTTTCGCGTTAGGTAGTGGTCTTGGCAAGGCAAATCTAACCAATTAGATAACTTTAACCGCCGGTTAAAGTTCCTTAATATCTTACGTGTTACGTAATCGCATTATAAATGTTATAACTTATTTCGAGTTCTTTTTAAATTCAAGTTTCATGTATTCGTGTCGGGTGGCAGTTATTTGCCTTCGTGTTATATCCATCCAGCCGGAGCAGGCCGCGAAGGATGGTTCTTATAGAATTCTTTTACTAGGGAAGGCGCGTTGGCCTTAATCTAATTATAGGTTTCCTAGGTTCGTGTTTTATATCCTTCCCACTTAACAAGAAGTTTAAATTATTTAAATTATAGTTTTCATCGCATATCGTTAATCGAGTTAATAAAGTAAGAACTGTTACTATTATCAACAATTATAGGAGGTGGCGGTGGTACTTTATAAGTTATAGGATTATCTTTTAAAGGTTGCAATAAGCTTATATAAAATATTAGGTATATTTTCATCTCAGTTAGCAGTTTAGGCTTATAGGCGTACAGGCTTAGTTTCTTCTTAATTTGGTATAGGCCCACAAACTTCTAATTAAGTTTCTTTAAGGGCTATTAAGTCGGTATATTTTGTGTATTTAGGTAAGCTATATCACCTTCCTTAAAGTCCTATGCGGGAGCTCGTCCTTTGTTCGCATGCCATTCCTATACCGTTTAAGCGTACGTTAATTTACTTCGTAACAGTTCCGTTAACTGCTTTATTTAATTAGCGAAGTTATGCGCGTTAATTAACTAGATCCGTTTAATCGTGGGTCCTATTATATTAATTTTGGGTTATGGTTTAAATCTAAGTCAAGGGTTTTATCCATAGGTCGCGTAGAATAGCGTTACGCCTATTAATACATTTATTATATTATTCGCAGTAAACTCAGCTAAAGGCAGCCATTTTTCCCAGTTGTTTTGCAGGTAGGAGCAGTACATTTATAGGTATTATTCTATAATCGCGTTCGCAATTTTGGTTTAACTATCTATCTCCAGATAAAACGCAGTTAAGAGTTGTATTTAAATACTTAATTATTTGCATAGAGCTTGCTAGAAGTCTAAAATAAACTGGCTTCTATAGTCGGATATTATTAAGTTAGGAAGTCTGTGTAGCTTAAAGATATGCTTAACAAAACATTTGGCTACTAATATCACATTAATTAAGTCTATAGGAATTATATATCGCATTTTTATAAGGCGGTTAACAACTACTATAATATTCATAAACCTATTACTACTAGGCAAGTTAACTACAAAGTTAATCAAGATATCGCGCCATCTTTGAATTAGAATTAGTAGCAGTTAAAGTACTCCTTACTTCTTTATATAAGAGGTCTTTCCACGCACGCACATCCTATATGCTCAAACGTATTTTTGTACATAGTCGTGCATTATAGGCTAGTAGTATACTCATTAAATAATCTCATAGGTCTTTACACGGCCAGGATGCCCTACTACAGGGGAGTTGTATACAAAATTAAGTATCTTAAATCATAAAGGTTCGGAATTCGGAACTACTATCTTCTATTAATAGTACAATCAATCGTTTCGAATTTCGCATTCAGTAAATATAATATCCTTATACTATTGTTTTCCTATTCAAATTGCTTTTATTACATCTATTATCCATATATTATTCTTATATTCGTATTCTATTAGCTTATTAATTTCCATTTCCCATTTATTAACTTCTAATTCATTTCTATCAAGTTCCGCATCTAGGAACACAGGATGTAGCTTTTTAAAATATTTAGGGGGCAGTAAGATCCGTAATTAATTCATAATCCATTTATCTAAAGCGTTTGCAGGTAGGTCCTATAATCATTATATTAATACGTTAGGCTTCTAATTAAGTTTGCCTAGTTGGTATATAATCTTAAAGTCAAATTATAAGAGGTATTCAGCCCAACAAATTTAGCGCTGCGTTAATTATTTTATAGTTATAAAGTACTGCAGGTTCTTATGGTCCGTTAATACGCGTATTAGGAATAATAATCCTTTAAGCTTAGGACGCCATTGTTTAAAGCATCTAACGATTGCAAGCAGTTCCTTATTGTATATCTTATAGTTCGATTCAGCAGGGGCGAGTTTCTAAGAGAGAAAGGCTACTAGACGTAGCTCGCCGTTCTTATTATATTATAATAACACTCCTCCTAGTATATAATCAGGCGAATATATTTCGACAATATATTCAAAATTAGGGTCGAAGTAGACAAGAATTAGAGCAGTTATAAAACAATACTTTAGGTCATTAAAAGCTTATTCGCATTTAGTAGTCCATTTAAATTTCACGTTCTTTCTTATTAGGTTTACCAATAGCTAGATAATTTCTAAGAAGTGGTTAATAAATCAATAATAGAAGTTTGCAAATCCTAGAAATCCTTAAATGTCTTATATATTGCTAGGGCTTCCCCAGTTTATAATCGCGGCGACTTTCTTAGGGTCCATTTTAATTCCATTATAGGATATAATTAAGCCTAAGTATATAACCTTAGACGCGTGGAACTTGCATTTCTTAATATTACATTATAAGCCCGCATCTTATAGGCGTTTAAGAACTATTCTAATATATTTCCAATATTTAGAAAGCAAGGACAAGTAGATTAAGATATTATTAATATACATAGTAATAAATATATTAAGGAATTCACGAAGTATATTATTAATATATTACTAAAACGTACCGGGACCGTTTTTTACGCTAAATAGCATTACTAGGTATTTAAAGAGTCCCTATTATATATAAAAAGCTGTGTACTTCTTATCTCCTTTACATATATGGATTTTATTAAAGGCAGCGACTATATTAAGCTTTGTAAAGTACCGTGCCTTTACTAAATAGTTAAGCGTTTCTTGAATTAGGGAAATTGGATATCGGTTTTAAATTATAATTACATTTAGAGCTTAATAATTAATATAAAATCTTAAGCCTTCTCCTAGCTTTTTAACGAATAGTATAGGTAAGGCAAATAGAGATTAACTAGGGCGAATAAATCCTTTTTCCAGATACTTATTAAGGTATTATTACATTACAAGCAGTTCTTCTCATAATATACCGTATAGCGGACTGAACTTTGGTGTTATACCAGGCTTAAGTTCTATCTTAAAATCGTGCTTATCTTAATACGGGGCTAGTTGGTCTGCAAATCATTTTTTAAACTTATTAATTAGATTATGGTACTCTTTAGGTATAAGAGGTTGAGGATTAATATACTGTTTTAATTCTAGTGCTTTCTTAATATCTTCTATAGTTATAGCAAAGATTTTATAATCTCATCTTTTTGCTAATAAGATAAAGGGTGCGGCCTATATTATACAAATTTTAAGAGGTTTTAACGTAACATCTTTACATTCTTTACTGTAATTGGCAGTCGTAGCTTTATCATATTAGTTCAAGGTTCGTGGTAAGGGTAATTTATATCATTTTAAATTCAAATAGTTGTGTGCATATTTGTAGGGCAAATGGGTTTTTAAGTAATGACTTTAGCAGTAGGTTATACGGAACTTTAGTGTTTCTTTAACCTAGCTAATTAAAGGGTTGTGTTATTTTAGCTATCTATATCCAAGTATTATCTTATATTACTTTAGGGGTGTTACAAATAGGGAAATATATTTAAGGTATTTACCCATCCGCATTTTTATAAGAGCGTAGTATATCAACTCGCTATATATTAAGGGTTTACCGTTAAAGCCTCGTAGGCCTTAGGGCTTATCAAGTTTCTTTAAATTCAGGCGTTAGGTTTTCGCGTAGTTTTATTAATAAAGCCTATATTAGTAGCTCCGCTGTCTATAAGAATTTATACCTCCTTCCATTTTCTAAGTATTTAAATTTCGCTAAGTATATTAAGGGAGTTGTGTTATGTATTAGCGCTAGAAGAGCCTAGACACTTATACTCTTCCACTTCTTATCTTAAGGCGCGACTTGGCCCTAGAACAATTCGTTTTCCAAATTAGCTAAGGGTAAGATGCTCTATAACAACCAGATATAATTCATAGAACGAGTATAAGTTGAGGAATAAGTACGGCTTGAAGAACGAGTATAATTTAAGAAGCGGGTACAATTTAAAGACTAGAAGGAACTACGGCGGACTTTTTCAAAAGGGTAAGTTCGGCAATTCCTTTAGATATATCCTTTTCTACCATATCCAAAGCATTCTCTATTTGCGGCTCAAGTTCTTTGTTTATTAGTTCCTAAGGGTGCATAGGATCAAGTGGCGTCGAGGTCTATAGGGTCGTACATAGGTTTTAGAGAAGGGTCACGCTTTAGGGTATATATCGGTTTTATAGAGCTTTAAACACAAGGTATAGTTAACTTCAGAGAATAAGTCTATTTGTTATATCAAAGGTCCTTATTAATTCGTTAACACATTATAGCAAATTTAGGTAGGTCCTTTAGCAGTTCCCTACCTACTAACTATACTCTAATTTTATCTAAAATAGCTTATTAAAGAGCAGTAACTCTAGCGGCTTCATTCTAATCTAGTTCGCCAATAAGGCCTAAAAATTCCGAAAAGAAGCTTATAAAGTCTTGGTTCTGTTATTATAGGTTTTTAAGTTTAGTAACAGCAGTGTGTTTACAGCTAGCATCATTATACGTTCATTCTAGTAGAGAGATAAAGGTTTCAAAATTAACAAAGGTGCTATTACGGAAGAATGGGTCCATGGTTTATACAGCATCTTTACTTAAATAAGACATTTCATAGCTAACCTTACTAGCTTTGGTAGGGTATCAGTTATAGTTTGTTAAAAGTTTAAGACGGAGCTTAGTTATAAAGGGACGTAGGTCATTTTAATTTCTATTAAATATTAAAGGGTCAGAAAGCTTTTCTAATTTCGCGGCAGGTACTGGGTTTATTACAGGTATAAGTTAAGCTACCATTACTAGTTTAGGGTTCGTATTTAACAGGCTAGGTTTAAATACGGTTATATCAATTTTATTTGCAGGCGGTATCGGGGTCTCTAACGTAAATGCTTAGATATTACAGAGTTCTTCGCGGAGTGCTTCCATTAATCACTAATACTGGGCTTCCAGTGCAGCCCACTGCTAAGCTAAGGTATCTATAAAGGACTATTACATTATAGTCAACTATTCCCTAACTAGGGACATAATACTCATGGTTATCAAAGAGGATTCGGGTTTGTTTGCCATTTTAATAGTAGTTATTTTTTAACGTAACATAATATAAGGGCGCGAAGAGGCTTTAGGGAAGATTTAAAGGAATAATATAAATTCTATCTAAATCTAAGGGTATATAGCTTTTCAAGAGAACAAGACGTTACGTAAAAAAGAGAAGGGAATAACCAGAGAATCTTGTAATTAAATAGTCAGGGGTCTTGGTTGATACATACGCACATACGCACGCGGACGGACTTCGGTAGAATTTGATTGATCTAGCAGAACTTGGCAGAAGTCAATCAAGCTAGCAGAATTCGGCAGAATTCGGTCAAAGCGTCAAGTTTATCTTGTCGAGTGTTTTACCGAGACATTCCTACTGTAACTAGGCTAGTCCCGTTACATAGAACTGGTCCTAAGCCCTATAATCACAAATATACGTCATAAATGTATACCAAATAACAAATGCGTACTAAACAATAATCCCTATACCAATAACACTTCCCTCCCTCTAAAAACATGGCTACGCCTACCTTAAACAACTGGGAAGACTCCTTACTACTAAGGGTAGCTTTATACGCAAAACTTATTAATAAAGATTAGGACAAATTTACTATTAACACAACAACTTATACTATAAAATAAGTTAACGGCTTTCTCCTACACCGTATTATATTCTACTAAAGTAGACACTACACCAATCTACAGCTATAGGAATATTTTAGGGAGGATTTTATAGGATGGACCGCCAACACCTAGGCACTTAGCAATGTTAATATTATTTAGGATTTTTAAGACTTCCTCTGTAGGAATAGGGTATACGTTACTAAAAACAGTAACCTAATTACCAGTAATATCTAGGCCGTTATTATTAGTATAGAAGAGCCAGTATGGATGGAAGCTAAGATTATATATTAACTACGGAAACCTAGAACTAACCCATATTCTTTAAAAGGCAACTTTAATTTGGAATAAAACCCCTAGAACGCTATTATCCTACCTAAAGGTGCTCTCCTACCTAGAGGTACTCTTCCTCCACCTCTGCCGCCTCCAGCTTCTCTACCCTAGCCAACCGGTAAGCCTCTACTATAAGAAGTCACGAATCTAATAAAGGTATATTTGGATAAGGAGAAGAAGTTTAGAGGAGAACTATATAATATACTCAGAATAAAACTATAGGTCTTTTATAACTACTACAGCAAGGTTAGAATTTAATGCCACTAGTTTTATTATGCTTTCTTAATCATATTAAAGGGACGGGCGGCGATATTTTATTACAACTATATTACGGGTAGAAACTATAGCTTTAATATAATACTTTAGCTCACTAGAGCCCACTTTAAAACCAATAAGAATTGCCAGCTTTATATATCTAAATAGTAGGAGACTATATTCTAAAGAGTTATCGCTTCTAACTTAACAAAGACTTATTTAGAGTGCCTTTAACTACTCTTTAATAAACTCCAGAAAATCTAATGTGGCCTTACCAAAACTTACTAAAATAAGAACAGCCTAAGGGACTAGGTTATTTTAGCCTGCCGTAGCGTTCCTAAGTATAATTTAGCGCTATATAAACCTATAGATATGTTTAAAGGAGTATATACCAAGCTACACTCCGCCATAGGTACTATAATATAAATACAAGAATCTTAATAGTTCTATACTAAAAACCCTACCCAACCAAGTATTCCTAACCAATATAATTATAACTGGACTGACTATATATATAGTGGCCGTAGTAGGGAATATAGTAAAGGGTATAATTAACGTCAACTATAAGGCAATTATAAAGGTCCTTATAGAGGTTTATTTTAAAGTAATTACCAAAAAAAGTGCTATATTTATAAGAATCCAAATTACTAGTTAACTAGACACTCCCTTAATAAGCAAAAGGAGGCATATAATAAGTTCCATTAAAGTGCAAAAAATATTAGAAATTATAAGGTTACTATAGCCTACTTCTAAAGCTTCCTAGTTTAATATAAAGGCGTAAAAGACCTTAAAGGTAAGGTTAATAAGACCAAACAGCTCCTTATAGATATAGAAATTAAGGACTACTCTCCTAACTAATACTTCACTAAGTATAGTAAGGTAGATGGCATACAAACCGTTACTATTCTTAATAACCAATCTACGCTCCATTCTATTACGAAGTTAGATATTTTTAATAAGCTAAAGGAGAGCTCTGCGTTCTCCTTTAATAATAGATACTCAGCAAACATCTTCTATAGTATTATACCAGATACTAGAGCCGCAGAAGTATCTATAGTAGGAGAACCTTAAGTTTAAGCCCTTTAATAGCTTAATAGCTTTATTTAGATTAACTATTTAACGGCAGGCTAATACATAATTTATTTTAGTAAGGGTACTATAACCTCTTTTGGCACAATTAGGGTCCAAACCCCCTTAGGGTATATTACCTTCTATATTATTCCTATAAACACTCCATTTCTATTTTGCATTAAAGATATAGATAAATTAAGTATTAGGCTTAATAACCTTAAGAATATACTTATTTAGGGAGACAATTAGGTGCCTATTATACGCAAATAGGGTTACCCCTGGTTGCTCCTTTATTAACTAAAAAAGAGTGTTACTTAGAGCTACTTAACTAAGTTAGAATTACGCTAACTACACCATTGTTTTGGCCACCCATCCATTTACTAATTACTTAAGGTTCTTTAGCAAGCAGGCTATAAAGTTAAGGTTAAGGCAATTAAGCACCTTATAAAGTACTACTATTACTGCTAAATAAACTAGAAGTCCCCTAGCCGATTTAAGTTTACCCTTAAGAATAACTATAACTTCAACTTCTGTATTATTATTAATGTTATATATCTTAGTGGCAAGCCAGTGCTCTAAGTTATTAACTTCTTAACCTCCTTCCAAGCCACGCGTTTCTTAAAAGATATATCAGCTAGAAATATATAGGATACCCTTTAGTTATACTAGATTAATATCTACTTAGGACCCCCTAATTAAATTATCTATAACATAAAAAAGAACTTCTTATCTACAGAGTTCCAACAATAGATAAAGGCAATAGTAATTAAGGTTAAGGAAGTCCCTATTAAGGCATATAATAGTATTAGAAAAGTGGAACAATATCACATACTATTACACTACGCATATAAGATTATCTCTTTAGAACTAGAAGATATTAGCAAAGAACTTACCTTATAAATAGCTATTAAAGCCGTTAATAATTCTACTGGCCTAAATAGACTTATACCTACGTTACTAGTCTTTAGCGCCTACCCTTAGATAACTAATAATTCCCCACTATCTCCCTCCATTATATAATAAGCTAAGGCTATTTGCAAGGCAATAAAGGAGGTATAACGTCTCTACGCTACATGCTAGGTCAATAATATACTAGAAATAAGAAATAGCCTAAATACCTTAACTATACTTAATCTACCACTCTAGTCTAAGGTACGCGTATAGTGTAAAAAGGGAGAATAGTTAGGCCTATATTAACTTATTGTAATTAATAGTTAGACTTGTACTATTCAAATGCCTTATAAACCCACTTAATTCTATTTAACCATTATTAAGCCTTACTATAAAGACAACAGTTCTAAACCTTTGTAGAATGCCCTAAAGGAGAACCACAATTAATATGCTTTAGAAGGCAACTACAATTCTAGTATAATTATAGTAGAGGTTTTGCAACTATAACGCGGCAGAGGTCGCCTAAAGGGATTACAAAATCGCCAATATCTTGTTGATTTTGAAGAGCAATTTATTACTACTATTAAGAATAGAGTTAAGTTATTAATGGCCTTTATAATAGCTAAGGAGAAGGCTAACTTTAAGCTCGCAAAACAGCTCTAAAAGGAAGGTTATATTATAACCCCTAGAGCTCCTTTCCAAGCATCCAATAAGTAGGAGATTAATAGTCTTATTATAAGAGGAGTTTTTAAATTTAAGAAGTATAACCTTACTAAGTTTAATAGAGTTCACATCTTTAAGTTAAGAATAGTTAATAAGATTAAGGGCAAAGCTATTAACGCCCCATTTAAGAAATTAAGGCTTATTATCTAAGGTTACAATAATAATAGTAAGAAGGTAATTCTTATATAATCTCCTATAATTTAACAAGCTAGTTAGTAAGTTATTATTGCACTAGCTCCCTCCTTAATAAAGAATAGAATAGCGGTTTATTTATAAGATATTACTTAGGCCTATACCCAATTAGAGACGCATTTTTAGCGCTTAATATTGGCATACCTTTTAGAGCAAATTCGTTACCAATATCCCGAAGATATAATTATGGTTGTGCTTAAGCTATTATATAGAATTGTAGAGGCAGGAACCTATTAGTGGGCTACCTATAGTAAGTACTATAAAGAGAAGCTTTTAATAACTACTTTTATATTTAACCTATGCTTCCTAATTACAACTATAGGAACTCTATTTGGAATTATTGGTATATAAACTAACAATATAATTATCTTGGGAGATGACCAATTCTTAGCTCTTAAAGAAGATAAGTTAGTAAAGGCAAATCTTATAGTAAAGCTAAAGGAAAAGCTTAATTTAACAATACTATTACTCTTTAATGGATGTACCCTCTCCCTAAACAAGGATTCTATTGCTTTGCGCCAGAAGGGTTAAGGTAAAAAGATTAACGTTATTAACACTAATTCTTTAAAGTAAGGATATATAAAGCAACGCGCTTGTAGAGCTTATATTGCTTCTATCTATTAACCCAAGGCTTTATTTAATCTCTCTATTGCCGCCTAACACCAGGAACTAACTAAGGATAATATTCTTGCTCTAAATAAATGTCTTTTCTGGCAAATAAACCATTTTGATTGGGGACTACTCTATATGCCTATTAATCTTCCTACCGCTAAGCTCTTTATATTTATTAATGGATTGTTTATAAATAATAAGGATTTTAGCTCCCAGTTAGAATATAAAATCATTATTATAAACGAATTTACTGGAGAGAATAACTTTATAATCTATAGCAATCTTATCTATTAGAGCTTAACTAAGAGTAAGTATATCACTTAAAGCGTTCTAGTGTTAGAGATATATGGAATGGTTGGTAGAGTTAATATAGTAATTGCAATTAGAACTACCCTAAAGATAATTATAGATTAACTTAAACTTCCTATTATCCCTATAATTGTATGCACCAATTTATACTCCCTCTATAAGTGCTTGGTTAAGCTTGGTACTACAAAGGAGAAGCGCCTTATAATTAATATTATAGCACTTTATTAATCCTACAAACGGCGAGAACTCTTTAAGATTTAATGGATTAATGGTTAAGATAACTTAGTAGATGTAATAATAAAGGCAAACCCAAATAAGGCTCTAGAAACGTTTATTAATACAAACACTCTATATATATAAGTTAAAGGTTAGGTTAAAAGGGAGTAGGAGTATAATATTCTATAGACCCTAACTTAAACTAGCTAATTAGGATTTTCTATCCCCGGAATAGAAAATCGCTATTGGCTCGCTTACTACTAGCGCCTTAACGGCCTACCCGTCTTTATGTTATCCGCTAAATTCTACCAACTGCCGCATTGTTGCATATTGTCGCATATTGTTTGGTATTATTATACACTATCTAGTATTGTCGCATTCTGTCTGTTTGTATATATATAGATGGCAACCACAAAAAGAAGAGTTGCCAGTGTTGGGAATAAGGCAAGTTGCTATCACGCCAGGCATATTGCCGTTATGTGTTAACGTGGCCCTAGCGTGGTGAGGAACCTTAAGTTCCTTACCCCTTTTCTTATTCCTATTAAGAATTAACCATTATTATACTATCTACAAACCGTAGCTATGTAATATCACCTTGTGTTACTAATAGTATTATTTATAATATTTCCCGTAACTGTAATAGTCGCAATATTTTCCACAACTGTAATAGTTGTAATATTTTATATAACTATAATAGTTGCAATATTTCCCATGGCTATAATAGTCGCAATATTTCTTATATACAATAATTTAAAAAAAAGTAACTATATATTTAGGTTATTATCTTTAGGTAATCCTAGCCTTATTTTAATATTACTATTTCCCTTTTGCTGTATAGACTCTAAAAATATATTAAATCTGCTATTATCTAGTAGCTTTTCCCTCTTTCTAAGAGTATACTAAAGAAAATCTTCTTCTTTAACACCTAGTAAGTTTTGCAGTCTATCTAGTGTTATTATATATAGTATATTAAGTATATATAGTGTATTATCTAAGTTATAGTACTAAATAACCCTAAAGCAAGAAGCCTTATAGTTTTAGGTAGGCGGGCTGTCTATAGTTGTTGGCGATGAAGAGACTAAGGTTAAGCGTAAAGTGCCCTGGTTAAGTTATTAATATAATACTTAGAAATGTGCTTTTGCTTACCCTTTAATCTAAAACCGAATTTTTATTCCTTGCTGGCGTTACCTTATCTATATAAGCAAAAGAGGAAGAACTAGTAGGCCCTAAGTTATTGCTGCTAGAGATAGGAAAGCCATCTATTACTAAAAACTTAAACTTGTGCTAGGTTATATATAGCTTAAGCTTATCTAGATTATTAGTGTTGTCTGTGTATAGATTATATACTATATGCGTATTACTGACTAGGTTGCTATTTTTATATATCTGCTTTTAAATAAGACCAGCTATTACCTATAGTAGTTTGGCCTTTTTGTTGGAAGTTTACGCGTCCTATATCTTCCAGATTTAATAGTATATTGCTTTATAAATTAGTATTTTATAATATATATATAGATTAGAGTATTACTTATACCATTTAGTTCTCCTATTATATCTGCCTTAACTATTTACCGCGGACCTCCCTTTTTGTATTTGGTAAGTGCATGTTAAATATAAGTAGTAATTAGTATAATAGTGTAAGCCAAAAGTGGGTAAAAATACTTAGATGTCTAAGGATGTAAAGCTAGGCCTTTTAAGTTTGGGTTAAAAAAGCATTAAGTAATATACTTAATAATTATAGGTGCTGCAAATCGTTATTTCCCCTTCTGTTATTAGTACGTAAACTCTAGAAGTGTATAGTAGGGCTTATAAGCTTTGGATATACGCATATAAATATATTATTTTTAAGTAGTTAAAAGACCAGAGCTTAGGTATCTAGTGTATTAAGGAACGGATAATGTGTATATATAACTATATAAATATTACTTAGAATATGTAATCTAAAGTTGCCAACACAGCTAAATAACTATAGTTTTACGACATATACTGTATTAGTATTACTTTAAATATTGCTAGTAGGAGCATCGGGAAAATATTCGCAGGATAAGATTTAAGTAGACTTTGATTTTCGCGTTTCGCGTAATTAATATGCAATTTAACCAACTCGACACGCAATTAACTAACTTAACACGCAATTAACCAACTTAACACGCAATTCAACTAACTTAATATGCAATTAACTAACTTAATACGCAATTTAACTAACTTAATACGTAATTAACCAACTTAACACACAATTTAACTAACTTAATATGCAATTAACTAACTTAACACGCAATTTGACCAACTTAATACGTAATTAACCAACTTAACACGCAATTTAACTAACTTAATATGCAATTAATTAACTTAACACGTAATTTAACTAACTTAACATGCAATTAACTAACTTAACACGCAATTTAACTAACTTAATATGCAATTAACTAACTTAACAACTTTAAAAGCTAACTATATATTTCTTAACACGCAATTAACCTACTTAGCAACTTTAAAAGGT
>Ga0307507_10009236_pt1 | contig 13219 bp, 18 predicted proteins | sample 7_EM_MG_FD_207223 | JGI IMG/M metagenome (GOLD analysis project Ga0307507, IMG submission 207223) | Populus trichocarpa ectomycorrhiza microbial communities from riparian zone in the Pacific Northwest, United States - 7_EM | ecosystem: Host-associated > Plants > Roots > Unclassified | place...
AATATCTAAATTACATGAAGAAGTACTACATTACACGCATGTGCACGCACATGCGTGCATATTCACGCACCTGCACGTGTGTGCCACGGTAAAAAACTGGTGCCCAACCGCATGTGTTCTCGGATATGGACCTTTCATCAAAAACTCAACATCGACCTCCGATCACCCTGATCTCTTCTGTTCCTGTATTATGCAGATATCCATCCCCGCAATGCCCTTTCGTTCACTTATGGAAATCACCACTTCACTCCGTCAACGTCTTTGACATCAAATCTAACTTCTCGAACGAATTTATCGCCACATTACACCTAAATGTATTCGCCTGGTCATAATCAGTGCCAACCTACTCGTTTGGAGCCTCTTCTACAGTCAACCTTATGATTCTCTTGGGCGACGACTACCCCGCTTGGGAATGGACACCCACTAGTGCCTGGAGATGCGGACACTTAGGTTACCCGGTCATTGAATAATTAATCTCACTTACCACCATCCTCATGTACCGTCCACTTGAAGAAGTCGCAACTGCCTTCCGTCGATATCATCATTCACGCCATCAGTGCTCGATGACGAATCCGACTTAGAATCATCTTTCGAACTGTGCCCCTCACCTTCCTCATGCGAATGGGAAGAAACTAGTGACGTGACTACGGACTGTCTCAAAGAAAAGCACGACAAGGATATCAACCCACCCTTTCAGACTGCGACGAACGCAAATTCATTTCTCAAACCCCTCGAAGCCACGTTACCCGCCACTGCGAGCAAGAATGACGAATCATTTGGATTATACAAGAAGACCATATCTGCGGAGACCCATGAACCTTTCGTTTCACCAACCGCGCCCAACTCAACCTCTGCTCACAATATAAAGGACCTGAAGGATCAGAGCCCGGAATACTCGCGTATGGCCCATTTCGCACCATTACCGAATTCACACTGCCCATAGCCTTAGACCATCGTCTTTACATTCACCCTACAATCATTTCGCATACGGAGGACCCAATTAATTATTTGGATGGAAAAACGGTCGAAATCCTCCAACTCCCAATTTCACCAATAATAATCAATTCATCCTACAACTACATTCGCGAATATGGAACTTCCGTTCACCAAGTCGAAGTCTACCTACGTGGAGATCTTGATTCAAAAATGGAGTCTCCAAACCCTCTGAACTTATGACCACCCCAAAACCGCCTTTCAACTTCTCCCTAAGGAATCCTCTACTTTCAATTTCCGTTGATCGAAAATTTTTTTGGTACCCTTGCCGCTCGATGCAGTAATACTCGACATCCGTTCGGATGACTCACTCTCTCCAACATTGTTTCTCCGCAATTTCAAGCACTTAACAACCCTCACCTCCCAGTTCTACAACTATACCTGCCAGATCTACCCTACGTGCAGGCGAAATTTGCCTCATTCGAACGAATTCATCCATCCGGTGATCAACCAGATCTTCTCTTTCCCTATTACGAATGTTTTCAACGATACGTCGCCTTCTTATTCCAGAAGAATTTCCCTGTGTATAGTTCTCTAATAATATCTATTATATCACACTGCTGCAGCAACGCAACTTGTCGCCCAATACGCTAATCCAAAAACTCGTCCACCAGCTACGATTGGTGGAATGGTTGATTGGGACGAATTTCTCGAGCCATACACCTTCAATGAAGTCTTTCCAAACGACTCTCCCTCTTACGTGCATGCCCAACGCGATCGAACACCAACTATTCGTTCACACAAATTCACCACCTATATCTATTATTTTTCGAGTCGAGCAGAAATAGAGATTGTGGTACACACGCCCGAGTGCGCGTCCTCGCTTCCTGCTGAGCTGCCAGAGTGGTTATGAGGCCATCCCAAACATGCCGAGATCGCCAGTGCCTAACTTCTGTTTCCTCGACAACGAACCCGTCGTTCACGACAGTTATTTATTCTTGCGGTGGAGGTGTTACCTCTCGGGTGTAGTTGTCTACCAGACGTCAAAATATGGACTTTGTGAAAGACTTTTTTTGATACAATGGGCTTTGTCAATGATGATGTACTCGACGCATACCCCACTCGTTCATCCTTGGTGCCTGCCAACAGGATAGCTTTGAAATCAGAAGTCCATTTCTCGAACTCACGACTTAGAATCATAAAAGGGATTAATCTGACAAATATTTCAGAATTGTCGGAGGTAATGATAGCACATCATAAAAAGTTGGATCGTCCCTTCAGACAATTCCTGGTAAAAGAGTCAGCTGAGTCTATTTTCTAAGTTCTTACGAAAGTGTGTAATTACCGTGTCAAGTAGCCACGGTGTAATGTGACACGGTTCTTCTCGTTTCTCTCAGCACCATGTACGACCTAGTAATCATCAGGAAAACTGCACAGTCTTTGAGGTTGTCTTCGAAGGTCTTTGAGTGTCTTTCCAAAGACTAAAAGACACTCAAAGACCAAATATCTTTGGTCTTTCCAATGTTAAGTCAATTTTCTTTTAAAGTTCCAGGGTGTCTTTCAAAGACATGCATTGTCTTTTAAAGAAGGCTTGTCTTTCCAAAGTTCTCCCAAAAGCAACCAGAAAGTACTCAAAAAGTCATGATCTATGAACCAGAAAATCATTATATTGCACATATATGTACTACATGTTTGTCATTACAGAAATAGTAAGGGTGAACAGCATCCCCTCTCATCATTACGGCTGTATTGTCGGGCTTTCCCCAATGGCATGACGACAGCTCGTCACTTCAACACTTGCCGTGCGGTACCTACGAAGAGGCTTAAATGTGCCTAAATAGAGAAAAAATGGTGAGCGTACCTTGGACCTGCAAAGGGAATTAAATAAATGCAAGCAAAGAAAAAATGGTGAGCATACCTTGTATGCTCACGCTCATACTGGATCTTCACTCTTTCCATGGTGAAGAGTCGTCGTCATCATCCTTGTTGACGGCTGTGCCTCCCCCGTTCACATCAAAGAGGTGGGATTCCTGGTGGGGAGGGGATGACCCTTCTCATTGACATCGAAAACGCGCAGGAATGTGTCGTGCCCGTCCCTGTTTGCCTCGAATCCAATGGGGAGGTTCACCCCCCTCCCGTTCCGGTCAAAAAGAAGTATGGAGGGGTTGGCCCTTCCTGTTGGCGTCGAAAACATGCAGGAAGGGGTCGTGCCCCTCCCTGTTTGCCTCGAATCCAACGGGAAGGGTCATCCCCTCCTCCGTTCGTGCCGAAAAGAGGTGAAGGCTTCAACCTCCCCCTGTTTGCGTCGAAAAGAGGTGGGGAGGGAAAGCCCTCCTGTTTCACTGCCACGTCTTGTCAGAAAACCAAACAAATGAGAAAAAAATATGGGCGCACCTTTGCGCCCGCTTTCCTCGTCCTTTCGTGACCATGTCGTGGAACCCACCCGACGTTGGATTTTCTTTCCGTTGTCTACGGATTTCTGTTGTAAAGTAATTACTATCAAGAAAAAAGTTGAATAGTCATAAAAACATACAATTTCGACGCCGAACATGAATCGCACTCATATTGGGAGCGAGGTCGACCTATGGTAGACATAGTCGTTTTCTTCGTCTACAGAACCTGGGACAAGAGGGATGACGGTGAGGAGATTCATAAAGGGCGAACCGCCCTTTCTGAAATTACGTGTGCTGGTCTGACACTCCTCGTTCGCGACCAGACTCTTCCTGAGATGAGCAACGACGGCCTCGGAAGTGTGGGACTCCCTTGCAGGTGTTTCCATCAGGTGCCTGTAAGAAACGACAGTTTCTGCCAATGATTTCGTTCTCCGAGTATCCGGTGAGGATGCAGAAGGAGGTCGAACAATAGATGATGGGGTGGTCAAATCTTCGGGTGTCGAAGACGACGACGGAGCATTTGAGGTCGACGGAGCCACAAATAACTTTTGGGCTTGGGACTAGTTGTGACGCGAATGAGAATGCTCAAGAGATTGAAGCCGGACGTGGAGTAGATAGGCGGAGGTGGGGTGCATTTCTTCGCAAGATGGAAAGGTCCGGGACCCGTGCAGACAGCCATGGCCGTGGTGGCAAAAAGTCGAACCCAAACGGCATTGAGGTTGAGACTCTTCAAACGGGCGTACTCTGTAAAGGGCTGGAGAGGAGTGAACCTGGATGGAGAGGAGGAGGCGAGGCAGGGGCAATGCAAGAGCTGTTTGCATACCAGGCAGGATTCGCGAGAGTGACGACCTCTGCCCTGCCGCCGGGAGCAAGGGTGGGCTCGGCGTAGATGAAGCCAGGAAAGGTGAGAATGCACTAAATATATCTGCCTAGTCATAAGCGTGACGTAGTGAATGAAAGGGTGAAAACGCACGATTCAACCAGACCAGGCATCCATGTCTCAGATCTCAATTCAATTCAACTCTACTTCCTATTACAGCACCAGGCACGCAGCTGGTTCCGCAGATTATGCTCAAAATTGCCCTTGGGCCGAATAAACTGCAGATACGCTCCGTCCCTAGAAGGAAAAAATTCAGCACATGCTCAGCCTTTCAAAATCTGTGGTAACTGACTGCAACGCCAGCTTCTCCTCCTTCAGCTTCAGGTACTGCGTCTGCTCCACATTTGTGAATCCCCACTTCTTCGACAAGACGATCTTCTGCCTTCCCGGGAACTTGTACCTGGCACGGCGCAACGCCTCAATGATCACCAGCGCATTCTGGTCCTTGCACCGGACCGACATGATCACCAGTCCGATAATATTCACGCGTGTGACAGTCCCGTACGGCTTCGCATGCCCGTCTCGATCTACCCGCCACCTTTTAAACTTCTTTCAATCGATCGACCAGAAACACAATTTCACATACCGATCAGCGCCAGCACGACTCAACATCTTGTTAACGTAGAACGGGTGCACGCTCACGCGCAGACGGAACAAGTCCTTGCCGCTCGCCTTCGTAACATACTTGTTCGCACAGATATGTGCAGCTCCCAGGGCTTCGCTCGACAGCTGTTCGTACTCGTTAGACACCAAGTGGCAGAAGAACGGGAATTCGTCCACGTTGGCCCAGATCGAACATCTTTATCTGTGCATGAAATCTTTTTCAGTATACCAATATACCCTTCAAAAGGGATGGTCTCTGCGCACCTTGTGACCAGGGACACCGGCTGTATCTCGACTTGGGTTAAGGGCCAAGGCTTGTTCTTGCAATCACGGTAACAGCATGCTGGTCGGCGACCCATTTTCTGCAGGAAAAGCAAACCCATCAGTCAGCGTCAGAGCATCTCAACCTTATCTGCGCCTTCAAGGCCCCATCCAACCCAGAAAGACGTTTTTCTTTGAGTGTCACCGCACAAACCTCCTCCAGAATGAGTTAAAAACTGTACTCACAATGATATATGCAGCGAGAGGTTCACAAAGAAGAGACGACGGCCTTTTTGTCATTATTTGCTTAGCTTTGGTCGATTTGTGCAAAGCAATCGGTCAGCACCGTCTCAGTGAGCAAATAGGTGCTCATGAACGGGATCGATGACCGTATTCTACATCGAGTTTGGCCGACTCCTATGCCCAAATTTCGACAAAGCGCGGTTTCTGAACGAAGTCCCTGGATCATGAGAACTGAGTCATACCGCTGAATAATAAGTAGGTCAGAACTGTCAAATCAATGACCATTGCCAACGCACCGAGCTCATGGCAGCCTCTCCAGACGGTCTGTGACCATGTGACCTCTCTCAGATCTCAGCACCGGTCCGGATATCCTATCAGCACGCACGTCCCTTTCAACCCTTGACCACCATGCACTCAGTTGGGCGACCGGGGGGTTTGTCTCTGCGCTTTAATGGCCACTCTGTCCTACTCTACACTAGCTATAATCTCTCCGAATCGAAAGCTAAGTACCTTGCCGATGCGAAGGAACTTGGACTCTGTCTCACAAATGAGGAATCCGACTTCACTGCCTTCGATGAGAAGGTAGACCCCGACGCAGTGTCTCAGAAAATTCTGGTTGGTCAATCATGGAGGTGGGGCGTGTGTTGCATCTCTCTTTTTCACCCACTGACTCGACGGCGAAGCCCTGCCGAAACCTTTCCACTTGAGCTAGCCGCTGAAAACATCTGTGAATCGTCGGCTGAGGAGAGTGAGGCAGAGCAAATGCCGGTGCTTGAAGCTGATGTTGCCAAGAATAAGGCCCGACGTGGTGCAAGGGGAAAGAGCTCAAATCGTAGGCGTGGCGGAAAGGATCTACATGCGGCTGAAGGTGATGCGAAGCTGGCCAAGGAAAAAAAACTTCGAGAACGTGCGTTGAAAAAAGGAATTGCTCATCGCACTGCAGAGTTTTCAGTCGTGCAAGACAGTTTGCATGCCTCTACTGGCTGGCAAGGCAGGGAGCCTCGGTACTTAAGTCCTACGAAAGCGGTCATATCAAGACCGCACTGGCACGTTTTCATCCTGTGGGCTGCGACCTGTAAGTTAAGACCTCTGCTTCCCCTTGCAGAAGGCTGACGAAGATGACTCGGACTGACTGCTTCAGAAATTTGAAGCACCCGACTTGGTTTCTTGATTTTGAGAATCGGGTTTTTCTCTTCAGATCGGCTCCTGCACAGTGGCTTGAGGCTAGGGCCGCGGACCTACATACTGCTAACACACGCCTTCTTGGAAGCGCGCTATCTTGTCCACGAGAGGCAAAGAAGTTTTCCGGTCAAACTCGTGGCCCACACTTTGCCTGCGTCATGGGGCATTACCGTCAATACTCAAAGGTTAGCCTCCCCTGACCAACTGCCACTCTGCCTCTGACACTCAACATAGGCCCCATTCCTCACAAAGTGGCACAAGGAGCGAGCGGACATGGTCGAGAGCTACGTGAAGGAGCCTGTTGTTCAGGGGATCATGCAAGTCCACATCTTTTAAAGAGACCATACCGCACTGAGTCCTTTTTCAGTCAATGGGTGACTTCGTTGCACAAGCTGGCCTTTCCCGGTGTCGCTCGTCGACTTTTGAAGAGTTTCGACTGGCACCGGACGAAGTACAAAATAGAGCCGCTCTTTGGATTGTTTTGGAACATGTGTATAAACGGCGCCTTTGAGGGACAGCGCAGGGTTCATTGCAAGCCGCACTGTGATTCGAAGAACATTGTGGGTGTCTGTGCTGTTTTGGTGTATCTTGTACCTGGTTGGTCAAGCTTTAATCCCCGTGTTGCGCTTCGGAGCTCACCGGAAGCCATAGGCTTCAAGTTTAATCACAAGGCCCGAAGCTGGTTAGTAATTTGGGAGGCGGGTGTGATTATAGAGTTGCCTCCGTGGGTGCTGGTGCTTTATCCCTCTTCTCTTTTTCTCCATTTTAATATTGATGTTCACGGTGAGTGCTTTCTACTTATTGAGAATTGCAGTATTACTATTTCTTTTGTTTAAGACATCCAGTTTGTCACTACTGAGGACGGAAGTGAGCCCACGCCACAAAACTCCAGCCCTATTGCCGTTGACGGAGACGAGTCTGGTCGAGGTAGCATAGTTTTTTTCAACGAAGCAACGATGCTCCACGGGCCAGAAACCGGCTACTCCACATTGACCGAAGCCCGAGAAAACAACCAAACTGGTACGCAGGACTTTGGAGAAGTTGCGAGGCATGCCTTTGAGACAGTTGGGGTCAAGAGCGAGATAGGACAGCAGATAGGCTAGTTTGATATTCCACTGTATTATGTGCTCTCATATATGATATCCGACTTCCGATATGTCCCCACCTATTCCCTGGCTTACAAGATATCAAGTTAACTCGGCAAGGACCAGCAAGATCTGCACAGATATTTACAAAAAGGTAAGTCAACAAGCGACTTGAAGAAGAACGGACACTGTCTGACTACCAGCTGACTGCAAGCTGACTACAAGATCTAGAATGAATTTGTCCTATTAACATCTGACGGGTTCACCGGCGAACCGAGAATTAATGAAGTAGATTTCCTTCAATCGAAGCAGCAAGGCTCTCATTATCATGTAACTTCTGGCCCAAGGTGTGCGAGTCCTGAACGGCGTCAAAGCCAAACGCCCCTGATCAACCTCATCCGCCCTCAATAGGTTGTCCATGTCGAGCAGCCCCTGGATATCAACCTTGTCTGAGGCGTTTTCAAGAGCGCCCAGGATAGGGCGAGGGTCTGGTTTGCCGGGTACAAAGCCCTGCTAAACGTGCGCACCACCTCGTTGATTCCTGTCACTCGTTCCCTTCCAGAATTCCTGCAACCGTCGTCCACATAACCAGCCCAGGTTTCTTCTGCATAGATGCTGTCAGGCTTCCCGCTTCATGTCAAAGAAGGCTAATGAGGGGTGAACCGACGGTGTGCATGAGAGTAGCGAAAACAAGGCACGGACTTTGTCCCATTGCAGCTGTCTGCAGGAGAACTGATCTAGCTGAGTCTATAATGCATGGCTTTCGAGAATACATGAACAGGAAAAACATAACTTTGAGGAGTGGGCGGTGAACCAATGCCAGGAAAGAGTCGACTTCGAAAGGAAAAAGACAAAGATACATAAAACTATCTACAATAAAATAAAAATCGAACAAACAAAAACAAGGCAAGCGATGCCATTGGCTTTCGAAAAAAAAGGAAGGAGAGCGTGAGGGATTAACGATTTTTTTGTGAATGCAAATATCTAAGGAAGGCAGAGCGTGTTTTTTAACCTGGTGGTTACGAATCCCTGCTGTTATCATCCCTCCTATTCGCACCCGTCAACGGCGAAGTAAGTAGCCCCCCACCAGCACCAACACCACCAACACCAGCAGGGCTCCGTTTACCAGGCGCACCGCCGAGGAGCCCAGACATCAAGGGAGATCCAGCCGTCCCTGGTCTTCCGCGTTGTTGTTGTTGTTCGACGTAGAGATCGGCCGAGCTGCTGCTGCTGTTTGGGGGACCGCCGCCACCACTGTCACCACCACCGCCTCGTTCCCATGACAAGATTTCGCTTGAGGTCGGTGCAGAGGAAGGAGGCGCACCGGCACTGGTACTGCTGGAGAGGAAATCTAGCCAGTGGCTACTTGAGCTTGGACCACCGCCGCCGGTATCTGTCGAAGAAGGCTGTGGATCGATGGGGAGTTTTTATCAAAAAGCGATACAGAAGAACCAACTGCGCATTAGATCGAGAGGACTCACCTGGTTCGGGTATCGAAGAAAGTGTTACAGGAGAGCCAGAATTTCGTACGATGTCGAGCTGGATGTGCCAGCTTGGTGGGAGAGACCGCCGTAACCCTGCTCAGCTCTCGACGAATGACCTGCGCATGCCAATTGTAAAAACGACGGCGTACTTTGCGGGGAAAAGAAGGGTGTGTACGGGTGGGTTGCCCTGCTGGTGGTGGTGTTGGTTGTGGTGGCTATGGGTTTGCCGCGCAGCAAAGGGGGTGGCAGCAGCAGAGGTCTGGGGATGGCGGTGGTAGTGGTAGGAGGACGCGGCGTTTGGCTCATCCGAGGGCGAGCGAGAATGGTGGTGGTGGAGGTCTAACCTGCCACGTTCGGGGGGATTCCGGACGGTTGTTGAGAGGCGATCAGATATGGGAAGGCCTGGGCCGGGATTCTGAGGACCGATGTTGCGGGTCGATAACGGGGGTGCTTGGGGAAGAGTGAGGCTACGTTGGCCGTAATCCATCTGCGTGTGAGACGTTTCTTTTGGCAGCAGTGAAAGAAAAGGAGAGAAACGTATGCGAGGTGCATGTCCGAGGGTGGTTTGAGCTTTCCATCATGACCACGCCTACTGAGGGACGGAATCTCGTCATCGTCCTCTCCATCGTCGCCACTGTCGTCGCCAATGTCGTCGAGCTTTTGGTTTGCGTTGCTGGAAAAGTCGGCTGGACCCTTGTGGCCTTTCTCGCCGTCATGCTGGATCGGGGTGAGCGGAGGGGGGAAATGGAGGAAACGCACTCTGAGACGTCTCTGGACGACGTCTCTGAGCAGTGCGGTAGAGCTTGAGATGACGCCCAAGGCACCCCTCTTTCTATGCTGATATAAATAGAAAAAGGGCGAGACGGATGACACCCACCAAAGATGATGACAGAGAGCGCACGCCGTTTTGAAGAGGCCCTTCTTGCTATCGGGTGCCGAGACTGAGTGCAAAAAATAGGGGGTCCTGTTTTGTACTGTTTTGTATCACATGACTTCTCTCAGCTTATAGGTTTGTAAAATTAAAACGCCACGTACTCCCAACTCCCCGCCTCGATTACGGAGTCGTAGCACTGATCACTTGCCGTGAGCGCCGAGCAGTTACATGTGCTGAGCGACCTAGCTGTGTTTTTGTGTTATGACAAAGTCATCGATGAGCGGGGTTCGAAACGCCCACCTTAACTATTGGCAGCTCATCATGCGTTAGCACCACCGCCAGCTCACCAGTCAGAAATTTCACGCCCGTGGACTCTAAGCCCTTCACCTATCATACGATGCTGGAGCTCTTGAGTGAGCCCCGTATTTTATTTTCGCGTCTATTCCACGCTCACCTCCTTTCTTTAGAGCTAACCCCTCTCACCCTCCCAACTTAGAGCTCGGTATCAGTGTCTCGTTTCTTCTACGCGCATTTTTCCAACACCCCTTTTTTTCGTAGACAAACTAAGCTTGAGTTACCCGCTTTACACCGTTGGCGAGCGAACGAGACGGTTTGGCTAGTAAAGGTTTTGCTGTCAGTCCGAGTGCGGCGGCTACAGGCGTCCGTAAGGAACCTAGGGAGCAGAGGCATCAGCGGAAATTAGAGCAGGGGCAGAAGGAGGAAGCGCTTCAGAGACCACTGCAAGCTGAGAATTCACAACAAGCTCAAGGCCTGTCTGGGACCAACATGGACAGTCCCATCTCTACGCCCCCTGCAGCACCTCATAGTCCGCCGTGCACATTGCCGTGAACTACTCCACCCGACTTTCCTGCGATATCCACCAACGCATCGTGAGCAGAGACCGAAACGGGTGACGATGGGGACTTCAACACGGATTGGACGGCGTATAACAGGCGGGTCGATTCCGACGTCGCATCCGCTTTCGCCTCTCCTTCACCTGAACGAGATATGAGAAACACGCCGTGGCACGGTCCACTAGTTTCTGAAGATGGAAGTAGCTCAGCGGACGTCCCTAGAGGCAACATCACCACCACCACCGCCACCACGGCGTTTCGAACCTCTGGCACGCTTGGACTCCGCTGTCCAACCGTGATGGGAATCACGACACCTGGGTAAGCCTCAATTCAGATCCTTTATGCCCTATTAATCTAGACAAAACTTCAGCTTCGGCACCAAGTCAAGTCCCAAGGCTCCACTCTGGTCTTCTCCGTCGACCGGAGATCAGACCGTTGAAGTGTCCTCCTACGAAGATGGAATGCTCCCATCTCACTGCACATCTCGACCAGGACAAGCGGTTCGTTGTTCCGCGTGATTGTCGCCGTCGCCCGTCATCCTCAAGTTTCAACACAGGTCGTTGTGTCTTCAAAATCATAGCACGAGGTGAGTCGACGAATGAATACGGAACAGCGTGCTAACATGATATGGCAGTTCCAAACTCTCAGTGTCGAGTGTGCGGGGCTCTACCAAGGAGCTGCTGGCAGAGGCAACGAGAAGAAAGGAAACTCGTAGGTTAGGCTAGGTCCAAAACCTATCTTAATTACTTTCCGGGTCCAGTGTCGACCCGAGATGTAATAAAAGTAGAAGTCAAATTTCTGTGGCTATATACATAGGTGACTAATATAATTTACATGCGATGCAAAATAAACCGGACAACAGAGATGTGGAAACCGCCCGCAAGTACACCTTCTGGAGTGGGAGCTTCCCTGGCTGGATCACCTTCAAGAACCCCCTCTCCCGACAACTCTGGAGACGAAGAACTCACCGAGCCTCAACCCACTTACAGAATCCGGAGAGCGACGCGCCACCAAGATCTAAGAAGCCCTCTAATGACTAGAGGCGGCTTGTCAAACCCCTAGTTCGATTACCCAACTGGTCAAGGATGTGACAACAGCTGCGTTTCTCAACAATACAGCTCTTCCCGCGACGTCTGTATCCCAGACGATTCTCAATAATTTGGCAGAGCCGGCTGGTCCACTTCCAAAGACCGACCAGAACTTTTTCATATACATGCAGATGGCAGAGCTTGGGACCGAAGAGTTGGCTGTCGACGATTTCACTATCTTCCTCCTAACATTATTCCTCTCCGACTCCGCTAGCAAACTTTAAGGAAAACAGAGGTAGGTCTGCATTGATCCCCACAACTTGAATCCTCTGATGACCAGAACTCAAAGCACTCATTATTCGTATGCACAATAGACGTCCGAAAAGATTGTTGTATCATGTATGTGAATAAATACATGACTATTGCGTTGTGATTATGTATGAAAAGAAATTGGAGACGGCTTTACAGCGTGCATGATTCAATATCCTCCGAAGTGTTCTTCTGGCCTTCTTAGCTATCCGAGTCAGCGGTGTTGGTGAGCTGGAAGGGGAATAGGGAACGGACATTTGTCTCTGATTCGTAGGGGACACATGTGGATGAGGCGAGCGTTGGTCTATGTCCTGGAAAGAATGTCACATTGGGTGTTGATTTCCATACATTCGCCGAGACCGTCTGACGATCAACCTGGAGAAAGTAAAGGGATCGACGCCGTCGGCATGTAAGTCTCTGAGGGATTCGGTGAAGAGGACTTTGATTTGATGGTCGCGTGGCCTGGTGAAGACATCCTGGTTCTTCCTGAGTTGATCGATGACTTTTTTCTCGTACTGGGCGTGGGTCCCTGTGAGTTGATAAATGATGGTGGGGAAGAATTTTTCTCCGTTGTTTCGTGAGGCTTAAGTATAGAAGAAGAAAAAAGAGCCGGTAATGTTGTTTGTTTCTTTGGGCTGTTCTGCGAGAGACTGGGCCAGGGAGGAAGCGAAGCTGAGGGTGGTCGGCAGGCCGGCGTTTGATTTTGAGGGTGGGAGTGAGTGGCTTCGACCCACTCATGGAGTTTCTTGAGAATGCCCTCACCGGTGGATTCAGCACATCGAGGAGGGTTGTAGCGACCTTGGAAACGTTCCTTGAAGTTGAGAACCTCTTAGTGACGTTGATTCAATGATTGAATCAAGAATGATCGACGATACACGCGTGAGGGTTTCTATTTAAAGTTACTATTTATTTTAACTGCGCAAAATTGCCAACAGGTGCAGCATTCAAATAAAAACAGCTCTTACATTGGAACCATGTGATACCCGTAGGGCCCAGGGAAGGATATTTGTGATGTTTGAAAACCAATTTTTGGGGTTTGACACTGGTGTGTGTCATAAATTACAAATAAATTGGAAAAGGAAAAAGGAAA
>Ga0307507_10009237_pt1 | contig 13217 bp, 21 predicted proteins | sample 7_EM_MG_FD_207223 | JGI IMG/M metagenome (GOLD analysis project Ga0307507, IMG submission 207223) | Populus trichocarpa ectomycorrhiza microbial communities from riparian zone in the Pacific Northwest, United States - 7_EM | ecosystem: Host-associated > Plants > Roots > Unclassified | place...
ATCTCAGCTTTCCAAACTAAACCTATCTTGGGCTAATGACTCGGTCTCTCAGAATCCTCAGATGGCGAATCGTAAAAGAATTTACGGTACTCGAGTACCGGTACTGGTATCACAGTAAAATTATTATCCTGCCCCTTTCTATGACAAATCGAAGGTTACTTGTATGTTGAATCACTGCATCTACTCGTGCAGTACTAGCACAGTACAAGTACATGACAAGACCTCCAAAATATGATGCTGTAGCGATAGTATGCGATATGAGCAGGTCTTGAGCATCTGTCTCCGTATCTCAATCATCTGCCTGTCACTGAATTCCCCAAACGAGAAAATTTAGTCCACTCTCGAAGCGAGATGCAGGTCTACGATAGGAACAAAGTCTCCCATGCTGGGACTCTTTCAGCCACAGCACCAGCAGACAGGTCAAGGGTCTCCCTTCCGGATTTCTCTTTCCGCGATGGAAGCCACCTCGTCACGTGGAATCGGCTGTAACCGGGGTGCCGCATACAGTAGGGTACTAGTACAGGTACCAGTGCTCTTATGGACTGCAAATTCGCGATGAAAAAGGGTCTGGTTACGGTAGAAGATGTCAAGGAAAGAAACTTGACCCACCCCATCTCTGGGGCACTCCTGATTTTACTGCAGCCCACAGTAGCCACGCCATATACCAGTACCTTCCCACCTTACCGCATCATCGCTTTATATGCGGCCGCAAGACAAATACTTCTTTTCCCATCGCAACTATCACCTTTTATCCATCACGCTCACCACCACCCCCGAATAAACCCAGCAAAGGTACCGTAGACCGAACGCAAGTAAGGAAGAAAAGAAAAATTCACATGCAAACCACCTGAATAAGAAAAGACCCTACCGGTACTGTGAGCCAACCCCTATGGGAGCAAACGCCGATGCTCGAGGTCCCGAAGAGGACCCTGCTAGCCGTACGACACTACGGTACGGTACGATACTACAGTACGGTACGATACTACAGTACTTGAGCACAGCCAGCAAGAGGGCGGCAACACCAGCAATCAATCACTCAAAACTCGAGTAACGTCCAGTTCTCTGCAGAATTTGATGCGCATCGCTTGACCATCTTGCGGCATTTCGATGCCACCCTACAAGCTCCATACTGCAATGATTTCGCCCCGGGTAAGGAAAACCCCACCTTATCCAGACAAGTGAAAATACTCCGCGCACGGAATGAAACTTAACCGCCATATACCTAGAGAATCTTATTTGCTCTTGCAATCGATTACTTACTTACTCGTCCCAGCCGTCTCTCGCAGTTGTGATACCCTTAAACTTAGTTTAAAAACCAATAGAAGCGCCCAAAGTAATTTGCCGGCATGTCGTGCATGAGTACTCATACAGTCGCACTCCTCGCCCCGAAGCCTCTCCCATTCCCCCACTACCGGTACTGCTACTACCGGCAGCCCGTGTGCCATAATATACTCGAGCAGACCACAAGACCCACTCGACTCCAATCCCCTCTCCCCCGCATCCGGTATCATACAGTACAGTACTCCCCACCCGTGATATGGTAACAATTTAATCAATTCCCCTCATCATGATACGTCAAGTACTCCACCACCTATCGGCCAAACGACCGTCTCCGCTGCTGCCACTTGGAGTCACCACCAGCAGTAGTCATGTGAGGAACTACACGCCCATCGTGGACACAACCAACTTTACAGATTCGCAATTGACCATCTGTGAAGCTGTCTTCAAGATATGTTCCAAGTTCCCAGATGTAACGAAAGAAAAAAAAGAAAAAAAAGAACCCCTCCCCCTCACCCCATAATAAATAATTGTCCATAAGATTGTTGATGGATGGACAGATGAATAGATGTGTGATTGATTTCCCTTGTCGGTATCGATTTTGACATGAAACGGGGACATATCCGGAGGACTTTCATGTCGCTTTGGCGAGAGATAGATGGATTGGGATTGTCTTGCCCCCGGAACTTGGGGCGCGGGGCTGGGGACCCCAGAAGCTACTATGATTCTGCAGGCTGTAGAGCAAGGGAGATTTCTATTCGCCTCGTACCCTCAAATATATTTCCCCTAATGGGGTACCGGTATTGAGATTATTGGAAACCACAAGAGCGGAGCGGGCATGGTGTCGGTTCATGCAAACATAACTTATATGCAACTCAGGTAAACTGCACTTTAGATACCCCATACATAAATAAATCGTAAGTTCGCTAAATTAAAAGCCCGTAAGCAAAAGAGCAACCAAAGCCCATTGCGGGTAAATAGAAAACCTACTCGAGTACCGTACAGTACTTTGGAGTGTCAACATTTCCTCAGCCTTCAAGACACCACGAACCAGGGTCTCTAATAATGTTCTCTAGCGCCGAGCTAAACAGCCGCCCCGACACCCCTAAACCACCGGAGCCGTTCGTCGTGGAGACTACGACGCACCGGTAATTTCCGGGCAAAAAATGTAAAAAATCATGCCAAATGACACTTGATGTGTAGGCTGGGGCAAGCTCATCCAATCCCTAATAAATAAACGATATGATACAATTCTGTCTAGATCTCTTTAGCTTAGGCAGCCAATAAAATGGTCCTCCTGGCACGTACGACTGAGACCAAGAAACCGAGCGAAGGCTCCTCACTACCGGTATTCTTCATCCCGCACCGGGCCTAACCCTCCGTAAAATCGGGCAAATAGGCAGCGATGCTGTTGATGCCAGCGAGGTCTTCTTCCACGACTACCTCATCCCGGCCGACAATCTAATCGGTGCCGAAAGTCAAGGATCTGAGATCTGAGATCGTACCCCCTTCCTCTCTTCCTCCTATCCCATACCCACTCCGCGGAAGGCAGAGCCGAGCCGAGCTTCCGCGCCTAGGTCCTCCGCAGTGTGAACGCAGAGCGCTGCCCACCAGCCGGCGAGGCCCTCTCCCGTGCAACCAAGTAGATTACGCTAAGGAAAGGGTCCTCGGCCTCCCGATCGGGCAAAGCCAAACTATTTAACGTGAACCTCGAAGCCGTGAAGATGCCAACATACCGTGCGGCAAAGCTGTACGGCAAGGCCTCCTCTTCAAACACTACTAGTACTAACACTAGTAGTGAAGTTTTGTCACACATAACTGTTGGTACGGTATGTAATTCAACAAAATACCTGACTACTTGTACAGAGGCGGCGTATCCTGCTTGTGAACGAGCTGTAATCTCCCCCTTACTTCGTTATATTGTCGTGTGGTTGGATCCGGATAGCTAGTCAACTATAAGTAGTCAGCTAATCCACGAGAAATACGCTATAATACTTGTGCTACGGATCTCCGTACTATGCTTTTAGAGATTGCCGTGGGAGCTACTGCGCCCCGCCACTTCGTCCTTTATATTGCCTTCCTATGTATTCTCACTCGATATTATGCTCATAACACGTCACTCGTCTTGGAGCTTTTCTTGGTTGAGGCTTAAAACTTCCAAAGATCTTTGTTACCCGGCGAACCTTGGCTTGTGCATTACGTTGACCCCACCATGGGCCCCACTATGATGCAAAGTAAGAAGCGCAGGGCCAAGGAGGGAAAAAAAAACCCTGGCAGAGAAATACGCGCTCAAAAACAACAATTGGAACTAGATTTCCTTCCTGCGAAACCCCCTTATCCCGTTCCATCCCCTCCCTCATAGTAACAATAACGATGTCTAGATCTCGGGCCTCAGACCCACCCACCGATACAGAACAAGATAGCACCCTCAACGACTCGGACGAAGAGGGCTGGGAAGACGCAGAAGTGGACGGCGAGGATGTTTCTATAGTCTGCTTGTTTTGCACAGAGACTTTCCCTTCGTCAGAGGGTGTGTTCGAGCATTGTGCTGTGGTGCATGGGTTTGAATATAAAGCTGTTAGGAAGGAACTTGGTTGTTCTCCCCTTCTGTTCTTCGGCAGGTTTATGAATACTAATGGTGGAGGCGGGTTTTAGGACTTGACTTCTACGGCTGCATCAAACTAATAAACTACATCCGCTCCGAAGTCGCACAATTTCATGTTCCGGACTTTGCTACGCCTGCGACCTTCGTGCAAGATGACAAGTACCTGCGGCCAGTACTCGAGGATGATGCATTGCTATTTGATCTTGGCGATGAAGAAGAAGAAGAAGAAGAATGCATTAAAGACGGGGCCAAAGGGCTTACCGAAGATCAGAAGAGGATACACGAGCTCGAGGAGAGGTTGAAAAAGTTGGAGTTGGTGCATTCTGAGTATAGGGAGGCGGTTAATCGTAGTCTTGAGATGCGGTTGGGTGAAGATAGGGGAGATAAGAAGGAAGGGAGTGAAGATGATAGTCATTACTTTGAGAGTTATTCTGGGAATGGTAAGTGTTCTTTTGGGAACGTGGGGAAAACGGGGGCTGATGAAGGGTAGATATTCATGAAATTATGCTTAAGGATACTGTTAGGACGGACGGTTATCGGGACTTTATTTATGGGAACAAGCATTTGTTTGAAGGCAAGGTATGAGCTTTGCTTTATTTCTGTTGGAATTGGCGATACTAGTGCTAACTGGCGTCTCAGGTGGTCCTAGATGTTGGCTGCGGAACAGGTGTTCTTTCAATGTTCTGCGCAAAGGCTGGGGCAAAGAAGGTTATTGCGGTGGATAACTCAACAATCTTAAATAAAGCTACAGCAAATGTGTTCGAGAACAGCTTGGACGGGGTCATAACGTACTAATCAATTAATCCTTAAGTTTTCTTATTTTTTTAATGATCAGCAGCAAACTAATGTTCGGTAGTTGCATACGTGGAAAGATTGAAGAAGTAACGTTGCCCGTTAAACAAGTAGATATCATTGTTTCTGAATGGATGGGTTATGTTCTCCTTTACGAAGCGATGTTGGACTCGGTCCTCTTCGCTCGGGATAAGTATCTTGCTCCCGGTGGCTTGAGTTGGTAGTCTCTATCTCCGTGACCCCTGGCATCTAATCTCTAACATATCGGTAATTATTAGTGGTCCCATCTGAATGCAAGATATTGATCGCGGCAATGCACGATTCCGAGTACATGAATGAAAATGTCAACTTCTGGAACCACGTGTACGGCTTCTCCATGACGGCCATGAAGGAGAAGATCCGAGAGGATGTAGCGATAACCGGACTCAACCCTTCATCTCTCGCTTCCGAGCCGGTCGCTTTTTGCCATCTGCCATTGCACACAATCAAGACCTCTGATCTCACCTTCACCAAACCTTTCCAACTTAGCGTCAAGCAGAGCATTGAGAGCTTGGATGCTTTCGTCATCTATTTCGATACCTTCTTTACTACTTCCAGAAATCGGTTGGTTCCGGAGAATGCTAGGGCGGAGTCGTGGAAGGATGGTGAAGGGGGCGTGGCGTTTACTACTGGACCATTTGGCAAGTTGACCCATTGGAAGCAAGGAGTACTATTGGTTGAGAAGAAGAGTGGGTTGCTGAAAGAAGGTGAGGTAATCGATGGTGAGGTTACTTACAAAAAACGATCTGGGAATTCCCGGGAGGTTGAGGTTGAGATTGAGTGGAAGGTGGAGAATAGGAAGGATAAGCAGATGTGGTACATGAGGTGATAAATGTCGGGGGTTGTTTTTTATGTTCGTCTGCTGCAGTCTAATAGTATACCGGTACCGTGTTCAGCGCAGCTATCTTGTAACATTCACGTAATAGCAGGTATCGCGCCTGTAAAAACGCGTGAAAAGGTAATTAAGACGAAGAAGGAGGTCGCATTCGGCCCGGAATATTCAAGAACCTCAAGCCCTTGCCGTAGAAGTCACGGGACAGACGCGATCTGGGAGAGGTGGCCAATGTGGCGCGTGGAACCGGACTTACTTTAGCGCGTTTTGACCCATCAAAACAAAGCTCTCCCCCACCCAACAACAATTTTCCCATTGTCGTCTTCATCCATCCATTCACCCCATCTCAACCTTCCGCACCCCCCCTACAACAGCGCCTCATCACGAAATATTTTCAATCTCTTGAATATTATCTTTAATCAATAGCGCGGAGGAATACAAAAAAAAAAAGTCCAACGAAGGAGAGAAGGACGGGGACATTTATAATTTTCTTCCGTCCTTTTTCTTTTTTCTTTTCCTATCTGCTTGCCGCCCGGTTTGTTTGTTTTGATTTCGAAAAAGCATCATGGCCGGACGCCCAATCTCGAAAATAGCCCCCGTCGGCTCTATGACTTGGATCACGAATGAGCGTGCAACAATACGCCAACTCGGCGAACAGGATTTTGAGGATTTCACTTTCTCGGCTCGGGGAGAGCTAGAATGGCTCAACGAGCATATGGCCGATATTTTCGAGCGCAGTCAAGTGTATGTTGGATAAAGTACTCCGTATTGGATCCATGGGTGAAGTTAGTGCTAATGGGGGGGAGGAAATCAGAGATATGACTGAGCTGCTCAAGACTCCGGGAAGATTAAGAGGGAAAACACCTCGAACTGCAAGGCAGCAATTGAGGCAGGTAGAGGTTAGTAGTCGTCGATATCAATCTGTAGCCTTTAGTCTCCGTTAACGCGCTGTGATGTAGCCTTTCGGCGATGTATTTGGTGCCAATAAGCCAGCTGCGGTTCTGCCCGCTGGAGATGATAGATTTTACAATGCGCTTTCACAACTCCCTCGTAGTGGCAGCCGTGTAAGCCCAGCACGCGAGAAGAGCTCAGACTCGAAATCCCCCGATCGATTAGTACGGAAACAGCAAGATGTCGCTCCTCCTAAGAAGGTAGATGGTACGATGCGTGATAGTGGTATCGAGTTTAGTCAGGTAGAGGGCCCAGCGACCCAGGTGAATGATAGTGGGATTTGGAGTGCTTCATCAGAATATGCATCGCAACAGTCTCTATATCCGTCACGACGGAAGTCAACGCCGGCGGATGGCCCAGTACAAGAGGAGGCTGCTTTGCCCCCCCCTGCGCCTCCGCGAGCGCCGGAGGGAGAATTGGATGGGAGGACTACTCGACAATCGTTCCGCACAGCACACGAAGGTGAGGCTTCATCCGAGCGACCTCATTCACCGGTACAAACAGCGCTCAAGTCGCCGAAGAAGAGCCCAGGGAAGCCAAAGTCTCAACGTGTATCCCCGGCCAAGACGATATCTCGCTCACCTAAGAAGGATGCTGCTCCAGCCCCTGAACCTCGGCGGTCTGGGCGTTTACGTGGTGGGCGTGGCTCTACGGATTCTGAATTGGCTGATGAGGTCCCACCACCATCATCACCTCCAGTTACACAACCGACTCCCCCACAGGAGAAGGCGGAGTCGCTCACAGAAAAGACAGCAAATGATGGATACCCTCAACTACTTAGCGAGCCGGCACAAGGACCAGAACCAGGGTCGGCGCCGGCTGGGACTCCCGTGCGTCATGTCGAAAAGGCCAAGAAGATACCACAAGCAGAAACTCAGATGACTCCTGCTAGTGAGAGATCTGGTTCAGGATCGCCCGAACCTGTTATTCGGAAGAGCATTCTCAACTTTGCATCCCTCCCTGCAAGAGAGCCATTAACCAACAAAAAGAAGAGTTTGGGCGTTAGGGCTACCCGTGAGAGCCATCTCGAGCAACTTCGTGCTAACGGCACAAGTAGAGCTAGCTGGATGAACCGGAAGGGCAATGGCAAGAGTTTGGGGGCTGCAAACCGACCTGTTGATACGATGGCGAACAGCATTGAAGACAGGGATGAAGATGAGCCGAAGCCAGTTGAGAAATCTTTGAAGCGCAAGAGCGAACAGCAAGATACTACGAGATCGCGAAAGAAATCGAAGAGTATCAACCCAATTGAAGTGGCTGCACAAGAGCAGGATTCAAACGGGGAGACTGAAAAAGATAAGGCTCTTCATAATAAGATTTCAACTCAACGTCTTCACGAAAAGATTCAACAACTTGGAAAGGTCAAAGCTCCCCGTGAGACTCACTCAGTTTCTGTCATTGCAGCGGAACCAGCATACCCAGATTTGTCTCAGCTTAAGCAAGATCAACCTCCTGCTCCAGCGAGGCGGCCCAAGAGCACTCATCAGGGTGAGCCTACCCGTCCGGTTACCGGTGAATTGCCGCGGGAGCGAGAGAAAGTTGGGGAAAAGACACGTTTAGAGTCGTTTACTAAGCCCAGCCTGGCGAGAAGCCATACTGAACCAAGATTGGGCGTTGAGGAGGAACCTATTCGACGCCCTGATTCGCCCAAGAAGACTCAAACAGCGCGCATGGCGACACTCACAAGAACAATGAGTGATGTTTCTGCCCCCCCCCCGAGATCCCCCGCGGCACGTCCTAGGCTTTCGAAGTCATTCTCGGAGGTGCAACATCAAGAACCGGACTTACAATCGCCGCTCTCCCCGGGAGGCGAAGGTGCTATATCGGCGGTCAAGACTCACACGGCGAGTGTGTTCAAGAAGGCCAAGGAGATGCTCCTTAAGAGTTCAGTTTCAAGCGCCTCGGCCAAGATTGAGTCACTCAGCCCGGCTCCTAGGTGGCAGAGCATCAATACCGTGGGGCAATCGACGAAGGCCGGCACAGAGGTAGAGCGCTCTCAGTCTTCAGCTAAATCTCCCGTGGAACAATTATATCCGGATCTTAACTCGGTCGCTGCGACTCAACAATTTTCGGATGAGGTATCTGTGGAGAAGACGGCTGAGAAACCTGTTTTGGCGAAGGAGGTCTGGCAAACGAGTAATTCACAATCTAAGGAAGTGGCCAAAGAGGAGGTAGAAAAGGCAGAGAAGGTGGCGGAAGAAGTGGCTCTTGATGGGGCTGCTACCGTTGAACCTGTCAAGGAGGATCGTCAAACTAGGGACCCAAGACCACGCGAAACGCCCCGAGAGGAGGTAGCAGAGCTAGCGCCACCCTTGATGAAATCTCCACGAAAACTCAAGAATGCAGCCCGGGAAGAGGAGCTTAGACAGGTCCGAGAACAGAGGCGCAAGCACCAAGAGGAGATGCTTAGAAAGGAGAGAGAGGAGCTTAGAAGGCGCCAACAAGCTGAGCAGCAACGAGAGAAGGAAGAACGGCAGAGGAAGGCGATAGAAGTCTCTTCCGATTCTTCATCGTCCTCGGAAGACGAGGAACAAGAAGGGGCTATGGATCGTGAGGAAAATCGTGGGCGTTTTGGCTCTTCCGCAGAACCGGAACGTCCTCCTTCTCGTCTCCAGAAGGCTGGTAGCAGATTTCAGAAACCTGCAGAGAATAAACGCCCGTCCAGACCTGCTAAGGAAGCACCAAAGTCTAAGCCGGCACCTGTTAACATTCGGATTGGCACTGCTAGCCAGAGAGAGATGCAGGATCAACGTAGCAAAATGACTGCCCCGACGGGTTCTTCGTTGGTATCAGCTCTTAAGAACAGCTTTGAGCCATCTCTCAATGCGAGTGCCAGCCAAAGTAGCCTTCAATCGATTCCTTCTAACTCTAGTATGCGAAGTGGTTCTAATACAGGAACTTCGAAGCAGTTGAAGTCCTTGACTGCTGCTGCCAATCAGTTGAAGAAGGTTAGTTGCGCCTATTTATTTTATTTATTTCCTGTGCCGATCTGGTTTAGATACTAATTCAATGTTTTATATCTAGGAACAAGAGGAACGGGAGCGAAAAATGGCTGCTAAGCGAGAGATAGAGCGCCGCAGGCAAGAGAATCAGAGACGACAGATCCAAGAGGAAGAACAAAAAAAGATGAGACAAAAGCCTGCACAGGCTGTCCCTCCTTCCGCGAAGACATTATCGAGGATACAGTCTGTCGCCAATGTAGGTCCCAGACTTGAACGTTTGTACGTTCGGATAGCTAACAGAATGAAGCTCCGCCAAAAATCCGAGGAGCCCGAAAATAAGAGGCTCGAGTATCAGACTAAAGCTGCTAGCTTCCAGAAGTCGAACGCTAGCAAACGCGCCCTGCAGCAGGAGTCATCGTCGGATGATCTCCAGAATGCACGTCTCGCTCCACCCAAGCCCGGTGGCCCGGCATATCAGCAGGAGGGTGCGAAGAAACGCCGTACTGGAGAGTTTGAGGAGGACCATCCTCGGCCTGCAAAGGAAATGGCGCCTCCTATCAGACAGTCAGCTGTTAGAGGAGGTCTTGGACAGAGGGGTGGGCTTCCCCATGGCTATATACCAGCAAGCCAGTCCGCGTCTTCGTCCACTGCTCCATCTATGCTTAGACCTCCCACGAAGCCTGGTGGCGTACCGCACGTTGAGGGTGTCAAGTTCTCCAAGGAAAAGCTCAGATTCGCACCTGCCGAAACATCTGCTCCCGCCTCTGGACCTTCCTCTTCCGATCCTGCTCCAAATCCTACCTCTAATTCGGTAGCATTTAAGACTCCTGGGGCGTCTAAGTCAATGAGGCCTACCAAGACCCCTGCTGGCGTGAAGGAGTCGCCTATCTACCAAAATGGCGAGCTTATCGAATTGCCCGAAATCCCTACAGAGTATGTTTTCCACTCCCCTCTATTCATCTTCTGATGCAATTACTAACCCCCGCTCCAGCTCCGAAGACGAAGATGACCATGATGACTATGCTCCGAAAAACACCTTCCGCGTCCCCGACTGGGCCGAATCCCCAGAACTCCGCGCGCAACTACAACGCCAGCAAACAATGAACCCAGAGGAAGTCTTCGGGCCCATGGCACGCCTGGACATGGAGGCCATCTTCACCAACAGGAACGAGCGACAGATGGCGCGCTTTAGAGCGCGCACCTCGTCCGCTAACTGGAACGGCGCGGATAGACTCACGCCCACCGAGATTGCGGCGGATCATGAAGCGAGGTTGAGAATGATAGAGCAGGGGGGCTGGGTGTATCAGCCTGCTCCCTGATAAGCTTTTACGTTTCTTATTGGGCTGTACTGTTTATGATATAAAAGTCTGGCGGGGGGGCGGGGGAGTTTGTCGTTTTTTTTTTTCCTTTTTCCTTTCTCGTGTGTTGGTTTATTGTTTGGTTATGGAGGGGTTATATTGTATCATTGTGGGTACTTGTATGAGTCGCAGCGCACGCTATGGTGAGGGTGGCGGCGGGCTCGGGAGGGGGAATCCATTCATTCACTCATTCATGCATAATATAAGCGTACACAAGAGACTCCTGGGATAGGTTGCTCTATGGGAGTTGCGATGGTGGTTATGAATTAGGCCTAAAAACGATTCCCATTGGTTTCACATCAGTTGTTTTTCATACAGCGTTTTCCTTTGCCTTGGTTGCGTGATTGTTGTTTTGTGTTTTTTGTGTTATACCTTTTATTATACTAGTATTACTGTGGCTAACTCTTGATGGGGGATGCATGCTTGTAAGTACGGTCTGGGGGCTAGAGTTTTTTTCCCATCGTATATATATATCTACTTTCTTACTCTGCTGTTGGTTTTCATTTGTTAGTTTTTTTATTTATATTTATTCGTTTGTGGGTTTGGTTATGATGGATTGTTTTGTATTTGATGAGCAAGCAGTACTCGAGTAGTTGAGTATGAATCAAAGTTCTAATAGAGCTAGGCTCGACTTGACGGATAGTATTATATTATCGCCATCTAATTTATTATTCGATATTATCATACAGTCCACAACCTACCAGTCTCTTTCCCCTCTCTTTCCCTACTTCCCCATCCTCCTCTTCCAATCTTCCAAAAACGCCCCAACCTCCCCCTTTGGCACGATCAAAAATTTGACAAGCCCATCCACAACCTCCACCTTCCCATTATTCCCTAGCACACTCCCAAGCGTAGCCTTCTTCCCAACCCTGACCAGCCCACCAGTCTTAGTCTCGACGAAAACCTCCACTTTCCCGGGCGGCGAGTAAGCCTTCTCAAGATCCCACTCGGGAAACTCTGCGAGCACAACCCCCAATTGTACCCCCACCTCCGAACTGACGGGGAAAGCCTTAATAAAGTCCGACTGCCCTCGCAGCGGATACAAGAATATCGTAGGAAAGTACAATTCACTAGCTGGATCTAGTGGGTCTTCAAGGTGGACTTGGACGTCCTCCATTTCGGGCGGGTGCGGGGTCTTTCTAATTATGATGTTCCGAGCAGCGAGTGCCGCGGCGAGAGTTTTTTCGATGGCGAGTTGTCGCTGGATGCGCTGCTGCCGTGCGGCTTCGAGGGCGGAGAGGTGGGATTGGCGGGAGAGGGCTTGCTCTTGTAGGGTTATTAAGGGCTGGTTGGTGGGGGAGGTGCTGAGGCCGTTGTCGATGCATTGGAGGGATTCGGGAAGTTTGTCGAGCGCTAGGAGAGCGCGCGCACTGCGGTACCAGGCTTTTGTATTGTGTGGATTTAGCTGGAGGGCGGATTTCGCATCTGTTATTACTCTACGGAAGTTTTCTACATTATATTAGTAACCCGCGGGGTGCCGGAGGCGGGGTTGATGGGATGGAATGGGGTTAGGGCGGGGGAGATATACTCAATTCGAGATTCGCAGCGGCACGGTTAACATAGCACGCCTCCTCGATCTCCGCTATGCCACACTTTACTGCGAGCGCTTTGGTATAGTACTCCACCGCGTCGCGCCACGCCTTAGCACGGTAACAATCGTTCCCTTGGTTGCGAAAGTTCTGCGCTACCTCGTGCGGTTCCCCCTCGTATGCTAGCGCCTTCAGCGCCTCGAGTTCTGAGTTCTCGCCCGTGCCGTCCTCGTTCGATTCGTCCAGCTCTGTCATGAAGAGGGGCATTTTGTTCATTGCTTTGATGAATTCTTCTGTTGTGGTGTTTTTCACTCCGGCTATGGCAGGAGGTAGGGCAGCGCCGGGGGTTGCCGTTGTGGGGGTGGGTGTAGCATGTCGGGCGACGGCTTCCTCAACTAGGCGGGACATGTCTAGGTTTTCGTTATTGACGCCTGGGGGGAGTTCGGTCATTATGGCCATTTTGGCGGAAGAGGTGGTTGTTGCGAGTTGTTTGGTGGTGGTGTTGAGATTTTGGTGTGACTGTAGTGGTGGGGTTGTGGTGGGGTCGTTGTGAGGCTCTTTGGGAGAGAGAGAGATGGGCTTGGCGGTTAGACTAACTTTACCGTATGACTGTGATGATTATCAATCCAGCATTCCGGTGTTGCTTACGGTTGCGGTGTTCTTGAAACACTCCTCTCCTTCCTCAAGAGGTCCACACTGTGGTAATCTCTAGGAGGAGTGTCTATATTCGGGTTATTACTATACACAGTAAATGGCTCACATTACCTGGCCTACAGTCTCTCATGGGGTCTTGACGAATATCAGGAGGTGACGAACAGGGATCAGTAGCAGGTATTTTTTTTGTTACCCTCCCTCCAAATACCCCTGTTCGTCAGCTCCTGATATTCGTCA
>Ga0307507_10009238_pt1 | contig 13217 bp, 13 predicted proteins | sample 7_EM_MG_FD_207223 | JGI IMG/M metagenome (GOLD analysis project Ga0307507, IMG submission 207223) | Populus trichocarpa ectomycorrhiza microbial communities from riparian zone in the Pacific Northwest, United States - 7_EM | ecosystem: Host-associated > Plants > Roots > Unclassified | place...
GGACCAGGAACCGCATCGAGTCGCTCGTCGGATATCTGGGGGGCATCGCGGCGAACCACGTCGTGCTGCCGGTCGACCGTTCCGTGGGCGACGATCTGGTGCGCCAGGTGAGGGAGGCGTACCGGCCCGAGTACGTGTGGGAGGAGAGCCCGAGCGACGGCGTACCGCTTTTCACCGCGGGTTCCTACCGACTCGTAAGGACCGACCACGCGCCGGGCGGTGCGGATCTGCACGAGCGGCTGAGCGCCGTGCTCCTGACCTCCGGGTCGACCGGCTCACCGAAAGGTGTACGGCTGTCGAGGCGCAATCTCAACGCCAACGCGAGCTCCATCGCGGAATACCTGACACTGGACGCGTCGGAACGGGCCATCACCAGTCTGCCGATGAGTTACTCGTACGGCCTGTCCGTCATCAATAGCCATCTGTGGGCGGGCGGCACCCTGCTGCTGACGGACGACTCCCTGGTAAAGCGGGAATTCTGGGATTTCTTCCGCGAGCACAGAGCCACGTCGTTCTCCGGCGTCCCCTACACATATGACATGCTCGACACCCTGCGATTCGCCCACATGGAGTTGCCGAGTCTGCGTAGTTTCACCCAGGCCGGTGGAAAGCTGCGGGCGGATACCGTCGAGCGTTACGCGGCGGAAGCAAAGAAACGGTCTGCCGGCTTCTACGTCATGTACGGACAGACAGAGGCCACCGCCCGTATCGCCTATCTGCGTGCCGACCTGCACCCGGACAAGAGCGAGAGCATCGGAGTCGCGATTCCTGACGGAAAGCTTTATCTCAGGGACACGAACGGGCTCGCGGTTTCGGAACCGCACACGCATGGAAACCTTCACTACGAGGGTGCCAACGTGATGCTGGGTTACGCCCGTAACCGTGCCGACTTGTCCAAGGGTGACGATTTGGGCGGCTGCCTCGATACCGGAGATATCGCCTACTTCGACCAAGACGGCGATTACTACATCGTCGGCCGACGCAGTCGCTTCGTCAAAATGTCCGGGGTACGGACGGATCTCGACCAGATCGAGCGTCAGCTGCAGCAGGCGGGATTCACCTGCGTCTGCGGAGGCAAGGACGAGGAGCTGTCGATCGCGCTCGAGGACATCTCCGCAGCGCGTTCCGTCAAGCAACTGCTCCGCAGGATGTTTCACATCGATCCCGGACAGGTCCGCCTCATCGAGGTGGCGGCGATACCGAAAACCGCCCATGGAAAGACCGCCTACGCGCAGATGTTCGGGTCGGCGGACGAAGGGGATTCGCGATGAACACCAGGCTCGTCATCGCACAGTTCGACGAAGGAGCGGAGCACTTCGACTCCTGGTCGGTCACACGCGACGAGAAGATGCTGCGCGGGCTCGCGGAGTTCTGCGGTGTCACGCAGGAGGACGAACTGCTGGATGTCGCCTGTGGGACGGGCGCCTTCGCCCTCCACGCGGCCACGCTGGCCCGCTCGGTGACCGGCGTGGACATCTCGGCCGGGATGATCGCCGTGGCCAGGAAGAACGCGTCCGAGCGAGGACTGGACAACGCCAGGTTTGTGCACCGGAACGTGGAGAACCTCGGCTTCGAGGACGACACCTTCTCCATGGTGGTATCGCGGTCGGCCTTCCACCACATGGCTCGCCACCGGGAGGTGTTCGCCGGAATGGTCCGGTGCTGCCGGCCCGGCGGCGTCGTCTGCATCCAAGACATCATGGCCTACGACGAGGAGAAGACGGACCGGTTCTTCGAACGGATGGAAATTCTCGTGGACCGAAGTCACCACCGTACATACACAAAGCGTGACTTCTTCGATCTGTATCGGGACAGCGGTATGAAGCTGGAAGCCCTCTTCGAGTCGGAATCGCTGCTGGATTTCCATGACTACGTCGGCCATGTCGCGCAAGCCAGCGAGATCCGGCGTGAGACTGCACGGCTCCTCGACGAAGGCCTGGCGGACCCTGATATCGCCTCCTCCTTCGTCGAAAGGGACGGAAGGCTTCTCTGGAAGAGACGAGTCTGCACCATCAAGGGCAGAAAGATCGTGCAGTCACGGAAGTCGCGCGGCGAGGGGAACTGATATGCATTCCGATGTGCTGGAGCAGCGGATCCGTACGTTCATGCAGGAGGAACTACTGGTGACGTTCGACGACACGGTCACCGCGGATACAGACCTCTTCAGGGAAGGCGTCGTCGAGTCGCGGGACTACCTGCGGATCATCAAGTTTCTGCAGGAGGATATCGGTGCGGCGATGACAGACGAAGATCTGTTCATGAACGTACTTGTGTCGCTCTCCGGGATCGTCGACTTCGTACGGAAGAAGCAGGTCGGCATATGAGTGGCATGAAAGACATGACCGAGAACAAAGGCATTGCCATCGTCGGGGTCAGTCTCCGGTTTCCTGGGGCCGAGTCCCTGGCCGATCTCTGGCGTCAGTTGGTGGACGAGCAGTGCGTGATCAGCGATCTGCCCGCAGCTCGCAGAGACAGCGACGAGTCGTTCTCGGCCTCCGACGGTGAAGCGAGCCGTATCAGAGGGGGATTCCTCGCGGACGCGGACGCGTTCGACGCCTCTTTCTTCGGCATCTCGCCGAGGGAGGCCATGTACATGGACCCCCAGCAGCGCTTCGCCCTGGAGCTTGCCTGGAAATCCGTTGAAGACGCCGGATATCAGGCCGCCGCGTTGCAAGGCTCCAGGACCGGGGTCTTCATGGGAGTCGCCAACACCGACTACACGGAGCTGCTGGAAAAACAGGCCGACGTATCCGACGCCTGTGTACCGACGGGGACGTCGTCGGCCATTATCGCGAACCGCATCTCCTACTGGTTCGACTTCCACGGTCCCAGCCTCACGGTCGACACGGCCTGTGCCAGTTCGCTGGTGGCCGTCCACCAGGCCGTGCGCGCGCTTGAGCGCGGCGACTGCGACCACGCCCTGGCGGGCGGCGTGAACCTGTGCTGGTCCGGACGGCGATTCGCGGCACTCAGGCGCAATGGCATGCTGTCCGACAACGGTCTTTGCAGAGCGTTCGACGCGTCGGCCGACGGATATGTGCGTGCCGAGGGCGGCGCTGTCATCATGCTGAAACCGCTGGCCACCGCGCTCGCGGACGGCGATGCCATCCACGCCGTCATCAAGGGAATCGGCACCAACCATGGTGGACGAACCAACTCCCTGACCATCACCAATCCGCAGGCCCACGCGGATCTGATCTGCTCGGTCTACGCGGAGGCCGGTGTCGCGGCGAGTTCGATCAGCTACATCGAGACCCATGGCCCAGGCACTCCCTTGGGCGACCCCATTGAGATCCATGGCCTCAAGACCGCCTTCAGCCGTTTGACCGAGAGGGAAGAGGAGGGAACGGCGAAGCCTTCGTCGTGCGGACTGGGATCGGTCAAGACCAACCTCGGACACCTGGAGTCCGCGGCCGGGATCGCCGGCATGCTGAAGGTCATCGCGGCGATGGAGCACCGGACGCTGCCGGCCACACTCCACTTCGACCGGCTCAACCCGCTGATCAAACTGGACGACAGCCCGTTCTACATCGTCGAACGCACCCAGCCGTGGGAGCCCGGCCGGGGAACGGACGGTGAACCGCTTCCGCTGCGGGCGGGAGTCAGCTCATTCGGGTTCGGCGGCACCAATGCCCATGTGCTGCTGGAGGCGTACGAACCGCGGTCCGGCAGCGGGGAGCCGGAGACGAGTGCGCCGGTGGACGAAGCAGCCGACGTGCTCCGCCTGGTACCGCTGTCGGCCAAGGACGGCGAGCAACTGCGCCTGATGGCCCGAAACCTGCTCAATGACCTGCGTGGCCCCGAAGGGGCAGGGCGGGTGCCGGCCGGTCAGGACCGAGCGGGGCCCGGTGTGCTCCGGGACATCGCGTACACCCTGCAGGTCGGACGTGAGGCCATGGCACATCGAGCGGTCTTCCTCGCGGCCGATCGCACCGACCTGATGGCGCGACTGGACGAGTTCGTGCATGACCGGCAGGCCCCCGACATCTGGCAGGGAGTGGTGGGGCAGGACCAGCGGCTGAGCCTCCTCGCAGGAGACGAGGACGCCACTGCGATGTTTCGGTCCTGGATCGAGAAGAGGAAGCTGGCCAAGGTCGCCGAGCTGTGGACGCTGGGCTGCGACATCGACTGGAACCTGCTCTACGCCGACGAGGCACCGCGGCGGTTGCATCTGCCGGCATACCCCTTTCAGCGGCGGAAGCACTGGATTCCGGGCTCTTCCGTCGGCAGCGAGCGGCCTCTGCAGTCTCGGGACGCAACCGCCGCGAGTGGCGAGCGCCCGGAGCCGCGTCCGAGTGGGCCCGTTATGAGTACTGCCGTGACCAACGGCACCGCCCTGCAGCCTCCGGCGGCTGTGGTATCCGCCTCGAAGCGCGGGTTCACCGCGGAAAAACCGCGAGGCGTTCAATTGCTGTCCCTGTCGGAGGCCGACGGTGACAGGGAGAAGGATGAGGTGCGGGACATCTCGCGCCTGGCATCGCGTGGGATACCGGTTGCGACGCCGACAAGGCAGCGCACGCGCAGGGCGGCACCGGATCGGGGAGGCCGGGCGGAGCTGGAGCGGCAGTTGGTGCAGAGCTTGGCTGAGGTGCTGTACATGGAGCCCAACGAGGTCGGCGTCGATCAGAAGTTCATCGACGTTGGACTGGATTCCGTCATCGCCGTGGAATGGATCCGCGCAGTCAATGACCGATTCGGTGCCGCTCTGTCGACGAGCCATGTCTATGACTTCCCGTCGGTTCGTGCTTTGGCCGGCGAGCTGACCGGGGTGTACGACCCGTCGACCGGGACCGCCGTAGCGCCCCAGGCGGTGCTGTTGCCTGCCGAGGAAGCGGTACGCGACGTTTCGGTCCGTCACCCGGCGTCGGACACGGCCTCGCTGGAGGCGGAACTCACGGAGAGCCTCGCGGAGGCGCTTTATATGGCGAAGGCAGATGTGGCGGTCGACAGCAAGTTCGTGGATATAGGCCTCGATTCGATCATCGCTGTCGAGTGGATGAACACGGTCAACACACGCTACGGAACGAGTCTGCCGGTGGCAGCCGTCTACGAGCACTCCACCATCCGTGAATTCGCCGTTCACTTGGCGCAGAGGGGCACCGGCCAGAAGTCGAGCGATGCGCAAACCTCCGACTTCGACGTTGATGACGTGCTTCGTCAGGTGCAGAGCGGACACTTGGATCTCGAACAAGCCGAACGGATGCTGCAGTTGTGACTGGGCACGCAGCGAAGCAAGCCGAGGATGTGGTGAATCACATGTCATCCGCTGCAACAGGGCAGAACGCGTGGATACGGCGTTTTCATCCGGCGCCCGAAGCCCGTACGCGCTTGATCTGTCTGCCACATGCCGGTGGTTCCGCCAACTACTACTTTCCGATATCGGCGGAACTCTTTCCTTCCGTGGATGTGCTCGCGGTCCAGTATCCGGGCAGGGGAGACCGTATTCGGGAGAGCAGCGTAGACAACATGGAAACGCTCGCCGACTGCATCGTCGATGCGCTCGAACCGTGGCGGGACCTTCCCCTGGCTCTGTTCGGACACAGCATGGGGGCAACACTGGCATTCGAAGTCGCCAGGCGCCTTGAAGGCGATGCGGTGCCTCTTCTCGCGCTCTTCGCCTCTGGACGCCGTGCCCCGTCGCGACACCGCACCGGCACAGTGCACCTGTACAGCGACGACGAGTTGATGGCAGAGCTCAAAAAGCTGAACGGAACAGATTCTCAACTTCTGGAGGACAGCTCCGTACTGCGTTTGTTCCTGCCTGCAATTCGCAGCGATTACAAGGCAATTGAGACCTACGTGCATCAGTCGGGTTCGGTGATCAAATGCCCGATCTATGCGTTCTTCGGCGACCGCGACACGGGCGCCACCCTCGAAGAAGTGCGGGCTTGGCGCACTCATACCGTGAGTCACTTCGAACTGACGGAGTTTCCCGGCGGGCACTTTTACCTGAACGAACAGGCACCTGCGGTCATCGAGATCGTGTCGAAGTATCTCGCGAAGCTGTGAACAGATCGGGAAGGGGAGCTGATGAGGTCCGCAGCGGCAGCCTGGATGGCTCTGGCGCAGCAACTACGGCTAGACTTGCGGCCGGTCGCGACTGGCGTAGGTGGAGCACCACCGGGGAGCGTCCGAGACGAGATTTGGTGTGAGCGTCGACCGCCTGGGCGCCTCTTTCAGCGATGTCCCGCTGTGGAGGCTCTGACATGAAATTGCGTTATGGGATCAACCCGCAACAGTCGGCGGCGCAAGCGACGCCTTTGGCGCCGGACAGCCAACCGATCAGGCTGCTGCACGGCGAACCGTCCTTCATCAACGTGCTGGATGCACTGAATGCTTGGCAGCTCGTGCACGAGGCGGGCCAGGCGCTCGGCAAGCCCGCGGCCGCGTCCTTCAAGCACGTCTCGCCCGCAGGAGCGGCCGTATCTGGGCCGATCGACGAAGTCATCGCCGGTCTGCATGGGATCACTGACGGCGTCGGTAGCGTGACCAGCGCGTATCTGCGTGCGCGGGATGCTGATCCGAAGTCGTCCTACGGCGACTTCGCGGCTGTGTCACACCCGGTCGACGCCGAACTCGCTGAGCTGCTGGCGAGTGTGGTGTGTGATGGCATCGTTGCTCCCGGCTATGAACCCGGCACGGTGGAGCGGCTCAGCAAGAAGAAGAAGGGCCGCTTCCTGGTCATGGAGGCGAGCGAGTCTTTCGTGCCTCCGCGACGGGAGGCGCGGGAAGTCTTCGGTATGCGCCTGGAGCAGGACCGGGATCAGGTTCGCCTGTCTACGGATCTGCTTGCGCCCGTCGTGGGCGGTTCGCTTCCCGCGCAGGCCGCGGAGGACCTGCTGTTGGGGCTGGCGGTGCTGCGATATACCCAGTCCAATTCAGTGTGTTACGTGCGTGACGGTATGACGCTGGGAGTCGGGGCGGGCCAACAGTCCAGGGTCGACTGCACGCGGCTGGCCGGCGCCAAGGTGGACACGTGGTGGCTGCGGCGGCATCCGACCGTACGGTCCCTGACGTTCCGGCCGGGCGTCCGGCGCCAGGATCAGATCAACTGGCAGACCCGCTTCATCGAGGGAGACCTGACGCCGGATGAGAACAAGCGGTTGGAGCAGGCGCTGTTCGAACCGGGGGGAGAACTGACCGCCGATCAGCGGGCGCAGTGGACGCAGCGCCTCTCCGGTGTGGCCTTCGCATCTGATGGAGCGCTCCCTTTCCGTGACAACGTCGACCACGCGCATCGGCACGGCGTGGCATACATCGCTGAACCTGGAGGGTCGGTCAGGTCCGGAGATGTCGAGGACGCCTGCCGCGAGCACCAGATTGTTCTGACACGCACGGGGCTGAGGTTGTTCCATCACTAAGAAGTTCCCAGAACTCACAGGGAGCGTCTTGTTGGCCGACTTCTGCAACGCGCCCAAAGCGTCGCGTAGAAGTCGGCTGCCGATGTCGGGAACATGTTTCCGAGAGTCAATGCGGGAAGCCTGTACACAGGAATAGAATTTCGGATACACTGATCCGGCCGCTGAGTCAGTCGCGGTTCATCGATTTCACCTATTTCCTGGCGCGCGTATCGCATGACGCAACATGCCGGAATTTGATAGCGGCATCATTTTCATCAACGCTGACCGTCTGCGTGTATGTGTGGCGCTATTTGGGCTCTAGATCCAACACATTGCTTGTCTGCCGATATGGCAGTGGTTCCATTTGCTGGATGCTGCGACTCCGATCCTGAGGCACAGACAAATGTGAGGGTGGCCATGAACGACGCTAAGTCCGGCCAGGTTACCGCTGGACCCCCCGCTTTTCCCATGAACAGGGGCTGTCCGTTTGCACCTCCGGGGCGGTATGCCGAACTGCGCAAAGAACAGCCGATCACTCGTGTCACTCTTCCGACCGGACGATTGGCCTGGTTCGTCACACGCCATGAGTACGTGCGCACGCTGCTCATGGATCCCAGGATGAGTTCGAACCGGGATCATGAGGGCACGCCGGTTATGTTTCCGATACCCGAGCGCACAAGGCGAGTGTTCGACGTCTTCGGTAAAGCCCTTATAGGGCTGGATCCGCCAGAGCACACGCACAGCCGCAGGATGCTCGCTTCCGAGTTCACTCTTCAGCGAGTGCGCTCAATGCGCCCACGTATTCAGGAGATAGTCGACGAGTGCATCGACGATCTTCTGGCCGGCCCCCGCCCTGTCGATCTGGTCCAGGCGCTGTCCCTGCCGGTGCCATCCAAGGTGATCTGTGAGTTGCTTGGTGTGCCCTACAGTGACCGTGAGTTCTTCCAGGGCTGCACCGCGGTAATGGTGAGTCGTTCAACGCCTCCCAGTGAGCGACACCGTGTGGTGGAGGAACTGCGGCAGTATATTGACGAGTTGGTCACCGCTAAAGAGAAAACGCCGGGTGACGATCTCTTCGGTCGTTTGATGGCCCGAAACGAGAAGACGAGGGTCTTCACACACGAGACCCTCATAGGTGTGGCTCTCCTGCTCCTGATGGGTGGGTACGAGACCACGGCCAGCATGATCTCGCTCAGTGTGACGTGGCTATTGGAGCACCCCCAGCAGCTCGAAGTGATCAAGGCCGACCCCGCTGCAACCAACACTGCACTCGAAGAGCTGCTGCGGTACTTCAGCGTGTTCGACACCATGCCTCGGGTAGCGCTGGCCGACATCGAAATCGGAGACTGTGTCATTCGTGCCGGCGAGGGTGTGCTGCTCGGGTTCGGCGCGGCCAACCGCGACGACGAGGTATTCGAGAACCCGGACGTGATGGATCTGCGTCGTGGCGACCGGAACCACGTCGCGTTCGGTTATGGAGTTCACCAGTGCCTCGGGCACAACCTCGCCCGAGCGGAGTTGGAGATCGTGCTCAACACTCTCTTCGCCCGGATTCCTGACCTGCGGCTTGCTGCTCCGGTCTCAGAGCTCTCTTTCAAGAAAGACGCAGGGATCTACGGAATTAACGAAATCCCAGTGAGTTGGTAAGGTGCGTCATTTCAGGTCGACGGTGCTGTGCCGTAGGCGCCGTGCCTGATGGTGTGTCAGATCCATCTGGTCGGTGAGTTCCTGAATCTGACCCACGATCTGTTCCTTCCGTCGTAATCGCGTCTGAAGTATTCGTCGGGATGCGACCTCATTCGGCTCGATTTCCTCTGTGTCGCCCGCCTTCTGTTGTTCCTACCTGTGAGGTATAGATGCTCGAAATCATCGGTGCTGGATTCGGCCGCACGGGAACGCTTTCCCTTAAAGCTGCACTTGAGCGTCTCGGCTGTGGACCTTGTCATCACATGCAGGAGGTATTCAGTCACCAAGAGACCATCTCGCATTGGGAGCGTGCTGCCCGCGGGGAGGGCGTCGACTGGCAAGAGATCTACGGCCCGTACAGGTCCACGGTGGATTGGCCGGGATCTCGGTTCTGGCGGGAACTTGCCGACTTCTACCCGTCGGCCAAGGTCATCCTCACCACCCGTGACCCGCAACGCTGGTACGAAAGCGTTTTCAACAGCATCTATCAAGGCGTGTTGGCCCAGCCGCCCCGTAAGGCCCAGGAAGACGTTCGGCTCACACGGATCAAGAATCTGACGAATTCGGTCGTCTGGGAGGGAATCTTCGATGGCCGGTTCGCCGACGAAGAGCACGCCAAGAAAGTATTTGCCGAGCACAATGATGCGGTATGCCGGGAAATATCGGCCAGTCGATTGCTCGTCTTCGAAATCAGTCAGGGATGGGGTCCGTTGTGCGACTTTCTCGACGTGCCTGTCCCCGATGAACCCTTCCCTCGGCTGAACGACCGAAAGGCATTCTCTGCCGGCTCCGGCAGCGGTCTCGGTGGGCCGAACAGGGGAACTGAGGATCGAGGCACCGAGAATCGATGACTCCATGGCGGGTTGCCGAACAGGATTGGTGGGACCCGGTGGAGGCCGGTAATTCCGCGAATGCACGGCAACCCGCTGCGGCACTTCATTCCCTTGAAGAGTCAGGCGAAGAAGGCGGAGGCCGATCTTCATGCCACTTTCTGAGGGCCACTTCTTTCGTGTTGAGAAGGGCCACGCTCAACCCGAGGAGCTTGCGGCGATCACCACGGTCTTGATCGCTTGTGCAGCCCGACAGCTCATACGAGCCCCGGCCAATCCTCGGTCCACCAAGGCCAGTTGGCGCCGTCTGGATCGAAATCTGGGCTTCTGCGCCCCACACAGCTGGCAGAATTGATGTGCCCTGGGGCTTTTCCTTCGCGGCTTCGCAGGGGGACGGCGCAGGGCGCGCAGCAGCCCGGGCGCACGGTCGGCGAACAGGTCGATGACGGCCGTGGTGCAAGCGTGGGCGGTGCCGACGGAGATGCCGAAGCCGGCCGCGATCTGCGTGAGGGTGGTGTGCCGGCGCAGGGGGACCGGTGCGACCAGGGCACGATAGTGCGGTGGGAAGTAACAGCGGCGGTCACCTCGCCGGGTGACGATGAGCATGGTGCCCCACTCCACGAGCGCATGAGGCAGGTCGAGTGCGGCAGGACGGATGACCAACGAGGCCCCCGAGCAGCGTGGTTGAGACGTCAGACACCTCGATCAACAGCCCGGGGGCCTCGCTCGTTGCGGTTCGTAGGCCGTCACCTGATCGGTGGCCAACTCGAAGAACCTCAGTGATTGGCCGTTCGGCGCCCCACGACGACTCGGCTGCCAATTGGGAACTGCGAATGATCGCTCGGTAGGGAATCGACAGCGAGGCCGTCCGTGGCCGGCACCAGCAACACCCCTGCACGGAGGCACCACATGGCCGCGATATGGGCCGGCATCGACGCAGGCAAGACCCACCACCACTGCGTCGCCAACGACGAACCCGAACTCCTCGAACTCCTCGCCGACGTAATGGACTTGGCCGACGGCGGAGCCGCGCTGGCCATCGCGACCCTCCTCAACCATGGCCAGCCGGTGCACTGCATATCCGGCCGGGCCATCCACCGCGCGCCTCCGAGAGCTACCACGGCGAAGACAAAACCGGACGCCGAGGATACCGCCGTCATCGCCGACCAGGTCCGCATCCGCCGAGACCTGTGCCCCTTGCGCGTCGGCGACGCCACCGCCCTGGGCCTGTTGACCTCCCTCGGACTGCAACGCGCCCGCGTCCGCGCCTTCGTGCTCCGTGCCGACGAGCTGCGGTCGGCCGGCAGTGCCTACCGTCAGCTCTCCATGGATCCGGCAGACGCGCGCGCCCGCGCGGTCGAAGCCGCCGCGGACCGTGCCCGGCGACGCTTCGGACCGGAGGCGGTACGCCCGGCGGCGCTGGCCGACTGACCTCTTCCGGCCACAACCGTCCCTGCGCTCAAGGGCGTTGGTGCAGGTCGGGGTTCTTCCGCACCCGCCAGGCCCGCAGCAGCAGGAAGAGCCCGATCAGCACGACCACCACGCCCAGTACCGCGTACTGGCCGTGGCCGGACATGGCCGAGCCGTTCATCGCGCCGACACCCTGCGCGATCCAGACCGCGCCGAGCACGACGAGGATGATCCCGCCGACACCACGGACCACCATGGTCACTCCATTCCCCGCACCGATACGTCACGCGGACGGCACCCGTCCGCGTTCATCGCTCAGCTTCGTCCCGTTCGGTGCGGCTGGGGCGGTCGAAAACCTTACGGAACGGGAACGTCGTGCCGACCGGGGTGTTGGGGGCATGGGCGCAGGGGCGTCAACTGTTCGCCGCGGCGCGCAGGATGAGCCCGGTGATCGCTTCCGGGTGCGTCACGAGCGACAGGTGGCCGGAGTCGACCTCGATGGTCGTGGCGTTCATACGGTGGGCCATGAAGCGCTCCAGGTCGGGGTCGATGGTGCGGTCGTCCTTCGAGACCGCGTACCAGGACGGCTTCCGGTGCCAGGCGGCGACGCTCGTGGTGGGCGGCGGCTACGCCGCCGGTGTGCTGCCCGGACTGCTCCTGATCGGTTCCGGCATCGGCCTGTCACTGCCGCCCGCCGTGAGCCTGTCCATCCACGGGGTCGGGGTCGAGGACGCGGGGGTCGCCTCCGCGGCGGTCAACACGATGCAGCAGGTCGGCGGCGCCATCGGCACCGCCCTGCTCAACACCCTCGCCGCGAGCGCCTACCTCGTCGGCAGGTCATCCACCCCGGCCACCGTGGCCCAGGCCCAGCTGCACAGCTACTCCACCGCCTACTGGTGGTCGGCCGGCCTCTTCGTCACCGGCGCCGTGATCGCGGCCCTCACGTTCCACAAGGGCCGCCCCGAGAGCGGCGAACCGAGCGCGCCTCTCGTCCGCATGTGACCAAGGCCCCTTGTCCGTACGTCAGTTGGCCCACGGTGCGACGACGCGTGTGCCGTCCGCCAGCTCCGCCTCCAGGCCGATGGTCGTGGTGACCCAGGTGACCGCGGTCCGGTCGGTGGGGTTCTCGGCGCCGAAGGTCGCGCCGGGGTTGATGATCAGCGTGTCACCCGCGCCGACCCGCTCGGTGCGGCCGTCGAGCGTGATCACCAGCTCGCCTTCGAGGATGTGCAGGATCTCCTCGCGGTTGACGGTGTGCAGGGTGGCTTTGGTGCCGGCGGGGATCTCGCCGCGCCAGGCGCACAGTTCCTTGCTGCCGGTGGAGGGGTGGGCGTACGAGACGAAGCGGGCGCCGTGGATCTCGTGGACGACGGCGTCGGACGGGTGGACGACGGGCATGGCTGCCTCCAGAAATGGACGGCCGGACGGCCGGGTGGCCGGACGCTTGGATGGTCAAGCTGCTTGACCATATGAGCCAACATGGTCAAGCAGCTTGACCGGTTCGTCAAGGGTGTTTCAATGCCGTCGTGGAGAACTCCGAGGCCATCGCCCTGACCGCCGCCCTGCTCGCCGCCGCGGGTGACCTGACGAAGCGCATCAACGACGGGGTCGTGGCCCGCGGGTTCGAGGCGCGCCCGGCGTTCGGCTTCGCCTTCGCGCGGCTCGCCCCGGACGGGGCGACGGCCACCGACCTCGCCGCCCATCTCGGCGTCACCAAGCAGGCCGCGAGTCAGCTCGTCGACGAACTCGTGCGCAAGGGCTACGCCGAACGGCACCCGCACCCCGGCGACGCGCGCGCCCGGCTGGTCGTGCTCACCGAGTTGGGCTGGGCCTGCACGCGGGCGGCGGAGGAGGCGGCTCTGGAAGCCGTGCAGCCCTGGGTCGAACTGCTGGGCGAGAGTGAAGTGCGCGTGTTGTGTGACCGTTTGCGGCGTATTGCGCCCTACGGTCC
>Ga0307507_10009239_pt1 | contig 13216 bp, 2 predicted proteins | sample 7_EM_MG_FD_207223 | JGI IMG/M metagenome (GOLD analysis project Ga0307507, IMG submission 207223) | Populus trichocarpa ectomycorrhiza microbial communities from riparian zone in the Pacific Northwest, United States - 7_EM | ecosystem: Host-associated > Plants > Roots > Unclassified | place...
TTACGAATACACCATTCCCTGAAGTGCTATGGCTGGTTTACAACAATAAGGGGCTCGCCCATATATATAATTGCTCAGACATTTAGATTGGACAAGAATATTTGAACGCTTATAATTCATTTAAACATCAAATTTACGCAGGCATTATGATTTAGGAGCGGTTGCTTTAATGTGTAAACCATGCCCATGAAGATTCTTAGTCGAGCTAATGTGTGACATCAAGTTAAAGTTGATAGAGATATGTCAAGCAAGAAAAATGAATTTTGAAAAGGAAGAACTTACTATGGTAAAAGACATCTGTTATTTCCCCTTGTCTAGTCAAGAAAAACAAAGCCACTTCAATGTAGACATGCTATGGTAAAAGAGAATTGAGCATTTAAACAAATACAAGTTCCTTCTCTCGGGAAAGATCGATTGATTTAATGTTCTACCTAGAACTGAAAAAAAACCCAGCTTCCAGTCTTTACGATTGAACATGAAGCCAAGACATGAAATAGTGATGAATATTTAATTCCAATATGTACACATTACAAGTTGAATGTTCAAACGTAACCCCATGTAGCACATGCTGCTGTAAATGTCACTTGTGCTGGCCTACCTTGCCGAGTAAGTACAGGAGGCTCACTTTTTTCATTTGTGGATTGGTCGAAGATGGATAGACATATGGATCAAAGCTGTCCATCCCTCTGAGGTCACACAGAGCTAGGACCCTCAAGAAATTAAAAAAAAAATACATATGGCAATATGCTATAGTATGAACTAAAAGATGAAAGCTCCTTCACCATGCTATTTGGTACGCAAGGCATTAAACTTGCAGAGAACAGTGAGCGACTCGTGGGGGTGTTGGGACACCCTAGCTAGCAGAAATCGCACAATTTGATCTGATTGCTGAGGTGATAGGACACTCTAGCTAACTTATTTATGGTAAAGCCAAGACAGCACACAAGAATCCACATGAAGAGAAAGCTATGTTTCTGTAGAAAAAGAGTCATCCACAGTAGGTCTTACTGTGTCATGAAGAAGCAACATTTGAGGAATATGTCGAGATGGCAATCTGCTACAATTTACTGTAAGAAAGAATTGTAAATCTTGTAGTAATACATGTTTCTATTACGTGATTGGTTTGGCTTAGTTATCTAAATTTATTAATACTTGCATCGATAATAATGAAAGAGAGAGTAATTATATTCTTGATGACAATACTAAAAATCAAATTAGAATTATTGAGTCATTGAGCTACTCAAGTCATCAGCTATCATCCCAAAGAACTAACTAGAAATTAAATTTCTTTCACACTAGTCTCACATCCATTATATAAAAAAAATAAAATATTAAGACACGATTTATTTATACTCCAAGGTTAATGAGGCTTTTCTTATTCCTTTAAGAACTAAAAAAGGGCTTGATGGTATGGTTCCTTCCTTCCTTAAACCCTCTCATTCTTTATGAGAAAAATCTACAAAAGTAATTCGAAAAAACACTATAACTGCACATTATTGTTCACTAAAACAGTATAATAATGACTTTACTTTTCATAATAATAATAAAAAAACTTAAATTTATCTATTGAGAGCATTAAAATCTTTTTATATGTAGCATTCGTTATTATCAAATTAATCAGGAGGAAGAAGTCTTTCTTCATTCAAAAACACAATAAAAATACTAAAATACTCTTAAAAACAAAATTTTCAGTACTAGCATCAAAGGGCAATTTGGTGCTTTCCAAATAATTTTTTTAATTATTATCATGTAAGATGAGAGAAAATTTCATATTTGGACAAATATAAAAAATTTAAAAAAAAATCAAAAGCATTGTGAAACAACCAAAATGCTTTTGGAAGTCAAAAAATTAAAATTGATCTCAAATGGTTTTTTTATCTTTTCATAATGGTTTTTTTGTTATTACCATGTCATCTCAAGGACAATTTGTTATTTGACTATATATATATAAAATTCAGGCGGTTGTACAACACTCAAAGGCGTGTGGGAGGCTCTCGCATATTTTAGACGGCGCGCATGTTGTGCCTCTCGACATCCAAAAATGTTTTTTTGTCATATTGTTGGAAGTATCGTTGTGTCCTCTTTCTATTGGAACGACACATGTAGGTTGTGATGGTCTGGTTTGTCGCTAACAAATATTTTTTTTTCTCTCTCATCCCCTAAAAATTACAACGTGACCCTCTTTTTGTTGATATTTCAATTTAAATTCTTATTCTTTTTATTTTTTATTTTTATTCTTAATCATTTTATAAAAATTTTATTTGTTTGCAATTTATCTTTGAATTTTAATTTATTAAATATTATATTTTTTAATTTAACCTTTATTATCATGATCTCAATTTTAAAACAAGCTTGTAGCTCCTGAAGTCAATTTTTTGCTCAAATACAAAAAAAAATTAGTTCAGCCCGCAAGGAACCGCGGGAAACAATGCTAGTTATATGCTAAATTGCTTAGTACAGCACCTGGTTTTCAGAGGCTGGTCTACTTTGAAGGAATTGTTTTCCTTTCCAAATGTTTCGCACTCTTAGTTTGGGCCGTAGTAATCTTACGTTATGAGACCTTAATAGGAGCCTTGTTTAGGCCTTGAGATTTGCGACCTCGGCCATATCCTTTGCCGGAATGAAACCTTTTTCCTTCTTGCTTTTTGTTTAGGAATTCTTAGATCAATTTACGAATTGAAACTAAATTTATTTTCAATCAAATTTTAATACGTTCACGAGCTCTTATAATTTTTCTTAGGATAATAAATCTATTTATTAATCGACTCAAAACCCAGTAATAAAACATGTTGATGGCATAAAAAAAAGTATCAATGTGCTATAAGCCCAGCGGTGTGCATAACAGATTCTTGCCTGTACACCGGGCCCGGAAATGTGGGTTCTGATTTCGACATGAAGCTGTCTTCTTTGTATTGAGTCTAGATGAATATTTTCGAGCTCTCCCAGCCTAATAAAGTTTATATTGGTAGGTACAGTGCAAAGCTAAACACAAAATAACCATAAAAGCAAAGGAAAAAAAATGTTTCTTTTCGCAGTTTAATGATATGATATTTTAAAACAAGCTTGTGTGCAGGAATAAATTCACCTCTTTATTCCCATGAAAGATAGTCTGTCTATTCATAATGAAAAGAAGGGTTAAATATCTATTTGCAAGACACTCATATTAATTAACCAAAACAAAAACTAAAGGAGATTCCTTACAAAAACATTATTCACTGTAATAGTTTTTTTTTTACAATTTATTTTTCAATTATTTTTTAATCCTTTAACACTAGGTTTATTGAGAATTGAAATTAATAATTTTTTTTGAAGTTATCTCAGTCTCATAACCTGGACCACAAGTTTGTTAGGATAACTCGGTTGACTCGATTTTTTATCCCCTTTTAATTTTTCTCTCAGTTTTATCTTTCAACATTGAGTTTATTTGGAATTACACTTCGTGATTGGTTTCGGTTTGCTTTTTATGAGTTTATCTTTATCTTATGACTCGGGTCACGAGTTTAGTGGATTAACTCGAGTTGAATTAAGTTGTTTTTTAATCTTTTTTTTACTCTATTTTTTTTAATTTTATCTTTCAGCACTAGATTTATTAAGAATTGAGCTTTATTATTTATTTCAATTTGTTTTCTATTTGTTTATCCCGGTCTCATTACCTGAGATGCAGGTTTGGCATGTTATCTCGAGTTGACTCGGGTTATATTTTTTTGTTATTTTTTAATTAATTTCTTTTATCAATTTTATCCTTCAACATTTGATTTATTAGAAATTAGGATTCACAATTTGTTTTGATTTTCTTTCTATGTGGTTATCATAATCTTATAACTCAACATGTAGATTGACAAGTTAACTTGGGTTGACCCGAATTGATCCAATAAATTATCGTCTCAATAGTTATATATAAAAAATAATCATCTTAAATATTTATTTTGAGTCAAATTATATTTTTACCGGTCATCAAGGTTCGTTTTAGACCCGTCAAGTTGATTGGGTCACATCGAGTCAATTACCACAAGGTTTAAATTTTTTTCTACTAGAAAAAACATTAGCAATGCCTAGAGTTTTTTATGTTAAATTTTTTTTTGATTTTACTCAGTATAGCGCGGGCCAATGAGCATTATTCATTGAAATAGTGTTCTAATGAATTTGCCCCTAGCTTAAAAAAAAATAATAAGCTAGGATGTAGGGGCAAGATTCATTGTCATTTTTAAATTGTTTGGGGTAGATTAGTTTTTTTAATTTTTTTTAGGACAACTAAATTAATTAAATACCCCAGAAACAAAAATAAAGGTAGCTTAAGCCTAAAGGCTTTTATGTCTTTTTTATTTTTTAATTAAAGTAAAATTACTTAATTACCCGTAGGTTCACAATTGACCAAACTATTCTTCAGGGTGTTTTGGTCTTTTCATCTTGATTTTGTTAATGTTAAGTTAACTCGAGCACTTTTGTATTTTAATAAATGTTTAATTCTTAAAAAAAAAAGGAGCCACGCATGTGCCGACAGGTGGGTGGTAAGAGCAGGGTCGTCTGGTTAACCAACACCTTCCACGGTGACATTTAAAAGGTCTTGACCCCCCCCCCCCATTGGACCACACATGCGGCAAACACACCTCCAATTTAGTGTCGGCGACTAATTCTTTCTTTTCATCTTTCTTCACCTCGAATTTCATGTCAAACCCTTCAAAGTTTAAAACCAACCCCTTCAAATTTTACCCCTTAATATTTGGTCCCTATCCTTTTAATTATTATTTTTTTATTTTGAATAAACTATAAAATTAAAATTACTTCTCAATTCCACCCCCTTTCATTTTTTTATGTTTTAGATTTGGTCCTTATTCTTTTTATTACCATTTGTTTTGTTTGAAATTGTTATTAAACTATTTTTTTTTCAATATGATTCTCTTTGGATTTTTTTTTTACCAAACTTGATCCTTGTTCTTTTTGTTGTTATATTTTTACTTTGACAAGTTTTTTAAATTGATATTTTTTTTTATAATTTCATCCTTCAACATTAAATTGGTTGAGAATTAAGTTACTTGATTAGACCAGGTTTAACAGGGCGCAAGGTTTACTTGTTTTTTTTTCTTTGTCAAATTTGATCCTCGATTTTCTTATTACTATTTTTTTTGTTTTGGCAGGTTTTTTTAAATTGATTTTTTTTTTATTTCATCATTCGATATGTATATCATTTGTTATATTGGTTGATTGAGAATTGAGCTTCTTATCTAAATTTAGTTCTACAATTTCATAGGCTTTGGATTTTAGATATTGATCCCAGTGAGGGAGATTCTTTTTCTAAGCTCATGTTTTTTAAGTTTCATATTAATTTCAACATTTATTTAATTGGAGACTAGGCTTTATTATTTTTATTCATTTGTTTTCTGTAGAATTTTTTGTTGATTTTAAAAATGACCAGGGTTTTCTCAAGTCTTTTTATTTGTTGTTCATTATTGTATATACTTTGGCTAATCAAGATTAAATTGGTTGAGAATCAAGCTTCTTAATTCAACACAGGTCTACAATTTTATGGGTTGCGAGTTTGAGAACTTAACTCAGATTTAAAAGGTTCACTTGAGTATGCTTGGTTTATGTTTTTTTTCTTTTTTAAGCTGATTTTTTTCAATTTTATCATTCAACATTTATATCATTAACGATTAGACTCTGTTTTTTATTTATTTTCCTTCTATATGATGTTTTGTGAATTTTTAAAATGATCCAGGTTGTCTTGTGTCTTTTTATTTGTTATTTTTTGTTAGATTTACTTTTGCAAGTTTTTCCAATTTTATCATTTAATATTATATCGGTTGAGAATTAATATTTTTTGTTCCATCCTTCTAGGTTGAGATTTTTTTATATTAGGCTTTGTAATTTTCTCTGATTTTCTTTATATTCGTCAATCTTGGTCCTATCACTTAGACCACGAGTTTTGCGGGTTGGCTCAGGTTGGCAAAAAAAAATTTAGGGTCGTTTTTTTTAAATTTAATATTTTTTGTGCTCTATCCTTCAACATAAGGTTGTTTTGGAATTAAGTTGTGTGATGTTTCCCAATTTGTCTTCTATTCATTTATCTCATTTGCAAGTTAGTTTAGTTTGCTTTTTGGGTTATTTTTTTAATTGACTCCTTTTCAATTTTCACATTTGATGTTGGCTTTGCTTGGGATTCAACTTTGACTTTTTTTTTATTTGCTTATCTTAATCTCATGACTAACTTGTATATTTGGCATGCCCGTTGAGGTTGACCTAGGTCATTTTTTTATTTTTTCTTTTCTTTTCTTTTCATCAACATTTGACCCGGGTTAACCTGTTAAACTTGCGACCTAGACCATGAGATCAGAATAAATTCATAGAAAACAATAAATAAATAAAATAAACCCCCACTTCCTATAGATTTAATTTTGAAAGCTGAAATTGACTTTACAAAAAAAATTACAAAACATAATTCTCAAGTAATTTAATATTAAAGAATGAAATTGAGAAAAAAAAAAGAAAATTAGGTTGGTGAAGTGTAAAATAAAAAAAAAGAACTTGAAACACTATTCCAATTGATGTGACTATATCAATTTAGGCGTAATTCTATTACTTAATAATATGGTATATGACATTTTTTTTATATAGTTTCTATAACATGGTGTAATTTATATGCCGACATCCTTTAAGTGTTATATTGTTGTTGTGCGTGTAAGTGGATGTAAATTTTAGACAAAAACTAAGAACAAAGCAAAATGTGATGCAACCAAAAATGCCAATTATAATCATGTGAGTCAAATCTCAAAATAAACAATTGTTGGAATTAAAAAAAAAAGAAATTAAGGGATAGAAAATCTATTTGCATGAATCTTAGTCTTATTCTATATAAAGATTAATGCAACCTGCTTATCAATAACATAATCACTAATTAATTAGTTAATTAATCAAGATATACTTAATTATATCTAATTATATCCATTTATAAATATCTTAAATTTTGTTTTCAACATGAAATATTGAATTCTTTTCAATATATATTGGTGTAAAAATCAAAATATATATTTTTTTTTATCAGAAGTAGTGTGAATAGTTATTTACATCCATTATTATAGCCAAAAAATAATAATTTATCAAGAATGGAAAGCGGACGTTTGTCTCAACACCAAAGGTAATGCATGCTAAGTAGGGATTATTAAAATAATTTCAGACAAGCGTAGATATCAAAAATCCTCGTGCGGGTGCGACTGACCTTTTCTTGGAACCACACGTGGCTCTCGAGACTATAAGAGTTTGCTTTCCACGTGCATTACCGACACGTACAAGCAGTAAGTGACACCGACGGTATACTACCTGTCTTTAATTAATTATGTGGGCCACCATTTTTGGCTTTACTCCCAATCTTCACCGTCCATTTTGCTGACTCTGTCTTCAAAGTCGTGGGTTGTTTGTCATTGTGCTTGGAACACGCTTTTGAAAAGTTTTAAAAACAATTTTAACTTTTTTAAAAAAATTTATTTTGATATATTGATATTATATAGAATGATTGGGGTATACTAACTTTTGTTTTTTATTATATTTTAAAAAAGTGTGTCATTTTAAAAAATATTAAATATCTTTGGTGCTTTTTTATTATTTTAATATGTTAATGCAAGAATATAAAATACTTAAAAAAAATATATTAAAAATATATTATGCACTGCAACACCAAACATACAAGATTTATTCACAAAAACTCTCAAATCTAAGGTAAAAACACGGAAATAAAGTGCTAGTTTTTTTACATGAATCTCGTATTATGAATTAATTAATTAATTAATTAATCAAAATTTTAAATAAAATACACTTAAAAAATCTCGTATTATGAATTAATTAATGATCAATGATCAATAACCTAATAATATAAGATAAGACAAGTTGAGAATGTACATTGATCTTCACGGTTAGCAGTCAAATAGCCACCACAAATATAAATACTGTCGGTACACGAGGTGGATATATTAATTATTATTATTATTATTTTCCGTGAAAAGCACTCTTTATTGGATATATAGTAAGATGAGACAAATATTAATCCGGTTATTCATGATCCTGGTGGAATGATGTGAATTTTACCAGCTTTATTCTACAATAATAAATATATCCAATAAAGAATCAATCCAAGAGAGCCTTGACCGGGAGAAAAGTTTTATATTACTAGGAAATAACAGCCAATAAAATAAATATTCATTAGAAGAAAGATAGGTATAGTTTAACAAGGAAGAAAAAGAAAATTACATTATAACCCATTTTATTATTTCATGGAGGTCTCATGGAGTATTCTCTTACGACGGTTGTTAGCAAAACAGCCGTATGTAATTTTGGAGTGGTCAAACATATATTCAATACAATGAACCTTCGTGGAAATGAATACGTACGTGTGTGTCTGTTATCTACGTGACCAATCATCTACGTTCCTCATATCCTATATATATAAAGACACAGAGACACGACACGAGCATTAAGAAAAGAGAGGAAGATGATCACGAGATCAGGTCACTCAAAAGCAAATTCAAAGTTAGGTTTGATCATCACAGACAAGATTCAAATCATGGGAGGGTATGAGCCAGAAAAACAAGTATGCAAGATTCATCCGTATAATGATCAGAAACAAGGGGTTTGTGCATCATGTTTAAGAGAGAGATTAAAGCAACTAATCTATGTTAACACTTCACAAGCTGCAATCATGGCACCTGCTTCATGTTCTTCTTCTCCTGATGATCCTTACTCCCCTGCTTCCTCTCGCCGCCGCCATAACCGGAACATTTCGGATAATAATAATAATAGTATGGGTTCAATATCCTTCAGGGTAAGTATTGGTGATCGGTTAAAGAAGAGTAGATCGCTTGCTTTTGTGTCAAGAAACCATGTTGGAGAGGTCAAGAATGGGAAGAAGAATAATAATGGGTTTTGGACGAAGTTGCTTCATTTGAAGGGAAAGAAGGATCAGGTTTTGATGCGTTCTGGTGTCTCTATGAGTGAAAGGTTGTATAATTGATAAAAAGGGTTTTCAATATATATGAAATTAAGCTTCTTCTTCTTCTTCTTCTTCTTCTTCTTCTTCTTCTTCTTCTTCTTCTTCTTTCCTTTGAGAAGAAAATATGAGATTAATTAGGGTATTAGGAAATAATTAAGCTGCTATGTGCATGTATAAACTTGTCTCCAACTATAACTGATTTATTTTGTTTTTGTTATGAAATGTTAATCTCTACTCTACTTCCCTGATGATTTTGATTAGTTGAAGAATTGTGAGAGGTTAATTTCTTTGCACAGAATCCATCTTCGTGGTATATTATAAATTGTTTCCCTAAGATGGATTATTTTTATTCTGCGTAACAGGCTTTAGCCATTGATGGAAAGCTTCAGAGTGCAGAAATCGATGAATTCGCCTGCCATGAATCTCTTGTTTTTAATACATCTGAAATTCTTTCTTTCTTTTTTCTAAATTAGGAGGCCATTGCATTGGACGGTAGTGCTTCTCTATCACCCAACCCCCACATGCCCTACCTTTGAATCTGAAACTCAAACACTTAGATTCAGGAGTTCAAATTAAAATTAATGATTAAACTTAATTTCTTCTTGAGATCACCAGTAGTAGATGGAGTTGCCATCACGGTACTGTGACAACATTGGTTAGATAAGTGCTTAATGCTCCCTCACAAGTAAGTTAACTATCGCTGGTACCATATTTCTTTGACTTCCTCGCTTCATATTCATACATCACGGGTTTGAGAATTTCTTGGCCACCTAAAAAACATGTGGAAGATTGACTTGAAGACCGTTCATTGATTACTAATATATATTCACACGCTATTTATTCTGAAATGTAGCTCAGGTTCAATGCTTTTATCACATATTAACGACATCAAGGCTGTTACATCTTCAGGTTGAATATCAGGATATAATATCAATTGTTTTTTAAAATATTTTTTGTTTAAAAATATATTAAATAATATTTAAATTTTATCCCAACTTCATTTCGGACCACATTTCCACACGCCACACGGACACTTAGCTTAGCTTGGATGGTAACTGTGTATGCATCCAAGTCATTATCATCCAGCAATTCTAAGAGAGGAAGCAAGAAGTTTCTCGTGAAAGTGCCAGATTAGCTATGAATAACATACTGACTACCCAACCAAGTTGGGACTTAATTTAGTTTTAGAAGGCGAAAGTAAAACCTTTTTTCTTCTTCCAATCAATTATCATGGCCATCCTCCCGCAGTTCATAGCATTCGGAGAGATTAGGTAAAATAGTAGTGATAGTAAGAGTTAAAAAGGGCAACAGAGTAGCTTTCTTCACTTGTCCTGAAGATCGCTCAGTATAAAGCATAAAGTCAACAAGCAAACTTTAATCAACATTCCCTGCAATGAGGCATACCTTTCATCAATCTTCAACGTTGCTTGAATTCCAAAACAACGGGCCATGGGGAACGTGCCAGTATGTAGCCTTTCACTTTCAACTATCAGAACATCAAGAAATTTGTGTTCAAATGTTATTAGCGTGTACACTACCCAGCAAGGGAAGCTTATGACGAAATCTGTTTTAATGGTACAATTCACAAGACAAAATTTTGCCTACACAAGATCAGTAGTGTTCATAAACACAATCCTACTTTTGCTATCGTATTATACGTATGTAGCCCCCCAGGCTTCAATCAAGATGTTTAATATGAGCTGGGTATCGCCCTTTATCTGTACACCTTGTATTCCAGTCTACAACAGGCATATAAATTTCATAGTGTCATGGGCAAGGCTAACATTATCTGGTAGGACCTGAAATCTTGATCTCGGTCCCATGCCCATCTTCATCATCATCACTTAGACTTCCCCGGTCTGCAGATGGTCGTTTCAGTCTCTGGAATATCTCATCAAGGGATTGAGATGATGAATTGCGAGAGACAAGTTGTGGTTCCTGAGTTTGGCGTAAAGGAAGAAATTTTTTGGCTCCTATGTTTGCTTTAAAACTCTGAAAACCATTCTTCATTGATTCCCATTTTGAGGCCAAACCAGCTGGCGGTCCAGCTGTTGTATTGTTGGAGTGAGAATCCTCATCATCAAGCAATGACACTTTTGCAGCGGCAACATTCTTCTCCACCAGCCTCATATTGGCTTGTCTGTTCTGTTCTCTAAAGGCAGCATACTTGTTACTGACGGCTTCTCTGCTTGTGCCATATCTCTGACTTTCTTCTTTCAAGGATTTGGATTGGCTTCCCTTTCTGTCCTCAATGCCTAAACTGCTTGTTGCCTTCATTTCAACAGCAGTCCTTTCCTGAGCATTTTGCTTATGAGTTAGAAGGAACATAAAAAATCCAGCTATCATTCTAAGATGACTGGGAAATACAATAATGATGCTTTTATGATTGTATCACATAAATGAACCTCCACATCAGTTGCAAATCTGTCATTCAAGTGGGGATCTAATCCAGACAAATTACAAGTGATGCAAATAAATGCAGATGTGCACATGTATAAGAATAGCATAAAAATAGATTGATTTCATTGCTTAACAAGAGTACATACGATACTATTGCTTCCAGACTCCATATCCACACCGTTAAAGTTTCTTGCCAGTGGCACAACATGCTCACCAACTTTTAGTCCTTGTTCCAACCAAGATCGCTCTGGAAAAAAAAAATATAAGAGGGTGACGGAGAGGGCTTATCAACTATCAAGGAATGATTGAATTCTTAAATTTCAAGAATGTACTATTGTAAGTGCAAACCATTGACAAAGAGATTGTGTGTGGCATTGTGGTAGCTTTTGCAATTATGGTTTAAAAAAATAGTTTAAGAAAAACACTTTTAGTTGTGGTTTTAAAAAAAGTAGGTTTAAAAAAATATGTTTGGTTAAAACTGCTTTAAAATAGATTTTTGCATGCAAAATAAATAAAAAACAAGTCTCCATGAATGAAAAACAAGTTATTTTAGCTTCTACAAAACCAACGTTTGCAACACAATTATGTGTGGGACAAGTACACAAAGCTGAAGTTATTTGACTAACCAAACAGTTTATTCCTTGCGGTTGGGAAAAAAGCAGAAGCTACCACAATACCAAACAGAATTACCTTTTTGTAGGATAATTAATCCCGAAGGATCAAATCCATCAGTATCATCTGCCTCGGTTTGAAACCGAAATCTCTTCAAGCTTCCAAAGAAACCAATTACTCGATCAAAGAAATTGCTTGCAACCAACAGGGTGTATATAACCATAATAAGTGGATAGATTCTGTTAAAATCATTTCCAAAGAAAGGGACGGCTTTGTCGATTTTCCCCATTCGCTGGAACCAGAGAATCAACAGAGGCCAAAGTAAAACAGTCAATTTTCATGTAGGTAAAGGATAAAAATTATCTTATAGAAATTCTATGGTTATAACAGTTTGTTAATCAACTGACCTAGGAAATGAAAAATAAAATTACAAGTAGAAACTCTCTTATCCATATAGAGACAGGGACATATATCATGTGTTAACACCCTCTTTTCTCTTAAACAGAACAAAAGAGCTGCCAATTGAAGCCCAACTCAAAAACTGGAACACTGATTTGACAGAAACATTTGGAACTTGGGGGGTAAAAATTAAATATTTCAAACTTAGATCATCCAGGGATTCTTATAAAGATAGAGCAGCCATAAGAGATAATTTCTTCAGAAAGAAAAATATAAGTAGTGAACCCATTCCCTAAAGGGCATTTCCTTTCTCAGTCCTTCCCATATGTTATATGAAAAGATATACAGACAAGTACTACTTGAGAGCATCCACAGTTGCTGGGTTGGTGAAGTTCCCAAGGGTTCGATTTTTCACAGATTCATTGATCCTCAAAAATAGAAATGAGCAAAGTTCCATCGTTAAGTGATAAATGGGAGGTTCATGGAAAGTTAAAATCCCCGCCGTGAAATAGAACACAAAGAAACAAGAATGGAGATCCATTTCGGAGCTTTTGATCTGCTCCCCTTACTAATAGGGAAAACAAAAAACAAAAGAGATCCCACTTAAAATCCAACCCCAAAACAGGAACATCACACTGAGCATATATTGGAATTTTCCATTAAATCATTCTCACATACTCAACTAGTCAAGTTTTTCTAAGCAAAACTGCGAAAAGAGGCCCAGTATAAAAACAAAGTAAATCAAAAGGTTAAGCTTCAATCAGAACATTCATAAAAGTTCAGCCACAGGGAAAAGACTGGGAAATCTAATATTTTTTATACCTCAAA
>Ga0307507_10009240_pt1 | contig 13215 bp, 18 predicted proteins | sample 7_EM_MG_FD_207223 | JGI IMG/M metagenome (GOLD analysis project Ga0307507, IMG submission 207223) | Populus trichocarpa ectomycorrhiza microbial communities from riparian zone in the Pacific Northwest, United States - 7_EM | ecosystem: Host-associated > Plants > Roots > Unclassified | place...
CGAATCAAATATGCCAGTTCCTTTCTTTGGACGCCGTCGCTACCACGACTCCACTGGCCACGGTCATGGAGTCCAAACTCACCACAATCCTCACCACAACCCTCACGGTCGTGGTTTTGGACATTTCTTTCATAAAGACCCTTCCAGGGTCGTGGCAGGATACAGTGAGTTACTCATTAACTTTTAGTCAGATAACGGATTGGCTTAATTGGTTTCTATGCCTCAGAAGCCGCTCTTGCTAACCCAAACACCACACGAGACGGGAGGGACCACGCAAAGCATGAACTTCACCACATGGTGAGTAGCCCATCTTGTGGATTTCTAGTAGCCGATAAATAATAACATGCCTTTTCTCTCCAGGGACATTCCGCCCACGTTCCTTTCATGACGAAGATAAAGCGCAGTCTGGGAATACGTTCTAGTCCTCGTCGGCATGTAGATCGTACGCATGCTGACCGTTTTTAATGCTAGGTAGCGAGTTTCGAAATGTCGACCCTTGTCCGTTAACTGTACCATTCTCCAACAAGTACTGAATACATGTATTTGTAATTTAACCGAAATGAGATAGAACCCCCACTCATCTTTGCACGATAAATGAAACAACCTTTGTCACCATTCAGGATCGTCGTCTTCGTCCCTGGGAAGTGGTGGCCAAAATGCGACATCCTCTTCATCCAATTCCCTGAACGTTCGTAGAACTTTGACAGCTTCCATGAACGTTCGTTCAGCTATATTCGTCGCTATGTCCGCCAAGTCTGGAAGCGGCGCAAAAGGCAACGGAGATGGAACGAGATATGTTTGATCCATTTTCGAAGCATCAGGTGGGAACGATGATGGTGATTGCAGTTTCTCGAAATAGAAAGTGGTGAAAAGAGGTTGTATTGATCCCTTGGATGGAGTATTAGAAAGTGACAGGACCGCGTCCAAGTATGGACGCAGAAGATTTGAAGGTGAAGTCGAATTATTGGGAACTTGAGCCAAAGGGAGCGCGATATAAATTATCCCTATCGACGATTTTCAGCAAAATGAAATTGTCTTCGGCGGCAAAGACAAGAGCCTCACATTTTCCTTGCGGGGTACACAAACTTCCTTCTCCAGTGATGAGTACCGTCGCGGCGTGCGTGGACGATCCGTCTTGAACCGATGATGGAGGAAAGATAATAATGCCAGTGTCCAGAGGCTTCGTTGCACTGGTCTGTGAATCGGCCTCAGTCACATCGGTCGCTGCAGGATCTGTTGTTCCGATTTCAGGTTCTTGCGATGAAGGAAAATTTAATCCTTGGTCGGTGATTGCAATGCAACGTGCTACACATCCCACATCGGGCCTAACCTCCTCTTGTGTAGGGGGAAGTTGGATTGTATCGGATTTAAGCGATTTCGGAATGTAGGACGGAGATGATATTATCAGGTTGCACTCTAACGTATTAGGAATTTCGTCGATCTCCACGTTATACTTGAATGGAGTGTTCTCGATTGGGGTATTCGTTTCCTCTGGCTTCGGCGCGTGAGTAACCGACTTGATTTGTCTTCCAAGAATATAGACTCCACCGTTGACGGCAGCAGCCCGACAAAAGCCCTGAGAAATCTCTCCAATGCATCCGTAGTGGCCGATGAGAAATGGTGATGGTCCATATCGTCCAGCAGAACGTAGATACCGTCGTAGGCGTTGCAGGGCGGGCAACGTTGGCTCTGTGGAATGTCAATAGTTCGTTTCACAGAATTGTGGGTTTATGCCGTACCACGAGACAATGTGCAAAAAGCGAGGGCATAAGTCAGCACAGATGCGATTGGTTCGCTCAGGCTAAATACCGTCGTTAGGAATTCAACGAAAGGCATCTCGTGTTTCCCTTCGAGTTCTGGCGTACCCTCAAAATCCCCTGCCGAGAATGTTAAGAAACGCATCAACCTTCTCTTTTCTATTAGACTGATCTCTTTGCTTTTGAATATGTCCTCCTTACTGCCTGGAACGTTGTTCACGCGACCTGAAGAATCATAGACGCTTACAGTGTCAATGAGACGAAATCCACTGTATTTGCTGACGCCAGATGAAATAAGGGACGAGATGAATGGTCCCACGGAAGGTAACACAGAAGGCTGAAGACATATAGAATACTGTCTGGATTGCAATGGAACAGACAAGGACCGAGAGACTTGTTGGTAGTGAGATGACAGGTCAAAAGACAAAGTCGCTTTGTCTGCCCATTGGACAAGTTCTTCAAGCGAGAGACTGGCTTCGTCGCCCCCGTAATAAGAGTTGGAATCAAGGTGCGCAACTTTATAACCTGCTTTGGATAGGGCACTTTAAGAGGTCTAAGCTTGGAGAGCAGGTGAACAAGTAGTCTGCTCACGCAGCAGTAATGCTTTCCACCAAGCCAGTACCGAGAATGATCACATCGAACTGGTTGTCCTCCATGGCTGCAAGTGTAGAGGAACTAACGGAGTGCGGTCCGGGGCTAAGAAGCGCGGCCTGCCCTAAACAACGCACCTTGCCGATAAAATTTGTTATTTTAGTTTTTTTTTTTTCTGTCGTCCTGCCGAGCCAGACTCAAATAATGGCCAAGAAGCAGTCAAAGTCAGCTACGAAGGCGACGGGGACCAAACCCGCTACCACCGTAGAAATTCTTGCAAAGGCGAAGAAGGCTCCAGTCGAAGTGTGTTTGGAGATAATTTCCTATCTTCCCCTTTGCTGAACCATGCATTTTCTAGAAGGCCAAGCCTGTCGCTAAGCCACAAGCAAAAGCCGCAGCGAATAAGAAACCTGTAGCAAATGGGAAGGTATGCGAAACCATGAGATACATCTTTGTGCGATTGCCAATCAACTTTTTGCAGTCCAAAACCCCCAAGGATCCATCGTCAGACGAGAGTAGCGAAAGCTCGTCAGAAGAAGAGAGCTCCAAGGCCAAGCTGGTGAAGGTTCGCCGAAACTCTACACCGCCGTCCGATTCTAGCGACGAGGATAAACCAGCACCGAAAACTGTTAAGTCCTCTGCAAAACCCCCCTCTGCAGCTCCAACGCTGGCTATACCTAAGGGAGAGTCTGATGAAGACTCCGATTCGTCAGAAGACGTATCTACACCTCCAAAGTCCTCTAAGGTTGTCCAGAAGAAGTCTGCTCTGAAAAAGCCTGCTGAAGGCCCTTCAAAATCAAAAAAACCTGCTGCGACTGCTGCGCCCTCAAAAAATAAGCCCGTATCCCCAACGAAGAAAGCAGCACCCTCAGAATCATCCGAGTCTTCAGATTCCGATTCCGACGATGCGGCACAAACGGTTTCCGTTTCAAAACCTAGCGCAGTCAAGAAGGCCTCTTCATCTGAAGAGTCTTCAGAAGATTCTAGCGAGTCTGATGCTCCTGCCTCAAAACGGGTTAACGGGACGATTGTAAAGACGGCCGAACCTTCTGATTCAAGCGACGAGTCTGATTCCGCAGAGGTATCCAAAGTTGCACTGGCTAAAGCAAAAAAGGCCGAGTCGCTGGATTCGAGTGACAGCAGCGATAGTGGTGACAGTGATTCTTCAGATGATAGAGGCGAGAAACTTGCTACCAAGAAGGCCACTTTGGCTGATTCCTCTGATGAATCGGATTCCTCCTCAGAGGACGGTGACGGTGATGTTAAGATGGCTGATGTTCCTGCTAAACCTACCGCCAAAACCGCTGCCAAACCGGCAACGATCGCAGGTGAGCAAGACCACCGCAGTTCAGCATCCATGTCTAAACTTTGTTTTCGCAGGTACAAAGCGTAAAGCTGAAGATGACGGGAATCTTCAAGCCAAGAAGACAAAACTTCCTGGTGGCACTGCTGTACACTCCGAAGGTGATCAGCAAACAACGACGATTTTTGTTGGACGACTATCATGGTCAGTGGATAATGACCGTCTGGCTCAGGAATTCGCCGAATGCGGTGAGGTCGAGTCGGCTACAGTCCAAATGGATCGCGACACTGGCAAATCTCGAGGATTTGGGTATGTGCGATTCAAAACTACCGATGCTGTTGAAAAGGCGTTGGCTATGAATGGCAGAGAGATTGATGGCCGCGCTGTCAATATTGACCGTAGCTCTCCTCCTGATCGAAACAAAGGAAGAGAACAACGAGCCAAAGCTTTCGATGACCAGATCAGTCCGCCGAGCAGCGTGCTTTTTGTTGGTAATATTACTTTCTCAACAACAGAAGACGGTCTCTGGAGCTTCTTCAACGAATATGGTGTTAAGAGCGTCCGTCTACCCACGGATCGTGATACTGGTCGGCCCAAAGGTTATGGCTATGTTGAATTTGAGGATATGGAAGGTGCAAAAAAGGCTTTTGAAGCATCGCAAGGTGCTGAAATCGAAGGTCGATCAATACGGTTGGATTATTCTCAACCAAGGGATGGTCCAGGTGGTGGCCGCGGTGGGCGAGGTGGCGGGCGAGGCGGCTTTGACCGTGGAGGGCGTGGGCGTGGTGGGTTTGATCGAGGTGGACGTGGCGGGTTTGATCGAGGTGGGCGTGGCGGACGTGGTGGATATGATCGTGGGCGTGGCGGGTTTGATGGCGGTGGACGTGGCGGACGAGGACGAGGTGGAGGTGCGAGGAGAGGCATCCCCGCCCCCGAAGGCAAGAAGATCACTTTCTGATTTTTCCCCCATTTCTCCATCTATCACTCCCTCTCCTTTGTCTGCCGACTTTGTATCCTTAAGGGTTCACATCCACTGGCGTCATTGTTCTTATGAATTCTTGTGATATTATTCCAGCTACGATTTCCGCATTTTCTTTATGCTTGAGAAAATGTTCAATGGACCGATAAGTAGATAAATTTGACACTACTTAAGACGTTTTCAATGATCATGTTATTACTTCAGAAGTCTGTCATGGCACTGTAAGGTGGTCATACATGTATTAGTAAATAGTAATAAGGTGAAAATACAGTATCATAAGAAACAGGACGGGAATTGGAAATTAAACTTCAAGAAAGTGCAGAAATTAGTACCAACATCAATGCAATTAAAAATACGTTTGTCTTTCAACCCAGTTTCCCAGATTGGATCGCTTTGCGTATTGGGTTTTGGTCCTTGGGCAGCGCGCCAGTCTTCTCGAGCCTGTCGAAAAGCACAAACAATTTCTCCATTTCTCGTTCCTTCTCATCGTCCGACATGTCTGGCAATGATGGCTTTTCTTGCTCAGCAATACCAGTGATCGGGTTGATAGGGGTACCATCAGCCGTAGTTGTTGGGGCATTGGACGATCCTTCAGCTGACGGTGCAGCGAAGATACCTTTGTGGAAGAGGAACCCAGCAACATTGCCGTACCCGACCAATGCACAAAGGGTTGTGGCTGAGAGCAAAAAGCGTAAATTTAAGAAAATGGGGGGTGGTATACGGTTGCAGACTAACCGTTTGAATCAGCTATAGCATAAATCATTTCACCAACCGAGTCCTTCAATCGAGGGTGATAAACACTTGCGAGTAAGCGAAGACATCTCCCGAGCAAGTCGGACCTTGCCTCAAGGGACGAAGTACGATCTAAATCGTCTGGTACGAGCCAGTGTCTTACTCTTAATCTGGAATTTCCATCACCAAAACATAATCGTGTTATGAGGACCACAAGAGGGGAAAGGGTATCATCCAGACTATCGTTCGAGTCGGCTTTCGCGCGTTGTCGAACGGATGCATCATCAACATCGACATCTCCCGGAAAGTAGTAGGCAAATGCGAGGTCGAGCAATTCATATGCACGTTGGAGGACGTCAAGTGGAGAAGAAGAAGATTTCCGTCCAACAGAGATTGCGGATAAAGCTTTGTCGAGAGTTGAGAATATTGGTGAAGTTGAAAGCGATGGCGATTCCTCCCTGCGACTTTCTGGAGAAGACTCGGGCGAACGGCGTATGGGACTGCCTGCTTTGGGAGTGCCCTGACCGAACCAGATGGGTTTGAGAGAAGGATTGACGGGTATGGTTATTAAAGCGTGGATAACGTGGGTCAATGGAGCGACTGTAGGTGAAGGAGACGGAGTAGGGAGAAGGGCAAAAATCCGCAACAACGGTGCAAGTAAACTGAATTTTTTTTTACAATTAAATCCGGCGCAAAGCGGAAAGATAAGAACAAAACCCACCCATCCAATTTTGAATTCCACAAATCGCCGATGGCTTGGTCGTCATGACTGCTTGGTCGAGGATCGGAATCCACCAACTAATCACAATCAGCGACATTTTATTGCTGCTTGACCAATCACGAACCTTAGGATAATGCAGAAGGATATTAAAGGTGAACTTCAAAATATCAATTAAACCCTCCTTGGCGCAAGGTATACCGGCACGATATGCGAGCTTTAGCCATTCCAATTTCACGCCCAAGATTTCAATTATGGTATGTCCGTTGTATTTTCCGTCGACAAGGGTGACAAGGTATGATGGCCCCGAAACGGTAGACAAGAAGAGGATCCGCGATAGAATAAAAATTTGATCTGAAGTGCTAGCTTTCTACAAGTCAGCAGTTAGAGGCCACAGAGGAAACGGAAATATAATGTGAGCTCACATCGAGCATTGACACACAAACATTCGCTCCATTAACTTCTTTGCTGATAAATGTTGATCTAGCAGCGTCAATCAAGAGAAGGGCGTTTGCGATGCAGCGTAGGGCTTCACAGGCTGCTTCGGAATCGTCTTTGAGGGTTGTTGAAAATCCAAGAAGGGTAGATAAGTTACTGCTCGTGGCAAGAAATGACGACCCAGCCGGATCTTTGCCAAGAGTCTTCAGGGCCAACAGAGCCCTCGCCGCATCTGTCAGTGATTAGTATAGAAAAGTATCTGAGGTAAACGACTATACCTTTCCCCGTCAATGTGCTTTTCGATCCATTCTTCTGAAGATCCTGGATTATCAACTTTATCAGCTCCGTTCGAGATTCCTTGTCAAAAGTGAATGGAGGTGCTGTATGTGACTTCAGACATGAGCCAGAGACAATGTATGCAAGGAATACCATCGATAATACTGCTGAGAACGTCGGATACGTGGCTGCGAGAGGAGGAAGCAGAAAGACCTCTGTAGGTCTGAAGAATGTCGTTCATCGTGGGTTTGAGGAGATGAGTGTTGGGTCTATTTATTACAACAAAACATTGATGCAACTGTCTAACAAACTCGTGGGCCTGTACTTAGCCCGGGACCGGGAGATGCAAGAGGGGAAGACAAAATTTATTCGACCGCGCAGCCCGTTGCCATGTCGAATTGTATTGCATGATAGTTATCGGACCAAATAGCTGCACCTTTGATGCGTTTCTATTTATCCGGCCTCATGTCTTGATTTTGGAGAAGGCTACGGTATATCTGCCACTTCTATTCTAGCCGAGTCTCCTTCAGTTGAGGCTCTAGCTCCGGATAACTCTGAATGATTGCCTGATCTAGAAACTTGTGGTACGACTGATCAACAGTCAATGTGTCGTAACCCTGACAGAAAACAGACCAAACTCACAGTAATCGCAGCAATTTTTCCGTTCATGAATTGGTTTTCAGTTGCCGCTCTCTCCAGCCGCTCTCTTGTCAACTGCATCGGGTTCCGTGCATTGTCAATATCAATTACCACTTGCATGGGGATCAGTGTGGAAACGTGCTGTGCCTTGTCGTCAATGGCCGCAAGGTGCCCAACTACATCATTTCTGCAGAACTCAGGAGAAGAATTAGACCGCACGACAGAGGCTTACACCCGCAGACCGACCGGCTTTCCCCCACCTGCTTTATCGCGTTCTTTGGTCGAATCAGATACAACTGTAGTTCCGAGATTGTACAATGCATTCGCCAGTCCCATCAGCTCGAGTTCAAGATCACCCTGTAAACCATCTGGGGCAGGAGACTGCGATGAACGAGGAGAATCAGGCGCAGGAGGAGGGGATTGCTGAGCTGGCGGCGCCATCACGACGACAAGGAGCAAAGTCTATTTTGGCTTATTTACTCAGCACTTGTCCGCTTCACCTCCAGCGAATGCCTCCTGGAAAAGATGCTCTGCCTTCTGACATATTTCATCCTTCTATCTCTACAGATTGGCCTCAGTCGAATCAAAGAATTCATCGCGTAACCTCAGATTTAGATGCTTCTAGGGTCTATAACAAGCTTGGTGGTTCTGATTCTGACGACCACCTGAGGATGATGATGCAAACTCGTGTCGCTGTACGGGATAAGACGCCTCATAGGTTCCAAATCGTTCCGCTTCGCGAAGTCCCCAATTTTGGCTCCAAACAAACAGCGAGATCTCATAGTCTAAACATTCAGACCACGCCCATGAATATTTTGCACGATTCGCCTACAGGAAAACTTGCACCATGTTCACCTAGGCGTTTACAATCTTTATCTCACTTTCGGTCTCTGAAGCCATGCGATGAGAGTCGAGAAGCTCGTAAACCGGTTTGCCCCGATGACATCTATTCGGGTTCGCCACAAGAAAGTCTTGCTACCAAACCAGACATAGCGCATCGGTCTGGTGGTCAACTTCATTCCAGGAGGGTCCTCGTTGAACTGGATTTGAATCGAGATACGCGGGTCCCAACGGCGACCACAAAACCTTTCGGAAGCAAGTCTACTACTATGCACTCTCGCAATCTCCTGACCCCGTTCTCGCGTACTGAGACCTCTACTGCTCCACGTGCCTCTACTGGTCATCACTCCCTGCACGATATGAAGCCCAACACTCTAACGACTCTGGGCACTCACATCTCTGAAATCAGTCTGCTTTTCTCCTCTGAGAATGTGGCGTCTCAACCTCCTATGAGAAGAAACCGGTCAATGACAGGTAGCTCAATGCGGAGTGATACCTCCGTCGGCATGTCGGACGCGTCGCAGGAAACGGAGGCCAAATTGAAGAGACGACATGCAATTTATCGCGAATCTTGCATGCCCTATCTGGGTAGATCACAAGGAAAGGACATCGTCGTCTTCGACAACCTATCTAATCGGAATCTTGCGAAAGGTGTCATGGGCACGAAGGTTGACAAGGGGATCAACTTTGATCAGGATGCAGGTTCAGCAGGGTTGACACACCCTCCTTTCGAATTGAAGCAATACAATCTCGCTGGCCGGCCGAAAATTCAGCAACTCCCGAATTCCGGAGCAGGTGGTCTATTCCCGATGCAAGCCTTGAAATTGTCGAAGAAGATTGACAAGCACGTTACCCGACGTATGCCCGCGATTTGCGGGGAAATTGCCCATCCACAAATTGTCCTGGACCTCCTCCGGGACATCGATGAAGAAATAGCCCAATGGACTCAAACGTGATGGTGGTTTTTTATTCCTTATCTATACCTTCGTTACATGTAATTACCGTACTTTAGTTTTGTAGTGGTTCCTAATCGCAGAATGAGAAAAAAACCTATCCGGGGAAGACAAAGCGTTACCCCGACATACTCTCGGGGTCTTGCTGATAAATCCTCGGGTAACTCCCGATATGGAAGGTGGCTCACACAACTCTACCGGTCTACCTTACCTTTTCATGCACTAGGAGCAGTCCCTTTCCCTACGTTTTCTGACCAACCACTACCTAGTACCAACTTTCATCCAAGCAGTAGTTGGTCTTTATGACAAGTTTTTGTACTCCATGTCGGGAGGTTACCCGTTTATAAGCAAGACCCCGAGAGCATGTCGCTTTGTCTTCCCCGAATAAGCTTTCGGCCGATAGCTAATGAGCTGTTGATCATCGGGAGGTACGGCCCACAACGTGAGAACGTCGGCCGAGTAATGGTGTCCAGGTTAAATACTCTCTTCAATTTCCTTCTCACCAGGTCAAGATGCCAGTACCAGTCTCTGCACCCCGCACTTTGTATGAAAAAATTTGGGACGATCATGTTGTGTAAGTGGATCATTTGATTAATACTGCAGCGCTGCAGCACTGACGCTTTGTCAATCAGCGATGTTGACAAAGACGGTCTAGCGCTTATCTACATTGACCGGTACGCTCTTCAGACTATCATCCGTGCTTGACACGTCTTATGAGAATACACCAGTCACCTTGTCCACGAAGTGACTAGTCCCCAGGCTTTTGAGGGACTGTAAGTCGTGTGATACTCCTTTTGTCTTCCACTGCCTCATCCTTATCACCCCTCTAGTCGCGATGCTGGACGTCCTGTTCGTAGGAGAGACTGCACTTTAGCAACCGTGGATCATAACATCCCGTACGCATCTTCATTTCCATTATGACCAGTTATTGAAATAACTTGACATTAGCACTGTCTCACGTGCAAACTTCACTTCCGTCCAGTCATTCATTTCTGAACCTGACTCTCGTGACCAATGTGCTGCTCTGGAAAAGAATGTAAAAGAGTTTGGCTTGACATATTTCGGCATGAAGGATCGCCGTCAAGGTGCTTTTATTTTTCACTCGAGTTGTCATTCACGGGCCTGAGGACAAGCAAGGCATCGTTCATGTTATCGGACCTGAACAAGGTTTCACCCTTCCTGGTATTACCTGCGTTTGTGGTGACTCTCATACCTCGAGTGAGCAATTTGATTAGTTATCGTAATTACTAATTCTTATACTGTGACAGCCCACGGTGCTTTTGGTTCTTTGGCATTCGGCATTGGTACATCTGAGGTAGAGCATGTCCTCGCCACCCAGACATTGTTGCAAAAGAAAAGCAAAAACATGCGAATTTCAGTAGACGGCGAGCTCCACGAGGGTGTAACCTCGAAAGATGTAATCCTTCATATCATTGGGTTGGTCGGCACAGCTGGGGGTACCGGATGTGTTATCGAGTTTGCTGGATCCGTTTTTCGTGGATTCAGCATGGAGGCTAGGATGAGTGTCTGTAATATGAGTATCGAGGCTGGTGCTCGTGCTGGGATGATTGCACCTGATGAGATCACCTTCAATTATCTGCGTGGAAGGCCTTTGGCACCCAAGGGCGAGGAGTGGGACCGCGCCGTGGCCTATTGGAAAACGTTGAAATCTGACGAGGGCGCCAAGTTCGATTACGAACTCAAAATCTCCGCTTCGGACATTGTTCCTACCGTTACTTGGGGCACGTCACCGCAGGACGTGGTCCCGATTACGGGAAGGGTCCCGGATCCTGGAGACATTGCAGACTTGAAACAACGCGCTTCTGCTGAACGTGCGCTGGACTACATGGGTCTCCAACCCAATATCGCGATGGAGGACATCTCTATCGATAAGGTCTTCATTGGCTCCTGCACAAACAGTCGGATCGAAGACCTTCGCTCAGCCGTAAAGGTCATCCTTGCTGCTGGTCCCCACGCCGAAGTCGCTGCTAACGTCCATGCGATGGTCGTACCGGGTTCTGGCCTTGTCAAACAACATGCTGAAGCTGAGGGGTTGGACGTTATCTTCAAGAGGGCCGGATTCGACTGGCGAGAAGCTGGTTGCTCGATGTGTCTTGGAATGAACCCCGATCAACTGGCTCCCAAGGAGCGATGCGCAAGCACCAGCAATCGTAATTTCGAAGGCCGTCAAGGTGCCAGAGGTCGCACACACCTGGTTAGTCCCGCAATGGCAGCTGCAGCTGCCATTACTGGCAAGCTAACAGACGTCCGCAAATTCTTGGGCAATGCTGCTGAGATCAAAGTTTCTCCGGTTCCTTTGAAGAAGGTCAGCGCATTTGAGTTCATGGACACTGCTTCTCCGCCTCCAGAAGCTATACCTGTTGACACCTCAGACGAGGCTCCCTCTTTACCCCCAGCCTCCTCTCCGTCATCAGTCGAGAAATTCACAATTCTCAGGGGTATCGCTGCGCCATTGCACATTGAAAATGTTGACACCGATATGATTATTCCGAAGCAATTTTTGAAGACTTTGAAGAGAACGGGGCTTGCAGGCGCTCTGTTCTACAATCTAAGGAGAGATCCCGTCACAAAGGGAGATACCGACTTCATTCTCAATCGCGAACCTTATTCGAAGGCAAAGATATTGATTTCTACTGGAAAAAACTTTGGCTGCGGTAGTTCTCGTGAGCATGCGCCCTGGAGTTTGTAAGTACTACATTTTTCATAACAGCAAATTACCGACATTCTCGTTATAGGAAGGACTTTGGGATTCTTTGCATTATCGCACCAAGTTTTGCCGATATATTCTGCAACAACTCTATGCAGAATGGAATGTTACCAATTTCTCTGTCGCAGGAGGAATGCGTGGAGTTGGCAAAGGATGCTGAGGCTGGTTTGGAGCTGGAGGTTGACCTTGAGAAGGAGGAGGTTCGGCGGACGAATGGACAGCCTCCGATCGCATTTTCCACCGATCGGTTCCGAAGGCATTGCTTGTTGAATGGCCTCGATGATATCGCATTGACGATGCAACGGAATCAAGCAATTGAATCATTCGAGACAAAAAGGTCGGAGTTTTGGCCTTGGTTGGATGGTCTGGGATACGAAGGTAAAATCCCTATCATGTCTGTCAGGAAAGTGAAGAAGACGGAGTGGTGAACAACCACGATGCATTAGTTTGGACTGCGTTCGCATATGTAATTAGGTTTATTCAACTGTGGGATGTTTTTGCTGTGTTTGCCGCATTGACCGAAATGGCAATATTGAAATTATTGCCTTCAGGTTGCTCCCTGACCAGAACCACCAACCACGATGAGCACGACTCAAACCACCACCGATATTGGTAGCAACGACAACTCTAAAAAGCTCAAGGTTTCGCCAGCTGAGAGCCGGTTCAAAACGACGGCAACTTCGCAGTCGAAAACACCAGTAAAAACGTTGGTACCCCAAAAGCCACCCCAGACGGTTTTGCAGAAAAAGATTCCTAGGCGATCAAGCAAGCCCATCATAAATTGGTTGCAGCGTAAACTGGCTGGAAAGGCCAAGAGGACCGAGAACCACCCACTCGTACCTTCTCACCACCCTGGAATGGGGCGCAGTAGCCCAAATTCAAATCGGCAGATGGGAAGAATAGCTTCATCTCCTCTTCCTGTTCTTACTGTACAGCAGCCCAAGCAAACGGGAAAGACGGATGGTGCTCCCCTCCCCAGGAGGAAGACACGTTCCATGTCTCTCAACGGAGACGACGAATCTCGAAATGTAGGAGACGACGATTTCTCTGATCAGTTATCTCTGAATAGGGATTCGATATGGTCTCCGACGAGTGCTTTGGAAGCAGATGACGATGCCTCTGTTCGCCCTCTTCCACCCAGTTCACCTCCATCGCCGTCGCCTTCACGAGACTCCTCGTCATACTTATCGGACCCTCGTACTTTCCGTAGCATGACGGCCAGCACAAAACCGACCACGTTGCTCAGCATCGACTTGAATGG
>Ga0307507_10009242_pt1 | contig 13215 bp, 14 predicted proteins | sample 7_EM_MG_FD_207223 | JGI IMG/M metagenome (GOLD analysis project Ga0307507, IMG submission 207223) | Populus trichocarpa ectomycorrhiza microbial communities from riparian zone in the Pacific Northwest, United States - 7_EM | ecosystem: Host-associated > Plants > Roots > Unclassified | place...
CCTGCTACCCTAGAATACAGGCATAGGATAGGCAAGGTATTATTCCTGTGTCTCATTAACGCCCGTCCGTCGCTCTTCCTCCTCGCTCTCCTCCTCCTCCTCCTCCTCCTCCTCCTCCTCCTCCTCTCCCTCTCCCTCTCCCTCTCCCTCTCCCTCTCCCTCTCCCTCTCCCTCTCCCTCACTCCTCCTGTTCTCTAATCTTCTTCATCACAACCTCAACCACCCAACCCTTCCCTAAACGGAGGAACCACTTCTAGCGTTAGCCGTTGTGCTCCATTACCCCCGGTACTCTTTATATTTGCCTTTTGCATCTTTGACTTCCTTCATCCTCTTACCCCCTTCCCTCTCATTCTTCTTTCCATCTCTCTCTCCTTTTCTCTCTCTTCTTCCGCTCCACAAAGCAACTCTTAGCACGCACATACAGTCACACACACAACAAAAAAACACGTCTATCATTACGCACGTCTACCGACAGCCGCCCCTGGTGAGTCTCCCGCTCCGCTAAGCCTCCTCCCTCCCTATCACACCCCCCCCTCCCCTCACACCTCATCACGTTTCTTTTCACGATCACACAAGGCTTTTACTTTCACAATGGATATTCTTCGTTCATCTTCCATAGCACAACACGAAACTTACACACCTATTCTACTGTAACAGTTTTCATTCATCATCCAACCTTCGTCCTCATCACCATCGCCATCGCCATCTTCGTCGCTGTTTCGTTCCCGATTATTATTGTTACTGCAATTCTCTCTTCAATCGTTGGTCGTCAGTCTTCCGCTTATCTTCCTCCGTCTCGATTTTTATCTTGCGGAGCATTTACGAGATTGGACGCTGTCGCGCCTAGCTCTGCGCAGTCTATCGGCAATCGCGTGTGTCGGTGGTGGTTGTAAAATCGTGTTTCATCAACAGCCCTGAACCGTTTCCCCGCAAATATATAGCAACCACAATTTTGGACCCTGCATACCGCGATTTACTAAAAATCCCCACTAATCTCGAATCGCCTTTCCGGACAGCTTTAACGACCCCTGCTGAATGTCCACAATGTACACATCACATCGCGGGATGGTGCCTGCCCCGAACAGTCGCTTGACTGAGCTTTTGGAGCAGGTCCGACAGGAGTTTGCGGATCAGCAATCCAGGTCCAGCGATTATGAGCACAAGAGTACGTCTCCCTTTCTCATATTATCCATTGACGTCCAAGTTTAGTCTTAGGCTAGTCGATGTTCTAACTGGGCTGATATGTTTGCTGATATTACATTAGTCCAACAACAGATTCAAGAAATGGATCTGGTTAGACAGACTGTTTTCCAATTAGAAGCGGCTCATGGCGCCATGAAACAAAAGTGAGATTAGCCCCCAGTTGTTTGCTATCTCCAATTGTTCTCGAAAATACGTACAAAATGCCAAGATAGGATTGATGGCTGATATATCACGTCCTAAGGTATGAGGACGAGATCGCCCGACTCAATCGGGAATTGGATGCGCGTGGTGGTGCACATGTTGCACCGCATGGCTCCCAAAACGCTGGTCCTTCTGTCCAACCCCCCCCACCTTCTCTCCCAGCCGGTGCCGGTCTGTTTGTAGGTATCATGGCGGGCAACAACGGACAGGGCGGCCCGGGACTCGTACCACCACCGCTACAAGAGTCCCATCCACAAGCACCCCATCATTCTATCCCCCCACCCCCTACCTCCCTTCCTCAACAAGTTCCACCAAGCCAGCCCCCTCAGCAGCTACAACAACAACAGCAACAGCAGCAACAGCCACCTGTATACCCATCAAGCTCGTTTGTGAATGGTAATAGATACTCCGCTCCCTCACCACGCAGCACCCTACCTCGATTCTTCACTTGCGTTCCCCAAAAATTTACTCTCCCTTAACGAAACACCCATCTCTTATGATAAGCTGATTGCCGTACTAACTTTTGTTGGGGTACTTGTAGGTGGTTACGGGAATCCAGCACCGCAACCTACAGCCTCCCCCGGGCCTGGTAAGAGCAGACGCCCCGGTGGACCGGGCGGGCCAGCCACTCCGCAACAAAACCAGCCGCCAAACTATAATTCCGACCCCCGGGGCTCTCCACAAGTTGCCCGCCCCCGATCGCCAGCCAGCTGCCTTGGCGATCTTGAATATGACAGAGTACCAGCTAACCAGAAAAAAGAGGGGCCCGATTGGTTTGCAATTTTCAATCCCAAAGTTCCTCGCCTTTTGGATGTCGATCTGGTCCATACTCTTGAGCACAACAGTGTTGTGTGCTGCGTAAGGTTCAGTCAGGACGGGAAATTTGTTGCCACCGGTTGTAACCGAAGTGCCCAAATTTATGATGTTAAAAGTGGAACCATAGTCTCCCGCTTGCAAGACGAAACAGTCGATAGGGATGGTGACTTGTATATCCGAAGTGTTTGCTTTAGTCCTGATGGGAGATACCTCGCCACGGGAGCCGAGGATAAACAAATTAGAGTAAGTCTGAGTTTCCGCTTTTGATTGGTTTGGGAAATATGTTGTATTAACTGTTTCTTTTCGAATTTATAGGTGTGGGACATCCCGAGTCGCACGATTAAGCAAACTTTCCATGGTCACGAACAGGATATTTACTCCTTGGACTTCGCTCGTAACGGAAGGCATATTGCCTCCGGCAGCGGTGATCGCACCGTCCGGGTGTGGGATATCGAATCCGGCCAAAATGTTCTCACTCTCAGCATTGAAGATGGTGTGACCACTGTCGCTATCTCGCCTGATGGCCGGTACGTTGCAGCAGGCTCTCTCGATAAGAGCGTTAGAGTCTGGGATGCGCAGAGTGGCTACCTGGTTGAGAGGCTCGAAGGTGCCGAAGGTCACAAGGATAGTGTGTACAGTGTTGCCTTCGCTCCTAATGGAAGAGATCTGGTTTCCGGCTCTCTTGATAAGACGATCAAGATGTGGGAGTTGTCGGCGGCGAGAGGGCTTATGCCAGGTGGAGGCACTAGTCGCGGCAAGTGCGTAAAAACTTTTGAGGGACATAAGGTTAGTTTCGGAGCTCCTTTGGCAAAGGCTCTCCCGGATTTAAGGGTGGCCGCGGGATTTGAGAAATGTCCGAAGTTATGAACTGACCTGGCATTGTGCAGGATTTTGTTCTTAGCGTCGCCCTGACACCTGACGGAAATTGGGTTTTGAGTGGCTCAAAAGATCGCGGTGTGCAATTTTGGGATCCTCGGACCGCGAGTGCACAGCTCATGCTACAAGGTCACAAGAACTCAGGTATGTCTTGAATTTGAACATTCCCTAGCAAGGTCCCTCCTCCGAGTCGCCCTGAAATCGATCTCGGAGTCTGGACAGGAAGCGTGGTTGGAGCCGGTTTCCCTTCCATGATACCTTATTTTCCTGGGATATGCGGCTGATAATGTTTCTGTTTGTCATCAAAATAGTTATCTCTGTCGCTCCAAGTCCCTCAGGTGGTCTTTTCGCAACTGGCAGTGGCGATATGCGGGCGAGGATCTGGAGGTTAGTCTATTTTCTTTCCCTTCCAAACTATTTCTCCGTCTTTTTTCTTTTTCTTTTTCGACGCGGACCTAGATGCTTTTGTTTTGTTCACTTCAAATTTCTTTTTTCCGTTTACCCCACAAAATTGGGGGTATGAGAATGCCCCCACGTGCGGTATCCATCCTGCATCGAGTGCGGCATGAAAAATTTTCTTGGTAACGTTGCTGACGTGGGTAACAATCGCTGTAGTTACGAACCATATCATCATCAACCTAATACCCTATAAAGGCGAGCCTAGGTATTGGTATCTGGACGATCAGGATGGTTAGGGATGGGGGATATGCTGCATGCCCTGAACAGTACTTGAGTAGTCGCCTTTGCAGGGGGGTTTCTTTTTTTCTTTTTCTTTTTTTCAAACTAAAACTAAAACTGAAGCCTCCCCCAAAGGATCTGCTATCGGTTTTAAGGGTGGCAGGTTCTCGGTGTATTTCAAAACAAAGGCTTTTCGTTCAGGGTTCCCAAATGTTGTAGGTATCTGTATTTTTGTTTTGTTTTTGTTTCTGTATTTCTTTCATTTCCATTTTTTTCTTTTTGATCCTGCGATGATGTATGGCGGATGCGGGGGCATATTGCGGGAAGGATGTTGATGAGGCAATCCTTTTCCGCAGTTCCAGGAATCATTGGAACTGCATCCTGCGAAGCCGCTTGACGGAAAAAGCGTCTATTCTGTGTTAATGAGAGGACGAAGCGATTTGTGTGAACGGACCCAAGTAACCATTGTCAGGCTCTGATTTTTTGGAGATCACGGATTCATCTTCTCTCCTTTTTTCTATCATATCTCTTCTATATTCCTTTGGTGCTTATTATATCTATTCTTCACTACCTGGTCAAGACTATCCCATTCTTCCTGTTATCATCTAGTAGCTGTGCGGGAGGAAAAAAAAAATGCAAGAGAGACTTGTGCTTTGAAGAGACAATTTGTCAACATCTCTGAGAGATTACGGTATTACTTGGTTCGTCAGCCCAAAAATGGTGGGATCTGGAAAGTATGATTCCTTAACTGGATATTGTAAGTTGGTAGGGTTTCAAACTGAGATCTTTATCCTCCGATCTCTTGGGCGCAGTGACAGGCCGCCGTATGGGAATACCGTAGTTACTCTGCTACTGTATTAGTGGGAGTACTGCCAGGAAGGGTATAGTATATAGACCGATTTGGCCATCCGTTTTTTTCTTCTCTTTTTATGGGCGGTACCGTAAAACCGGAGGGGTAGTTTACAGCATTACAGCACAGCGAAACAGCATTACCAAATAATCCGATTTTGCCGCTATGAATAATAGATTTTTGGTTGTATCGTTCGTTGTCTCCTCCCCCTTCTGTTTCGGTGCTCCCATACCGGTACGGTACTGCAGTTATGTTGGTATGATAGACACGAAGCATGGTTGTCTGTCCTTGTGGTGCCGGTTTGATACTCGCACCACTAAATCAACCTCTGGACAGGTATTAAAAAACTCTTTGACTCCAAAAAAAACCCCTTACGGTATTGTTCTGACCACATCACAAAACCTCCATACCCGAGTACCGAGTACAAGGGGAGGAACGTATTAACTGGAACAGACAAGGATATATTTGGCTGGTTAACCTTGAATAACTGTTCCATAACTTCTTGTGGGACCTTGTACGTAATCCGAAAGTTCGAGTGAGCAAGTTAATTTAGGTTAGCACGTATAAAAAAAATAACCCCTGTCTTAGGAAGCGGAAGGATGGACGAAAACAGGTTTCCCTTTGGTCTGGTACAGAGTGTACCTGCACTTCGTTGCGTTGCAAAAGTGTCTGGAAATCTTGGCACGGGTTAGGCCTAAAATTTTGCCAAGATTTCCGAATAATAATCGTATCTTTTTTGCAATGCAACGCGCAAGCGTGATAGATAGATAGATAGACTATTTGGCTGCTTATGAGTGAGGTGTTCGGACGCCTTGGCACCAAGATGGGCATAGTGCTGTCACAATTGATGCCAAGGAGCCTACCTCCCCTTCGTCTTCACGCCCTTTTTGGTTATGTGGTGATTTTTAGCACGAAAAGGTTCAGGGGTTGTGATAGATACTGTAGATAGGAAAGGCCATGGGTCTTGAACTGTGTGACCTGGGGAGTCAGTCTTCGAAGAGGGGTCTGTCAGGTCGGGTTAGGTCAAGTCTGGTCAGGTCAGGATATTAGGTGGCTCCGCCACTCATTCTTTGCACATGCTGTTTTGTTCAAGTGCTTGAGAACGTAAGTTCTGGGAAGGGGTGCAAACACACATACCGTAGAAGTGTGTGATACATACAAGTTACATGAGAGGCTTTCCTTCGCCCCAACATTCTGGAACGGCTTGTGATAACCCATGTTCCGGGGTGGGTCCTTCCCCCCCCCCCCCCTCGTCCTCCTCCCCTCCCTCCCTCCTCGCTTGGAACCGCCCGAGTTATGTAGGCGAGGGAAATCTGAAAGTATCATAAGAGTGGGAGTTTTTTAAAATGAAATGAGATGGAAAAAATGTATATTGTACAAGTACCAGTACCGTACTGGCACTGTAGCACTAATTTGGACGGATGAGCGAGCCGAAGGAAGGAAGGCAGGAAGGAAGGAAGGAAGGAAAGAGAAGTACCGTGAGTGAGGTTTTTGTGTATGATACAGGGTTTTAAGGGAGATTGGCCCTTTTCCATTGTTACACTCACCGGATTTTGACCAGGTGGATGAGTTTGAATTCGCCTCACTTTTGGCTCACCCCTCCAAGTACGGCAGCGGTAATGGTAGGGTAGGGGGGATGCCCGGCGGGGGGGGGGGAGGGGGGGTCAACCTCGTGCATTGAGAATTGGAGAAAAATGTGTGTTGGATTGTGAGGTTACACAGGTGTCCCTATGGTTTCTGGTTCTTTCGTTCATTCGTTCGTACTACGAGTGCGGTAAGCCTTGATGAGGGGGAAAGATTGTTTTGGTGAAAAGGGGAGAAGGGAGGATTACCACCGGTACAGTGCTAGGACGGTGCCGTACCGTAGGTGATGGTGGAAAAGAGGGGGGGAATGGAAATATCTGTAGGAAGAAAAGGTGAGGGAAAGAAAAAGAGAAAGGACCAAGGATCAATAATTCGTGATTTTCACTCTGCTTCTTTTAAACGGAGGGGACTTGGAGGGTATAGGAAGTGATCGGCCGATTATAAGCTTCCTTCTTCCTTCTTGCCCGGGTTTAATTCATGATATTGTAGTGCCAAGGGAATTAACATAGCACAGTATCTACTCGTAGATAACGACCACATGTGAATTCGAGTGGTGCTGGTATGATAGGGTAGTCGGTTGTCTGTCTGGCTGCACAACATTGAAGAAAATGGCTAGCGGACTCGAGTTCTCCCCCTTGTCTTGGCTGACTGACCCACTCCCACTTTTCGGGGCTCCTTGGCAATGCTAATGTTAAGCTTGCAACTCTAAGTTATTATAAGTTATAATAGATTAAAGAATCGCACGCACCCTGCCCACCCACCACCACCCCTCCCCTCTCTCACACTCTCACACGCATCCTAGACAGTTACGACAGAGACAAGAGATCATTGGTCCCGATGCTACGACCCGTGCCCGCGGTCGCGAGGTGAGAGCCTGGTCGCCAAACATGCAGAGGAGGAAATTCTTAATGCGTCTATCTATTTATCTAAATAAGCGGGGCGTATATCGAGTAAAGTGGGTAGAAAGAAAAAAAAAAGGAAAAAAAATCTCCTTTTTGGTATCCATCTGTGTAGCATATAATAGGAGCATTATTATTATTACTACATGCAGTTGGGGCATGATTATGGTATCATACCATTTTTATTTATTTATCTCATCTCGATGTGGGATACTCGCTACGATACGTTGCGGACGGTACGGTAATGGATAGGGTACTATTGCTACGATGGCGGCAGCATAAAGCAAATAAAACTGATATGGGTAAAGTAGTTATCCATACGGTGGGGATTTTAAAAATAAAATAGCATACCGTTTGAAGATGTCGATTTTCCTTGTGTCTCTGGGGATGGATGGGAAAAAAGTAAGAAAAGATAGACAAAAGATTCCATATCTGAACACATTCTGTGCGAACGGTGTATGGTGTTTCTGATTATCTTTTTTTCGCACGCACTTATAACCTTATTATTATTACATACGCATGCGCGGGAAAATAAACCCATCTCTCTCTCTTTTTCGTTTCTTTTTTTTCGTTTTTTCTTTTTTCTTCTTCTTTTCTCATTGCTTAATTTCCCTTTGGGTTCCTTATCCCCCTTGATATGGGAGCCAAAGAGGTTCGGCCCTCTCACGGTTTATACTGCCGAAGAGGCACACGCATCCGGCAGACTGGGGTAAGGGTGGGCTGGGTTGGATGAGAGGGAGGGCAGCATGAAAAGAGGGAGAAAAATGGGAACATAGAACGAATGAGGTCAAATCAAAGTGGGCGAAGCGAAGGTGAAGGGGGGGAGGGGTGTGAAGACAGCTAGAGACATACTGTATCTGTATCCTCTCTTCTTGTGCCTCCTAGAGCAAGGGTTATGATATTCTATTTACTGTCCGAGCGAACGGGCAAAGCATGATATGTGTGAATGAGAGGTGCTGACTTGCCTCGATTGAATTTTGACGCCAGACTCCCTCTTGCTCAACTCGGAGTGGTTTGAATTTGCCTGTTGTCTCTCATCCATCTGCGCGAACTGTCGCACGGTGTTTTCGTCGTCATGGAACTTGAAAAGGATTCGCATTGACCCCAGCAATAAGTTTTCGCCAACAAGACCGTGGTCAGTAAGGCCCCCCCGGCCTTCGATTACCCTACGGTTCGCTACCTTTTCTTGCTCTTTTCTTCTCCTCCCTTTCCTTCCTACTAACCACCTTCGTCAAAAGGAAATCAGTCTCAATCCCCTTTATTTTATCGGTGCTGTGTTCCAAAAAAAACCTCGTACCAGCAAAGAGTAGGTACCAGCAGATATGTCTTATTCTAGCTTGGCTCGATCAGTATAGGATGAATGATGATAGTGGATGAGTGTGAGGGGAGGCCTTGTGCAGATCTATGGCAATTGTTGGTTAGCTTTGTTACATCTCTGCGTGCATCTCATTCTCCCACTCGCTTGACGTGAGTGCAGGCAATACAAGTACTAGGGTATGGACGAGTACTTGCGCGGAACCCCCTGGTTCGTTCGTCCCCTTCGGGGCCATGGTGGAGGGGAGGTCGTGCACCATTCTCCACCAACCATGCCATGCCTCACCAACAAGCCAACAAGAGGAAAAGAGCTCATGGTCAATTGATCTCTTTTTCTCCCCCTTCCAAGAGGGCTTTTCCAGGAAGGAAGAGAAAAAAAAAGAAAAGAAAAACGACAAGCAGCTGCAGCCGCACTATTCCAAGTTCACTATCCCCTTTCCATCCTTCTATCCCCCCCTCCCCTCTCTTCCACTGGCTTTCTCTAGTCGTCCGCTTGTTCAGCTTTCTCCGCACGAGTGAAAGGGACAGATGGCAGGAAGGGGGGGGGGGAGAGAAAATTTAAAAGCGAATGGTGGGATTGGGAAAGGCTTTATGTGACCAATAAATCTTCTGTTGCTAACTCTGTCGTTTTCAACAAAAGAGCCAGCATGGAGTGATCGATGCTTTCCCCTTTGAGGAACTCCAATCTCTGATTTCTCTCTTTCAATATTCGTATCCTCCTCTCTATATCATTATTACAATACTAGATCCTACCCTTCTCTCACTTGTAGTATCTCTTTATCTTCCTTAGAAATCAGGGGATGAAATAATAATAATACCTATATCTATTTATCGGGAGCATGAGAAAACGGGGGGAAAAGGGGATGCTTGATCTCAACCCGATCTTACTTGACTATGTGTGGCTATCGCCGTAGGGCGCCCCGGCGAGCAGCCCCCTCCGGGTTTTCTTCGCCATGGATTATGTACGAATCACGACTCCTACGAGCACAGACACATTACTCGAAGTATTCGCGCCCCAGCAGATCCCAACGGAGGGGCTGAAGGGAAGGAGTGCACGAAGCCTGGGTTGGACGGAAGGGAAGAATGCACCGGGAAGAGGACAGAGACGGGGATGGATTGTGGATGGTGGATGGATGAGGTTCATGGAAAGCAGCCCGAATCGCCTGTCCTCCACCAGTTTTACGTGCCCCGGGAAACTCCCTTCCTCTCGTCCTCTTCTCACCCCTACTGCTCTTATTATTATCTATTTCTTTCCTACCCCCGGTACACAGACTGAGTTTTGGCCTTGTATTGAGTGTGAGTGAGCAGTGTGAGCTGTGTGTGTTGTGCGCGTGTGTTTATTTTGCAATCCACAGTATGACAATCCTTTCCCATCCATCCATCCACCGACCCCCCCACCTCACTAAACCACTACCTCCACACTTCCCATAACTGCAGATAGGCCCCAGGCGGGCGGTTTCATAGTTCACAAGAAGGCAGAGAGTCCGCCAAAATGATCGAAACTAGACTTCCCAGCTACCGTATTCCTTGGGCTCATCCAGTGTGCTTACACACCTCCCCAAAGTCCATACACCACCCCCCCTCTCCCCTCCTTCTTCTCCTTCCCCCTTCATGTTCCTCATAGTACAAGATATACATCATCCCGTTAGCATTCGATCGAAGATTCGCCGAGCTGCAATGCATGCAAGTAGCAGTGGTAACTTTTAATTCCTTTTTCTTGTTTTGACCAGGGATCTCTCCCACGCCGCCTCTAGTCGTCACCTGCTCAGTTCTGCTACGGTACTCTCTCTCTCTCTTTTTTTTGCCCCCAGGTCACAAACCCACCCCCCTCTCGCTCTCTTCTGGCCTTGCATGTAAGTATATGACCGACGCCCTCCAACTACTGGGCGACGTCGTGCGGGTGGCAGAAGATACTCCAAGGTCAAGCAAAACTTTTTCCCCTTCGTTCACTCTGTGTGGGGGAGGGGTGTTATAAGTTGGACATCAGCTCTTCCAACAAGGCGCAGCTCTTGCGGTTCATTGAAAGTGCGACCGACGGTCCGAGACGCTCTGCCCAGCCTCCTGGATACAGATCCTACCCGGCAAAAGGTTTTCCTGGTAGTCTCACCTTTCCCTTACCCTCTTCGAACCCCAGGCACGCTCATAAAGTCACAACCGCAATTCTGGCATTAGCAGTGGCATCAAATCCAGCCCGTGTCTGGCATCGTGACAAGATCCATCGGTTGGGTGGCCCTGCACTTGGGACAATGGATATCTCTGGCCTTGTATATCGTACAAACGAACACTCGGCTTCAACATCTACGTCATCACGAGGAATCATGGCTCCTCACTTGCCCATGAATGCTCAGCCTTTTGTCCAGAATCAGATGGGAGACTTTGACGCGTATCCAGGACAGTTCGGCTTCGATACTTCCCAAGTCCCCCAATACCAGAATGTTGGTGTTGTACATCCGCAACCTGGATTTCCTCAATCATATCCACCACCACAGCAACAACATCATGCAAATCCTCATCATGGGCAAACGCACCCTCATACAGGCCCACATCCTCATCATCCTCATCACCAACCTCATCCCCATCCGCAGCAAGCTCATCCTCACCCTCATCCCCATCCACATCACCAACAACACTTATCGCATCCTCATCACCCGGGTATTCAGCCGACACCGACAGTTGTCTCCCATCGACTCCCCCAAGCCCAGCAACAGCAGCAAGCCCAACAACAGCAACAGGCCCAGCAGCAGCAACAGGCAGCAGCAGCCCAGCAAGCTCAACAGCAGGCTCAACAGCAGGCCCAGCAGCAAGCCCAACAACAGGCTCAGCAGCAAGCTCAGCAGCAAGCCCAGCAGCAAGCCCAGCAGCAGGCCCAGCAACAGCAGGCCCAGCAGCAGCAGCAGCAGCAAGCTCAACAGCAGCAGCAGCAGCAAATCCCCCCAGAAAACCGGCGGAGACCCGCTAACATATCGCGACAACAGCCTCCGGCAAAGGCAGTTGTTCAAACCCAAAGCCAAAATGCTAGGTCCATGTCTTATCAGTACCCCCATTCTTCGCCGCCACGGGGGAGCCCCGGCTCAACGAAAGTTTCAAACCCCAACCACGACGTTGACTTTCAAACAGATGTTGATACTCTAATGAAGGCGATACAAGCAAGGCAACCTGTAGTAATAAAAGCCGAGTCAAACTCACCTTCACCAGGTTATCCCCAGCCCCGGCAGCCACTAAAGAACACACCAGTAACACCGATTCATCCAGTTGGTTTTCAGAACAGATCGCCTTATACAAGCAACCCCTACGGCCAGAACGGCTATCCGCCACAACTCAGCAGCAATCTTCAAGTACAAGCGTCGGGGAGTGGGCTTGGTGTCCCCAAGTTGTTGGCGGAGGATGAGGAGTCACCGGCCAGGGGGGGTAAAGAGGAAAAAAAATCGGGTTCGCAGAAGGCGAAGAAGAGATACGAATGCGATGTTCCCGGCTGTAACAAGAGCTTCTTTCAGAAGACGCACCTCGATATTCATTCCAGGGCACACACTGGAGATAAACCTTTTGTTGGTTCCCCTGTTTTTTCTCCTTATTTTCTCTTTGTTTTTGGCCGAAGGCCATTGTCCGTGGCTCTCGTATTCCCGAATAAAGTTTCTAGTGCTAACGTTAAAAATAGCCCTGTAGTGAACCTGGATGCGGCCAGCGATTTTCCCAGTTGGGTAACCTGAAGGTCCGTTATCCTCTTGTGCTTAGATTCTACCCTATCTACCCATGTGCTGTATCCTGGAGATTTCAACCCTTATCCACATTAGTGATCGTTTTTTTTGATTCGCGATGTTCTCTTTTAGACGCACGAGCGTAGACATACTGGCGAGAAGCCCTACTCTTGCGATTTCTGTGGTAAACGGTTTGCTCAGAGGGGCAATGTTCGTGCTCATAAGATCGTACATGACGGCTCAAAGCCTTTTACTTGCCGGTTGGACAACTGTGAAAAGCAATTTACGCAATTAGGGAACCTTAAGGTGCGAGCGCCCCCTACCTCCCCTACAGCCCACTGCACTAGATGAACTGCGGGTGATATTCCATGTTTCGCTTTCACTGTGCATTTATTGACATTCGTTTGCCCTCTGTCCTATAGTCCCATCAAAATAAGTTTCATGCCGTAACGTTGCGGCAGTTAACGGAGAAGTTCGCGCAAGTCCGGGACGGTGACGACATTTCAGTGGCGGACAGGGAGCTGTTCGAGTATTTTGCCGAGCTCTACAAGAACTCGAATCGCGGCATCAAGGGAAGGGGGAAGGATAGGAAGATCACTGGCACAAAAAAACCCAGATTAGTAGATGGGGAGATGGGCAGCGATGCCGGGCGTCATGCGGGTGGTGACATGCACTCGATAACCTCCCCGAACGGCTCCTGCGGGAGTAACTCTAACCCCGACGCGGCATTCGATTTTTCGGGGGGACATATGGATGAGGAAGATGAGAGTTCTGTGGATTCGCCATACGAGCAGCAGCAACTTCCCCCGATGAGGCCTGGTGCGGGACCGGTCGCCATGGTGCCTATGGGTGCCTATCCTGACGATACCATGGCACTACATACGGACATGGCTAAGTACAGCTTAGACCGGAAGTTTTAGTGGTAGGATTTTTTTTTTTTTTGAAAAAGGAAAGAACAAAAAAAGCTTATTTCTACAGTTTTATTTTGCGGCTCCGTAATATATCTCCTGATCTGCATAGCCGTTTGGTTGTGTTTCCTTTTTTATTTTTTATTTTTTCTATACAATTTACCCCTCCTTTTATCCTACCGTACTGTGAC
>Ga0307507_10009243_pt1 | contig 13214 bp, 7 predicted proteins | sample 7_EM_MG_FD_207223 | JGI IMG/M metagenome (GOLD analysis project Ga0307507, IMG submission 207223) | Populus trichocarpa ectomycorrhiza microbial communities from riparian zone in the Pacific Northwest, United States - 7_EM | ecosystem: Host-associated > Plants > Roots > Unclassified | place...
CCTTTATCTCATCAAGATTATTTTGATAAGTTGGTTAAATAAGAATAATAGTCCAGGTATGAGATCATTTTGATGTTCAATTCTCCTTATCGGTAGCAAACCACTAGAAATATCTTTGAGGGATACATCTTTAAATTCTTATAATAAAGAAACAGACACACTAGGAAGTTAGTGATCAAGTTTGTTAGTGTTAAAATAAGCTTTTTGTATAAAAGTACAATCATTAGCTTGTTAGAATAATAAAAAAAAACACTCATGATCTCACTCTTTTTTGTATAAAAACTTGTATGTTTCTTTATTTTTCTCTTATGACTCACCTTATTTTCTCTCCCTTAAAACTCATGGCCTCACCAACATTTTCACTCCTTTTTGTCCTTTCCTTGATTTTCAGTCCCCTCAGCCTCACTTTTTTTTTTTTTTTTTAATTTCAATTGGTCTTCGTAGACTTATTTTGAAGATAATTATACAAGAATGATAGATTTTTTTTTATCTTATACAAAAGAATACCTATTTCTAAGAGCATCATTAACAACCACTTTTCTATCAAATTGTCATACCTTTCCATAATAAATGAATCATATGCATATGAATCACATCACACAAAACCTCATCAAAATACTTTCCAATTGAAAATGACACCAAGACCTATTTTGTAACCTTTATTTCACCAGATTCATTTAATCATTAAAGCCTATAAGGTTTATGATGTTTAATAGTATTCAAATTCAATCTTCTAACAATTGTAGTACTAGCGACATTAGTACAACTCTAACTATCAATAAGCATACTACATACATGTTATTAATATGACATCTTGTATGAAAGATATTATCTCTTTACTACTTCAAATCAATTTTCTTAATCTTAATATTTAGTGCACGCTAAATAACAAACAATTCCCCCTCAACCAAATACTTCATATCTCATCATTAACATCCTTAAGTGACGACATCTCATCATCATTATTGTCACTTTCAGATTCAATCTCACCGTGATCCTTTAAAATCATAACTCTCTTGTTTAGACATTGATAAACTATATGTTCAACCCCTATACACCTAAAACAATTAATATCATGATTACAAGGAGGTTGAGTATTAGATTTACCTTTAAAATCAATATCAATCTCTTTCTTTGTCTTAGATGATCTGGCCTTAGCACTCATAATTGGCTTAGCTTAAGCAACCACATCTCTTTTATAATTCAACCTCCATGATGAAAAATAGCTTGAATTACCTACTTATCATATACTTCCCTAACATTTCAGTTGCTTTTCCATCTTCATATCCATGTGAACCATATCCTTTAATTCAATATATTATTGTAATTTAATAATATTGGCAATATAACAATTCAATCTAGTAAAAACTTTCGCAATTATCGCTTCTCTATCTTCCACTACATTAGCCCTAATCGTGGCGATCTCCATCTTTTTACGATAATCTTCTACATAAAACAATCTGATCTTATCAAATTATAGCATAATCAATAAACTCAGTGATGAATTTTATCTTCTTCTCCCACTCTAAATAAGCTTCAGGATCGTTTCTATCTTGCAACACTAGAATTTTCATCTTAATACTCTCCAAGTTTCTATCTAAACAATCATGACACCTAAAATCTTGAATTTCACCCCTATGACTAAATTGATCACCTCGACAAAATCCATCAACTTTTTAGTTTCTAGGCCACTAAAATCTATCCCTTTGGCTGAATGAAGCATAGTTATAATCTTTGACTTTTTCCCATTCATTTTCATCAACAAACTCATATATAGATGGTGTAGCTCGCCTTTTTGGCCTTCTAACATCTTGACTTCTTTGAATTGACACCTCTTGTAAACTAGTAATTGCAACCTCTTATCACTCCATTTGGTCTTGCACTTCACCAAACATTACATTCATCCTTTCAAACTATTGTTGCATGGCTTATAACAAAAAGTTAAAATTTAAAAAACAAGTTAGTAATAAGAAAAAAATGTCCCCACACACTCCCTCATGTGTTTATGCTCTAATAGATGTCAATTCTCTTGTGTTTCACTCAATATGTCTTTTTCATGGTAATATGCTCATCTTTTCTCCTTTTACCTCTTGTTCTCACCTTTTCAGCTATTTAAGGAATTAATCTTATACAACTAAATAAAAACAACTTAGTAATAAAATCCTTAGTATTTTAGACTCAAAAAGCAACAAAATAACTACAAACTACAAAGAAAATGAATTACAAACATGAAAACACTAAAGATTACAAATCAAATACGAATATGATACGAAGATGTAAAAACAAAAGCATAAACATGAAAACTAATTTAATATGACTCATTTAACCCAAAACTATATTAAGAGTACTAATATGACCAAATATGACAGCAGCAAATAAAGAAAAATTGTGTTGATGTAAATTGACCCAATGTGATTTATTTTGTAATTTTAGAATTATTCAAACCTTAGTATGTCCAAATAACCCTGAAATCAAGATTTGAAATCGAGAAACCAAAAACCTAAAGAATATCATATTATAAGTGTATATCTTTTACTTTTCGAATTCAATATTTTATAATTTAAAATCTGCGATATAATTTTTTTTTATTTCACTTTTTTATATATATATGTGCTAGTGGCTTTATTTGAAAGTAATGAAATCCAAAGACTTTTTTTTAAACTATGTTGCAATTTTAGAATTGAAGAAAAAACACTAAAACAACGTGAAAACTTAAAGATAAAGATATAGAACCTAATTTTAGAGTCTTGCTCTAATAAAATTGATACGAGCCCAAATGATAATAAACCTTGAACCCACATACAAGAAAGAAACAACTCAAGAAAGCTAAAATCAATTTAAAAGTAGTAAAAACTCAACACAATGATTATTTGAACTAAGGTACCAAAGTTATTAGAATGAAAACCCCAACACAACGACTATAAAAAATCACGAACTAGAAATATAAGGAAGAACACCACAAGATTGTTGATTTGTGATAAGTTTAAGACAATTCAATGAATAATCAATATATATGAGCAATTCTCATACAAGCACATAAAATATTATTATGAAATCAAAGTCTATATAAAAAAAAAACCTAAATACAAATTAAATAACCCTATTTATAATAGGTAAACAATCCTAAATAAAGCTGAAAAAACAATAAAAGAGTACTAATCCAAATAGGAAAAAGAATCCTAATCATTTAGGAAAATAATGTAAATCCTGTACAACAGCTGATATATGATCGCTATAATTCTTTAATTCTATACAAAAAACAAGGTGTTTAGAAACTTTTGGAAAAATCTCATCTCAATCCAATGACTAGATAAACAAATATGCTTGTTAGCATTAAATTATATATTATAAAAAATACCGTTCAAAACTGAGTTAAACTTGTCAACCTCTTGCCTGAATCACATTAATTAAAGTATGATCATTCTTTGCTGAAGTCTAGAAGTTTGACTTGGCCCATATATATATATATATTCTATCTTGCATTATCTCATGTGTTCATAATTTTAAATGTTATTTTATGATTTATCAAGTATTAATTTTATGTGGAATTACAGTGCAATTATTAAATAGAAAGTACAAGGATCAAATAAGAAAAGGACATAAGTTGGTTTGTTAAATGAGAAGTAAAAGGATTTAATTAAAAAAAAAGTAATTGAGTAAAAAAATATAATTAATAATTAAAAAACGATCTGAATGAAAAAATAAAAAAGAAAGTTGAGGTGATATTAAATAGTGTTTTTACTTATATATAAACAGTTAATTACTAAAAGAATTATGGCAATTTAAGTTGTTTCGAAACCAAAACTCGAAAGCCAGTTGTTTTGCAATGCAAATTACTATATGGTCTTTAACATGAGCATCGTAATGGAAGATTTATCTCTATAATAAGAGATCCACAAAACATGATAATATTAATATATCAGAAGCTTCTTTTAATAAAATCCCAGACACCATCATGATATTTGTTCGGCATCGAGTTTATATTAGAGTATGAATCATCATAAAATATAATATAATGCAGCAGTCAAAAGTCAATATATTTACCTGGTTTGATCTTAGACAAGATTGTGAGTTAAAGAAATTTAAGTGATAAACGTGAATCTAATTGTTACATTAATAATAGTCAAAGCTCAAAAAAGAAAAAGAAAAAAAAAGGCATCTGTTTTGAAGATTTGGGAGTTTCCACCAACAGGAAGGGCTGATCTGCTCTTAGCTGATTCTATGGATTTGCTTTTATTTCCGCTGTATCAGAGAATAAAAACAGTAGCTTTTAATAGTCAATACATAAGACTGGCAGACGGACACGGTCAGTCAGTGTCCATGTCATGCTTACCTTAAAGTAAATGATCTGCTCATGTCATGTTGTCCTCTCCCGTCACAGGCAAAATAGTCCACATCTTCTTTGCATTTCTCTTCCCTTGTTTTGATTTGTCTACGGAACCAGAATTTTCTTGGAAACCCCTACTGCAACAGTACCGTTATTAGCTGCTTGGTACTAAAACCCAACTGAAGTTCTTGCCTTCTTTTTGTATTTGCTTTAGAATTAGAAAGCCAAAATATCTCTCTTCTTGATCATGCATGCTGGGAAGTTCTTTGTTTTCTTGATTGTTAGTCTTACTAGCTGCTTGAGGTTGCCGACGTTTCCTGAGGCAAAGCTGGTCCAAGAAGAAGGTATGTCTAAATTTCTTTCATTATGTTTGTCGCAGATACTGTTTTTTTAGTTGAAATGGGACTTCCTGGATTCTGGTTTTTTTGTTCTCTGGGATTTATCGATGGACCCACTTGCTTAGTATTCGGGTGAAAATGTGTGGAAATGGTAAAAAAAAAAAAAAAAGAATCTTGAGCATTGGGTTGTTTGTGATTTATAGGCTGCTTTCTGATGGAAAAATGAAGGAACTTGGAATTTCGATGTTCGGGTTTTGTCCTTTTGTCATTTATAGTAAAGTTTTCTGTTTCTTTTTTTTTTAAAACAGATTTTGTTTTTGCTCACATGAGCTTACATTCATGTATGTGCACATATCTTCAAGCAAAAACTGAGCCCAATGTCTTTTAAAGTGAATAAATAAAAAATGCTTTTGCATCATAGAGCTTTGCAAATGTAGGAATTTATATATACATAGCACTTACTTTTAGCTACCTTGTATCTTACAACATCGACTGCTGATATGATGCTTATCTGTCCATGGATGATATTTAGTTGATGCTCTTGAAGAAATTGCACGAACATTGGGTTCTAAATACTGGAAGTTCAATGCTGATACTTGCGAAATTGAAATGGCTGGAGTAACTCAAGTCCCACCAAAGAACGCTGAGCAAAGGATAGATTGTGAATGCAACAATGGGAACAATACTGATTGTCACGTCACCAGAATGTATAATTCCCTCTCTTGCTACTAAGAACCATTATTTTGAATGCTCCACTTGTCTTCTGATAGGAGGCTTGGTCTTATTCAATACATATTTTGTGCTGTTCTTGCTATGGGTATAGATGCATATATCCATTGTTGATTATATGTTGTTTGTCAAGTTCACACTTTCTTTATGGGAAGTGCTGCATCTGAGAAGTATTATTTATTACACGGTATTGTATATTTGAATGTATACTCATATTTCAGGGAGCTAAAACGTTATAACCTTCCCGGAGTGCTTCCAACTCAACTTGTTAAGCTTCCTCGTCTCCAAGTAGTGTAAGGGCCTCTTAAAATCTTTCCCTATCCTCTTTAATGTTAATATTCATTCCCGCACAGTTTTATTTCAAGTAATTTTCCTTTCAAGCGCAGTGATTTTGCTTACAACTACCTCAATGGTACTCTGCCACGTGAATGGGCTTCAATGCAGTTAACTTCAATGTAAGCTCTTGTCCACTTGCACAATCTCTTTCCTTCATTATCAATTATATTCTCCTCCATAATCAACATATTTCATGCAGAAGTGTTCTCGTAAACCGTTTGTCAGGGGAGATTCCAAAGGAACTGGGAAATATCACCACTCTCACCATCTTGTAAGTTGCAAGCTTATGCTCATTTTTTAGTTTTCTTTATCTGGACATTATTATGGAGACTTGATTTATATGCATTTCCATACAATTCAACAGCTTTGGTGTTTTCATATGTTGCTATAGAGATATGTAATACTGTATTTCTGTTGCATCGTCTTAGAAATCTCAAGAGCTTCTGTTTTGTTTGCCTTTTAATCTTTATTTTTCATCAGGTCCCTCGAAGCAAACCAATTTTTTGGCACAATTCCCCCTGACCTCGGAAAACTGATCAACTTGCAGGAATTGTACATCTCATTTCTTCCCTTGTTATTTTAGTTTTTTCTTCCTTTTTATTTACATTCTAAAACTTTGTTCAAGGATGGAAGAACATGTATTCTGATGGTTTGTTTCTCTGATATTGTGCTTTCAGGATGCTGTCTTCCAATCAGTTGTCTGGAAACTTGCCAGTGTCTTTTGCTGGACTAATAAATCTAACAGACTTGTAAACTTTTTTAATACTTTTCTCTTTAGTTTAGACCTAAATGTTCCTGTGTTATTTGTGCCATATTAACAGCTTTTGATTGTATAATGCAGTAGGATAAACGATAACAACTTCAGTGGAACCATTCCTATCTTCATACAGAATTGGAAAAAGCTTAAAAGATTGTAAGATGCCTAATTTATTATAAGCTCCAATTTTGAGTTTCAAAAAGGAGAACCGTAAATACATGCTCATTTCTAATTTCCATTCTTTTAAATTTGAATGATTGAAGAGAAATGCATGCAACTGGCCTGGAGGGACCCATTCCATCGAACATTTCTCTTTTGAATAATTTAGCTGAGTTGTAAGTATAAATTTTATTTGTTTTCATCTATTTGTCTTATGTGAATACTTTTCTGTTTATTGATTAGATTAACAGTTAGGCTCAACCTGGCACACGCTATTATGCAGGAGAATTAGTGATCTAAATGGACCAACTCAGGGTTTCCCTATGCTCAGCAACATGACAGGCATGATCAAATTGTATGTTGACTTGTCATATCATCATACAAATTGAAAGAGTGAATGCCTTTTTCATTGATGTTGGCCAATTTAACATGATTTCATTATGTATACCAGGACTCTGAGGAACTGTAACATTTCTGGGAAGCTCCCTGCATACCTTTGGACAATGAAGAGTTTGGAAGCATTGTAAGTAAGAAATGTGTAGCTTCTTAAACTTGCAGTATTTGCATCATCTTCTTCTATGCTGTCAACTATGTATGCGTGCAATGTTTCTCTGACTGTCCAGAATAGCTTCACTTTTGGAATCTATCAGTATGCTTGACAAAGAAAAACTGCCACCTATATTGTCCTTTTAATTCTCAACTTTGAGCAGCATTGACTATTTCAACTATTGTTTCATGAACTCTGAAACAGTCTGTAAATCTTTTCCATGTGTTTATCAATATAGGAACTTAATAATAAGAAAGAAGGGAGAATGATTGGAATTATAATGGGAAAATTGTTCTAAATGTTTTGGTGGAAGGAAAATAGACAGTGTAGAGAGGGGCTTGCGAACTTAATTATAAGACAAAACGAGCAAGTGGTGCCATAAGCTTTTAATATGATCACAAAAACGGTGCATACTAGCAGTCATGTATGTCCTATGTATCTGTTTGATGTAAAGTTATTCGCATTTTTAACTTTAAAACAACCGGTGGCTTACAGTTTGACATTCAGAACTTAGAATTATGAGGAGCTGAAGGTCTAAATTATTGTTCTTGTCAAGTGCACAATTTGTTTGTAAGAACCTGGTATAATTTGGAAACCCATTGTATCTCTGTGTGTGTGTTTTTTTCCCCATTAAATTCAGTAGGCCAGATAGCATGTCGCTGCTCTCCTGTTGTTTGTTTCTATTTGCATAAGGTCACGAATTGGTATAAGACATCGAACTGAAAATGCAGTAACATTTGCTTCTTTTTGTTGTTTGTTTAATATTTTACATGGTTGAAGAGTTGATGTTTGTTGTTAGGAGCAGGAAAACAGCTAACATAATGCTAAGAAATATACAGATAAAAACTTTGGTTTTGTTTTTGGATTACTTCTGGTTTATCTTTTTCATAATGAAAATTTATGACCTATTCATATTATGATCATTATAGGGATGTCAGTTTCAACAAGTTGGTTGGAAAAATTCCAGACACCATAACTGCAGATCGCCTGCGATTCGTGTAAGTCTGGTTCAAATTTTAGGTTACATTTACTGAAATTTTAAAGAAACTCATTCCAAACAAAATTAAAAATGATAATTTTTGTTTCGTGAAACATGATTTCCATAAATGAAAGAGTAATCCGAACTTGTCTCTTGAAGGACAAAGCTGAAGTACATACATACTCTTAAAATTACCCACGCAAGTAAACATATTTATCGAAGTTTCATGATCGTATTTGCTCCCTGGTTCTGGAGTCTAGACCCCCTTTTTTTTTTTTTTTTAATTTAATAAAGGAGCCCCTTGCCTAACTATGTCCCAATGAACAAGGGCTCTTGTCAAGGGAGACTTGGAGTCTTTTCTTTCTTTTCAGGACTTTTCCCATGAAATAGATACTCGTGTCTGAAATCTCCACCCTTGTGGTTGCAAACTCAAAAATGTTAGCATTACACAAAATAATAGTAATATATCATAAAAATCCAGAAAATGCAACAATTAGACTTTTATATTGGATCTTTTCTAATTACTTCAGATATAGCTTTACTAATATTGGCTGTTACTTTTTTAGCTTTTTAACTGGCAACTTGTTAAGTGGAGATGTACCAGATTCAATCTTGAAGGACGGGAGCAATGTGTATGTATCTTGTCTGATGCTTGTTACAGATTATTCTTTATTCTTTATCATTTGTTTACTTTTTCTTCAAGGTGCTTAGCATTTTATTGCTCTAAGCTCTTATAATATCTCAGTTGACTTTCTTGTGTAATACTTGTGTGCAGTGATTTGTCATATAATAACTTTGAATTGCAAGGCCCTGAGCAACCTGCTTGTCAAGAAAACATGTGAGAATACTATTAAAAGTTTTCCTATATATTTCCTGTTTGATATATTCTGGGAATTGATTTTTATTTTAATTACATGTTCTTTTGATCTTACTAGGAATTTAAACCTGAACTTGTTCCGTAGCTCTTCAATGGGAAACAGATCGTAAGATGCTTTCTCCAGATGTTTTTGGTTTTGTTGTTTGTTTGTGAACCAATTGAAAAATGATGGAGAAATTATAGAAGCTAGCATAGATTTTTCTGAATCCACTGTGCATGTTATGCTTAATTATTTTCATCCCCGCTCTTTGATATAGTTTTATTCAGAATCCCCTAAGCATATGTTATGCTAAGTTATTTTTGTTCCTACACTTTAATAGAAGGAGAATTCTTCCATGCAAGGAGACTTTCAGCTGCCCTAAATGTAAGTACATGTTATTATGAAGTTTGCAAACCAGTGATGTCCATTGCTCTAAATTTCCTACTGAACTTTATAAACTACTTTTGTAATTTCTTTGTTAACTCATGCATGAAATTTTGAATCACCTTCCAGTGCTTCGTGCAAATCTCAGCTGATTCCAGAAAAAACTGAATATAAATAATATAGATTGTAAACCAAATTTGCCCCTTTACTTCAGAGGAAGCATTTTGATTAGATTTCTGGTTTTTCACTTAGTTCAGAAGAATATGCTATTTACATATGTTTCTTTGGCCTGTCTCGTAGCAACCTGAGGCTGCCTCTTATTACTTCTTCTGTACAACTAGTTGAATGGCAAGTATTTAAATAAAAGGAATACATTCTGCAGTAGCGTTGTACATAATGCACAAACACTTCTTGCCCTCGCACAATCCAAAAGTAAATGATCTACAAATTCAATGGCTTCTTGTTACATAAAATCTTTGTTTGATAGGATTTTTCTTTCCTCTGAAGATGTTCTATCATGAATATCCTTCTGCCATGCTACTTTCCATGAAAGGACACTTCGGATAAATCTATAATTGTCTAGACAGCTTTCCAAGGGAAGTCAGGTCTTCCATCAAAATTTGCGTTCCGAGTAAGATTACCACTGCATGTCATCTTAGGCTCACATTATCTTTAAACCTAGAGACCAACTAAAAGAAATGTTCAGAATCAATTGCCCAATCTTGTGCACTCCTGAACTATATGTAAACAGAGGTTTACCATTTACTTGGATAGAACTCATCAAGCATCTCTCTCACTAGCACACTCAAAAAGTTTTAAGAATTGGGCTTTTACCACACCAGTATCACGCCTAATCAACGTAAAATCCTCCCTTCGTTCATGATCAAGTGATTTATAGATTCTATACCCTATTTAGCAACAATAACCAATCTCCATTTTAATTACTATCCATCATGGACATCAAAAACCACTTGCAATGACTGTTGTCAAGTGTTTACTCAAACCTACTATTTTGAAGGAAGCTTAAACCCCACCCACCCTTTCCTTCAACTAACTGTACATGGTGTTATATTGCTCCTCATAGTACCCCCTAAATCTCCTTCAAACCTTCTCAAGCCAGCTTTGGAGTAAAGGAAATAAGGTATTGGAAAAACAGTCATTAGGGAGATCTGCAAGGATACTGATCGGCTAGCATCCATAGCAAAATGTTTGTATCATTTCGCTGCAACACTAAATATTGTTGAGTTCGCGACACATTTTCTTGGAACTTGGATATAAAAGGAACGGCCCTCCAATGGAAGTACAAAACATGACTGTTCATTGCAGGAAGGGCCATTATTAAGCGTAGTGGAAAGAGTTGAGGCCTGTAACCAAGAGCTTACAGGTTTGAGGCATGAAAGGCATATCTCACGTGGAAAAGCTGACAGTGACAGAGTTTTATCTGTCCTAACCGCAACTGGAAAAATGGTCCCTTGTTTTAGGAAACAATCATCCAAAATCCTCGTGCATTAATAAATTGGGCTATAATAATTATCATTTCAGCCTGCACAGGTGTAATAACACATGCGCTGTAATGAGTAAACAATGTACTTAAAATGCATTCAAGCATGTGTAATCAACTATATGACTGGAACATTGAAATAAATAAAATACTCAAATGTCCTTTATCTTCTCTCATTCTTATTTCTTTGTGGGCAGATTCAAATTGTTTACATGTTAACAGTGGTGGAAAGGATGTAATCATCAAGGAAAATAAAACAACCTTTTCATATGAAGGAGATGGACAAGAAGAAGGTGGCGCAGCTAAATATTTTGTAAATGAGAAAAGCTTCTGGGGGTTTAGTAGCTCTGGAGACTTCATGGATGATAATGATTACCAAAATACTCGCTATACTGTATCTATGCAATCATCAACCCTCCCTGTATTATACTCGACAGCTCGCATATCCCCAATTTCTCTTACCTATTTCCATTATTGCTTAGAAAATGGGAACTACACAGTAAACCTTCACTTTTCTGAGATACAATTTACTAATGACCTGACGTATAAGAGCTTAGGCAGGCGTATCTTTGACATTTATGTTCAGGTATGTAGTTACACTAATGTGAAACCATGCATTTTTTTGGCTGTTGTTGGAAGGAAGACTTAACTGGACTACTTTATCTCAGGAAATATTGGTTTGGGAGAAATTCAATATTGAAGATCAGGTTGGCAGTGCTGAAAAGCCTTTAGTGAAACAAGTATTGAATGTCAGTGTGACTAATAATATGTTGGAGATCAGATTCTATTTTGCTGGGAAAGGGACGACAAGGATTCCTGATAGGGGAGTTTATGGTCCCATCATATCAGCCATCTCTGTGTTTTCTGGTATGTCATTTGCTTGAGATTTATTCTCGATCATATAATTTCCAACAGTCCTGTATATATGATTGCTTTAAAACCAGCACCACTGAACAAAAGCAGAAGATTTTAGAGCTGCATCACACATTTTTGACATGTCTCGGGAAGGAAATTTTATATTGTGATTTAAATCTCCGATCTCTGTGTGTGATTCATTTTTCTGTTTAATTGGCAGATTTGAAACCTTGTTCAAGTGGGAAAAAGAAGGGAACTGTTTATGCGGTTGCTGGAGCTGTTGTAGCATCATGTCTTATTGCCATTATACTAGGAATCCTTTGGTGGAAAGACTACTTGCCAGGAAAATGGTGCCGGAAAAAAGGTAATGCCTCCTCGGATTTGTGTTAATAGTTTAATAAAATTCCATTTTGCATCCATGTTTGGCAGATGTTGGAAGAGTTGTATGTGGGTATAACTTGCATAGCTGTCTAACAACCACAACCTCAAATGGAGTCCTTATTCTGGGGTGAGAGTATATATGAACTAGCTACAAACAAATTGAGATTTCTTTACTATCATCATGCATGCACATTTAGGGAAAAGGTTAGCCAAAAAGGCATCAAAGTTTCATGGGCTTATCGTTTTTTCTGATACGAGTGGCTTCAATAGTTCACCTCAAGATGATTATGCACAATTAATTGAGAAAAAAAACGAGTTTATGTGATAGTTTCACTGTGCATTGTATTGTGCAACGTAAGTGAAATCATTGTGGGTTTCAAAATTGTTTGTTCTTATTTTTTTGTCAACCTTGCTGTTTTTTAAGGTTTGTGCTTGATATTTTGTTTTGATTTGAATTTTATGAGGTTTCTACGTTGTCAAAAAAACACCATGACATTTGATTCATGCTTGATTTTGCAATAAAAATGAATGTTTTATTGTTTAAAAAATTTGAAACTACAGGGATTAAATTTGATGGTAAGGAAAGAATTTAGGGTTTTTTTTTTAACCATTGTTCATGAGAACCCCTTTTTACACGGTTTAGTCTCCAAGGTTTTTCTTTTTGACTCCTTTAGTTTAAAACTTTTGTTTTTGATCCAGAACTCCATTTTATTTATCTGTGTTTGAGAGAAGAGAGTTATTGAAAAATAACATAGAAAAAAAAAAGTTGTCAGTTATTCACGTTTCGACAACTAAAAAAGCTAATTATGCTAATTATGGTGTCAATACATTCTGTTTAGCAAGAGGAGTTTCAATTAGGTGTTTTTTTATCTCACATCTTGTAGGAAAAGTAGATTGGGTCTCATAATTTTTTCTTCATTTAGTTTTTTTTTACCAATTACATGTTGATTTAAGACTAAAAATGAGTTTATTAAGGTATATATGGTGTTATCCGGGTGTTTTTAGGTGAATAAAGGGTTTAAAATGAGTTTTCTAGGATAAATTAGAACGTGTTTATTTGTGTA
>Ga0307507_10009244_pt1 | contig 13213 bp, 13 predicted proteins | sample 7_EM_MG_FD_207223 | JGI IMG/M metagenome (GOLD analysis project Ga0307507, IMG submission 207223) | Populus trichocarpa ectomycorrhiza microbial communities from riparian zone in the Pacific Northwest, United States - 7_EM | ecosystem: Host-associated > Plants > Roots > Unclassified | place...
TCAATCAATTATTAAATTGATAATAAATTAAATTGTTTATTATTCTTATTCCAAGATTTAATTGATATAATATTGAGAACTAAAATAAAATGACAAAGCAGACATATTATATAAAATAATATCTAAACCAGAACATTCTTGATAAATTGATAATAATTATACTAAGAAACTGATCACTGAAGGGTTAAGTCAAACCACTTATGATCTTTCTCATATTTAAAGGATCATGACAAGTTGTTAGATATTTTATCTAATCTTGAAAGATAAATCAATTAATTATTGAATTAATAATAAATTAAATTGTATTATGTTTTGATCTTGACTACACGTTCTAATCAAGGATAACAAATAAATAAATATTGAACATAATATAAATTATATGAAAATATTCATATAATTGAAAGATAATTTATCACTTTAGATGAATCAGGAAAAAAAAAATCTCTATAGGATCCAGAACTAAAATAAATTAACAAAGTAAATATATTTTATATTATAATATTTAACTAATAATTTCCGTTGCACATATATATATATATACACACATGTTTTGAGAAACGCAAATACATTATGCCTTACACCTATTACAATAATGTGTTCCCGTACATATTTCAGTAGATCCACAGCGGTAACAGAAAGGAGTTCCACACCTATTATCAATTTAAAAATGAGGGAAAAAAATGTCAGAGAACTAGACCAAGTGAAGAACCATTCCAATCACTTTGAACGAACAAAAAAGAATACAAATGTCCCTAATCCTTGGGAATATTCATCATCACTGTGATAGGTTGTAGGATTTTTATTAGTTGCATAGCAAAGTAAAACTATCTCTAGACTTTTAAGAGCTTGCCAGGAGGATTAAAAGGCCAATCTTACTTCATAAAGTTCAGAGCCCTACATTTAGAAAAACACTCCTGAGCTACATTTGGGTAATAATGGTGCAATTCAAGAAAAAGACAAACACACAGAGTTAAGGACACAGATACAATAAAAGTTGCAAATATAATTCATTCCAAGGCACGTTATGATCATACAACTGGCTTGATCATTCTAGAAATACAAATAACAAAATATGATACAGCCTTCATAATTGAATTTGGATTCACTACAACATGAACCAGTTCCTAGAGTTCACAATCTTGAAATTCAGTCCCACAACTTCTGTTGTTTCCCAATTTGTCCTCACATTGCATTCTGTATCTTCTTTCTCTTAGTCTCCCTACCAAATTCCCTTACATTTATAACAGTAATGTGTTACTGGATTTAAATCAGTAGATCCGCAGCTGTAACAGAATTGAGTTCCACACCTACCATTAATTCAAAAGTGAGAAAAGTCAGTGACCTAAAACCAACGGAAATGCAATGTGAAACATTGCTTCATTATCTCCAACATTTACAGGCAGTGTCACAGGGTTAATTTCTCATCAGAATTTTCCAGCCCCTATGCAGCAATTTAGCCCCCTACCAGACTCAGCCTTCCCTTTGTCGATCAACTCGTGTTTGCCTAGCAACTAAATGTTTCCAAGATGCTAGTTTGGTGTATAGCATGCAAGTTTTGTGCATAACACGCAGATTTGTGTATTTTCTTTGTTGTTGAGATTAATAAAGGTTGGAATTGATTCCTATAATAATTTGTGTTTATATAAGTTTAATCTTTTCTACTTGTGTGTTCCGCTTGTTTCGTAACAGGAGAGAGTGTGGAGGAGCCTCTAGGTAAAGGAAAACACTTAATTGTTAGGCAAACACAAGTAGATAGAAAGAGGAAAGGTTGAGTCTGGCACGGGGCTAAACATTTGGGACAAGTCATATCTTAAAGCTCGTTTGGAAGTGCAGTAGCGATTGCTTTTTAAAATGTTTTTTGCTAGGAAATACATCAAAATAATATTTTTTTATTTTCTTAAAAATCAATTTTGATATCAAAATATCAAAACGATCAAAAAAAATATTTAAAAAATTATTTTTTTAGAAAATATGCTTTCAAACGCATTCCCAAACAAGCTCTTAATCTCTCGCAGGGCTTTATGCGTTGAATTTAGAACGTCAAACAAATGAGCAGAACACATAATCCTGGAAGCTGTTACCCAATAATGTTGCAATTTTGGAGGTGCCAAGAGCTGCATAGCAATGCAATATGAAACATATGCTTCACTCAACAACAACAGAATGGGGAAACTGCTTTCTCTAATAAATAAACCACTAATCGTTTTCATGTTCTTCCTTTTTGAGATCACCCCATCTGTAATTTGACAATTAACTCAGATACGTTTAAAGGATCCTATCCACATCTACAAAGTAAATTTTGGGCGAAACCTCCTGGTAAGAATGTCTCACTAACAGAACATTAATGAAAGCGTGCTACTAAAACAATCAGCAAAAACATTTATCAATTCCATCCCTCATAATTAAGTAATCGCGACTACATGTACAATATAAAGAAGCATTTAACAATAAAATTATGTCAGCCAAATAATCAATCAGAAATCACCAAAAATCATAAACCCTTTTGGATACTACGCAAAGAAACAACAAACAAAACATACCTGCATTTCATATATCTACAACCTTCTATCTTCTCGACAAATATCCTGCATTTTGGGCACCTCCTCCAGTTCTTGTTCTTTGCTAGATTCATCAACAGTATATCATCCCTCTCTCTTTCATCCTTGTGCAGCATTTTATACTCTTCGCAGCTAATCTGTGAATGCCAAGGAACCTTACATTGTGCACAGAACATTCTCCAACAATTAGGGCATTCAGATTCCCTGACAACCTCCTCTCCATCATCAATCAACATTGCAGAACAATCTTTAAAAGGACAATAAAACTTTTGAGAGCCAAGAATCACAGCCTCACACAGAGCATTACCCCACCTATCAAACACATTTTCAGGTAAAACTGAACGGCAATCCTCAGGCTCTAATGCGCCTTTACAATCTGGAACAGGACAGCAGATTTTGGTTATGTTTTCCTGTAATTTCGAGGACACATACTTGACCATGCATTCGGTACAGTAAGCATGAGTGCAACCCTTGATTAAAAATGAATTCTTTAAAATCGTGGGTTCGACACAGATTTGACAAACAAAATCTGGGTCAATTTGAGAATTTGAAGATTGACCCTTTTCAGCCACTGATTCTATAAAAGTGGGTTCTTTTTGTTTCCTAGAAGGAATGACTTCAGGCAAGAAATCGAGTACCTTTATATCATCATCCTCATCATTATAGTAGTAGAAATAATCTTGAGAGGGATCAATAAAGTTTGCTTCTTTATTGGACTTGAGAGAAGCCATGATAGCAATATTGAGGTCTCTATCTTCACCGTACTCTTCAACAGAGATCGCATTATTCTCTCCGGTGCCTTTGTTTGATACGGGCATGCCAAGAAACCTATCATGATAATAATCAAGGTTTACAATCTGAACCACCTCTGGTTTGGACCCCGAAAAGTTTGCTTCTTTGCTGGAATTGAGAGAAGACATGACGGCAACATTAAGGTCACGATCTTCACTGTACTGTTCAACAGAGATTGCATCGTCCTCTGTGGTGCCTTTGTTTGATAAGGGTGTGGAAAGAAACTGGTCGTGATAATGATCATCCACGATTACAATATCGGGCATCTCCACTTTTGGCTTCGACTCTGGTATTTCCAAAACTTTTGGCTTCATTCTTGATCTTCTCTTTTGTTCTTATTGTTGTTGTTGTTGTGTGTTGTGTTGTGGGGTTTTAGGGTTATGTCTGTCGCTATCTTTCTTGGATATTTTATTGATTTCGGGAGCTGCGCTGCATCAATTCGATGGTCATCAACAACGATTGAGAGCTTCCTGTTTGTAGCCAGCCATTATTTTTTATTTTTATAGACTATCAGTACAGTAGAGAGTAGATCCTGATAGTAGTGGCTTTCGAATTCCAAGTTGCTTTTTATTATTAGTTATTATTATTAATGTAATTTCCGACTTTTCGTTTAGTATTTCTCTCACCAACAATATATTAAAAGTCTTTTTCTTTCTGTGTATATAATTCCTATTAATTTAATTCATGGTGATAATTAGTAAAGGGGATATTTTCTACCTTTCCTTTCCTGAAGGATTTATCAAGTCATTCATTGCCTTTTGTTTTCGTTCTTTGAGAAAGTCATTCCATGATATTGACAATATTTTAAATAAATAAACAGAGGAACCGGAAGTTCAAATGGTGGGATAGAAACAAAAATAAGAGTGTTTAGGTCTTCAATTAATGAGAAAACCATCTAGCTGACTTCGTCAGAATTCCATTGCTCTCTGAATGTTGATTCTTTATAAAAAAAAAAGATATAGTTAGCATAAAATTTTAGAAAAAATAAAATCAAGTTAAAAAAAATATTTGAAAATTGTATGTTGATTCTTTTATTTAGAATCATAATTTTAAACAAAATTGTAATTCAGAATCTCGATTATAATAAACATTTAAACTCCATTAGCCCTCCATGGTTGCTTTCCAATCACCAAAACATCCTCCATCAAAATACCATCATCATCCACTTTTTTCCTCCTGGCAACATCCTTCAACATAACATCTTCACCTTTCTTCTTCAGTTTCTGAAACTTTGTACAACTAATATCTGAATGCCAATGAACCTTACACTTCACACAAAAGGCTCTTTTGCAGAAAGGACAACAGGGTTTCTCAATCTCCTCTCCTGAATCATTAACCAGCAAGGCTGAGCAATCCACATAAGGACAGTACAATTTCTTAGAATCATCAATCACAGACTCACGCAGAGCAATACCCCACCTATCAAACACCTCCTTTGGTAGGATCACGCGGCAGTATTCAGGCTCTAAGACTCCTGGGCAGCTTGACACCGGACACGAAATGATTGCAAGATTGTCGTCAAGCTTGGAAGCTACATATATCTAATAATGCATTCAATACAATAAAAGGGTGCGCAACCTTTCAGACTGAATGAGTCATACAAGACCCTTCGCTCTACAAAGATTCCGCAAACAAAGTTTGGACTACAGGTTGCAGAATCAGAACACTCTCCAACCTCGTGAAAGTGCCCTTCATCATGTTTGCTTTCTTCATCATCAGTTTCACTGTTATGTGCCTTGGGTGTGAAGAAATTATACATCGTCAACAACATATTTATCGTCAGCAAGCTCGAAAGCCCCCTTAAATCTCAATGTTTCTGTTTTGTTCTTGTTTTTCCTAAGCTTGGATGACAACCAAACACCCATCCGGTTTCCCATGTTTTGCTTTCTTCTAGTTTTTTTTTTTTTTTTTTTTTTTGATATCTGTGGTTTAACAAAAGTAAAAATCTGTGGGCGGCATAGTGATCTGCTTACCAGTAGAAGCCGTAACAAACAATCTTGGTAACTTGGTATCGAAGTTTAAGCGAAGCAACTAATCCCTTTTCTTTTGGTTTAGTTTTTTTAGTCCCCTCTTTGGCTACTAATAACCTGAAATCAGGGCATTTATTTTGGGCACTAGAATCCATCCTGGCCGTCAAACAAAAACAAAAACACATGGCATAGATCAATGAAGAAAAAACAATATGGAAAGTAGGAGAATCGACCTTTTCCAAAGCTGTGGTGGTTTCCGTTCTCCCTTCCACGAATTCGAAACTTTTTGAGGAAAGCTTTCCATCTTATCAGACCTCTTCTCTCTTCTTCCACTAAACCCTCCACCCTCCTCTGAATGTATTTTTGTTGAGTAGACAGACCACTTGTTAACTTTTATAACATGGCCAATGCTACTTCTCACCTTGAGTTCTGTAACGCGTAATTATTATTTTTTTTCTGTGAAAAGTAATTGATTTAGCTCTCCGCGTGCTTCTTCTTATGTCATTACCAGTTAGCCGCGTGAAAAAGGGAAGCTGAAATTTACCACAGGCGAGTGCTCAAATCTAATGTAGCATCACTACGGATGCAGATTCAACATTTTGCCATTCCTCAGAGTAATCATCCTAAAGGATTTTAAAATGTCTATACACAAACAATCACTATGGAACTGTATATATACAAGTGTCTATACAAGCAACCATCAGGCAGTTTCAGAGACATTTGAATGAAATATCATAAGTATGACATTACGGGTTGTCGTTTGTCACATGAAATGGTCCTGTACACTATACAATTTTACGATTCGAAGATGCTGAATTAAGCTTCGGGGCAAGCGCACATCTCTCATCAGAGAATTCTATCACGATGCGACAAGGCTTTAGCCTGGATGCTACATGAAAGGCGGGCTGGCACAAGTACTAATGCAGTAGACTTGAGTACAGTTCTCTGAGAGCAGCGTATAGGGGTTCTGCAGCTTTAGGTCTATCCACAGTCCCAAGAAGAATGTCAGCAGTTGTGAGATAAGGATCACCATAAAACTTTAGATTGGTATCCATCCTCGTTGCTACAATGTTTCCTTCTAGCGACACTCCCACAAATGCCCCTGATACATGTCAAACACTTTAGAGGATCAAATGTCATAAATTTCCAAACACAGCACAGGCTTAAGAGAGAAGGCCAAAATAATTGACAACATGCAGAATAGGAGAGCACGCCAAAAGCTAGACATCTGCCAAAAACATTTCAATGGTATCTGAACACAGCACATAATTTCCGTAATGTATTCACTGACGAAGATTTTACGTAAAACAAATGGGCTACTACGGATAAAGCATATTTATAAGTAGTTATACATACAGGGAGGCCAGGAGCATTAGAAGTAAATTTGGTCAATTCCCCACACGAAGAGTATTTAATATATTTAGCTTCATCCTAAAAAATGAATTCAGTCCCCTTGGAACTTCAACCTGAGATCCACCCTAGGATCACTGTCACATCCAAAACAACTTTCATTGATTTGAAAATGCAAACTGGAAATTTCATTAGATTTGTCGACATTTCAAGCATTAATAAGCTGTGGCCAAAAAGTATGTCAAAAGCTAAAGATCTTCTCTCAAAAGTACGAGAGCTGTAAAACTAAATAATATCTAGCTTCAAATCTTCGTTTTAGTGCCAACCAACAGGCTTCTTGTTAGAAGATAGAAGTTAACGCTTCTAATAATCTCAAGGTCAGAACAGAAAATGTAAAAAACCTATCTCAAAATAAAATACCTTTGCTACAGCTATAAGTATAGCACATGCCAGCTCCTCTATCCCCAGCACGAAGATCTGCTTCCAGCACCCTCCCAACAGGGCCTGCTGCAGCACTGCAACCAGCTCCAAGAGAAAAATGCATGCGACTACAAAACGTTTTCACGGCTTTGAAATCATGGAGCACAATTATGTAGTCCATTAGCTCACCTCCAATCTAGGAAACAAGGAGAGAAGACAGATACAGCATCATCGAGAGAGCACAAGCAGTGACCAGAATAAGATTTCAGCATCATTTAGATTTAATTGATTGATCTATCTTAGAAAAGTATACTAAAAATCACTTTATCATAGAAAAGGTAAAAGACACTTTTCATGCTACATACACAAAGCAAAACTTTGAAATTTTTCTGCTCAATTTGCATTTTCACATATAAACACTTATTTGTTGAAAAGCACACAAACAAGCAAAATTAAGAATCCAAAGTTCAAATAAGAAAAAAAAATAATGCCATAAGAATTTACCTGAGCGCCCCATCCTAAACCAATTGAGCATATTGCTGAAGGGGCAGACCATGATCCATCTGATCTCCGAGCAATGACTAAACCAGTTCCAAATTTGTAAGCAACTACTGCACCAGCTTTGACAACTGTTAAGATTGCCAAGCCTTTGGCTCCTTTCATAACTGCTAGGGGTATGGACTTCTCAGGATTCAGCGTAGATACCTGCCCATTTCAGAAAGCCAATACACAAAACTATGATCAGGTTAAAGACACAAGGCATTGGCAGAACTGGTCCCTGAATGAAGAAGAACAACAAACAAATATAATTGAATAATCAACTATTTTGGCTATTTGACATTAACATGATAAGATAATGTCAACATAAATACAACACTGAATCTTCCTCAGCTAGTTGAGAATTGCATAATAAGACACTGTCACCAGATAACTGTAACCCTACCGCCATATCTAGGGTTGACATGCAATTAGTGAGTAAAATGTAACTCATGAGACCAAGAATCAGGAAACTAAACATCTGTCAAATATAAAGAACTTTGGAAACAAGCGAAAAAACACACCTGCCAATAGCTTCTCAATGTATTGGATGCTTTATATATCTCATGTTCCATTGACAAACCAACTGGCAGGTTCAACCATCCTCTCATGCATGTCCAATCCATTACATCATGTTTCGCCACTTGCATAGCATTGCTAATGGTACAAATAAGAACTCCTTGTAAAGGATCGAGCCTGTCATAGCAGGCATCACAAACCCTCTGGGGGTTCCTCTCCCTAAACTTAGCCGGTAACAAACACCGTCCTTTAGTACATGTTCTGCAAAAAACTCCACCACAAAAACGACAATGATGCCTTCCACGAGTAACCACTGTAAAGGGAGAAGTACACTGCATACAAACTGTAGTAGAACTATCCGGCAACCACTCAGGTGGTTCAGCTTCCAACACCGCTTTATACACAGCATAATTGAACCCATTCGGCTCGGGCGGCGCACTCGGAATATAAACCGAAGAGTGCAAATATGTGTCCCCATTCTTCTCCGAGCCCAGAAACGAAACATCTGAACCGGGCTGCTGTTTATTTACAGAAACACTACTGCTACTAGAGTCTTTATTCCGCCCAGTTAAAATCGCAACGATCCCACCAAACACGTTTTTCAAGTTGACCTCCACCTCCGGAGGAGCATTGAAGTTGGCGGAAGCACAACGATCATAACTAGAATCACCAATGTAATCTTGGGGAAACTCGAAAGCGACATAATCTCCAATCGAGGAGGATTTAGCAACTATCTGATTATTGTTGTTGTTGTTGTTCACACCCTTGGGCACAGGCCATAAAAAGGGATCGTTACAGTCCTCATTAACATTGAGGTACGTATTCTTCTCTTTCGAAAGGGATGTAAATTGTACTTTTCCTTCAAGACTCTCCATTTGCTATACCAGATAACTAAAGATATTTCACCGCAATTCAATATTTAATAATTCAAAGAAACCGAAACAGAGAATCGATGGACAATAATTTGGTCTCGTGGAATCGACAAGCATAACAAATAATTAAGGCTTGCTTCTGATTAGGGTTTTTTCCAAACGAATGATTGGTTACCTTTCTTCGAAGTTCAAACTGGAGAGGATTGAAACGGCAGCGTACCTTGCGAGAAGTCTGATAGAAATTAGGGTTTGCTTTGAAATGCAGGGCTTCTTATTTCGATGGAAGACGGACGACGACTCGACCACAATCAAAAGGAAAAAGAAAGATTAGAAAGTCAGTGAAAGCTTCTTTCCTTAGGTTTTACTTTTTAAAATATTTTTTATTTAAAAATATATTAAAATAATATATTTTTTATTTTTTAAAAAACTATTTTCCATATCATTATATCAAAATAATTTTAAAATATAAAAAAATAATTTTAAATAAAAAAATTAAAATTTAATAAAATATTGTTCGGAGAGTAATATTCTTCAAGATTTTACTTGCTGAGAAATCTTAATTCATTCAAGGAAAGAATTTTAAAGGCGAATCTTGTAATTCAATAGCTGAAATTATTACAAGAACGAATTTTAAAAAAATAATGCTTACCAACATGTAATAGTCGGCTTTTCTACTGTAATGAAATAACTTAGAAGGGTGGTTAAACGCTATGACATGGGTTTTTAATATTTAAATGGACTTTCTGTTATAAAAACAAAATTCATAACTTAAACTGGTTATGAGAAAAACAACAATAAGTGAGACAAATTAAAAAAAGTAAAAATGATTATAATGACCTGCACATGAAAGATCATTTGCCCAAAAAACAAACAACCACATCCGCATGTTATGAATAACTTATAAAAAATAAAATTATAATGTTTAATTATCAATTACCTAAATATAAAAAATAATATCAAAAACAAATCAAACAACAAAAAAAAACATAAAACACTAACAAAATAAATCTATAGAACCTGTTAGCCATGCGAACAAAAAAACTTAATAGAAATCAAAACAAAAAAATATTATAAAACTTAATTCTTAAACCAACTAAATATTTAAAAATAAAACTAAAAAAATATTCAATCTTACAAAAATAACCTAAAAAAATATAAAAACAATTCAATTTAACCTAACAAACTCATAACTTATAACTCATAACTTAAATCATAAGATTAGAAAAATCCTCCTAGTAGATGAAAAGCAAAGAAAATCACAAATCCTAATTTCCAACCAAAAAACTGCTATATTAATCTTTCAGTTGATTCTCATCTATTGATATAATGGAGATTCAATGCGTTATCATGGCGAAATATTATCATTGTCCATCTAGGTAGCAAAAATTTGTCTTCTTATAACGTGATAAATATCATTGTAAAACATTTTCAACCTGCTGCGCTTAGATTCATTTTACATGAGCAAGAAGATGGTGGTAGGGCCCTAGAACAGAAGCGATGATCCTTTTCATTTAGAACAATTAAGTGCATCATCCACACAAGTAAAACTTTCTTCACAAAGAATGTAGGGCCACTAGGCAACCGACTTCATTGTCGTTGCTTCTTCCCAGGTGGTGTGTCATCATCATAATGGCCGCCGTCACCATTCTCCTTGTCTATTTTCTTTTTAGCCAGTATCTTATTTATCTGGTGCAACTCATTATTAAGCTTCTGGTCCTTGTTCTGCTTTCTCGTCTTCCGACCATCTTGCATCTTGACACCAAACTGGAATGCAGCCTTTGGCATTGCTTCCTTCTGCTCATTGTATTTTGCCCACTCGTCTTCTGTATCAAAGTCCCATCGATGAAGTCGACCTTTTGCCTGTTAAGAGAGAATACAAAAGTATAATCAGCACAGATTAATTAAATATTTTGCATTACAACCCCCTCATCATAAGTGGTTGACTGGGCCTAGGAACGACCGTCGGGGCCAAGGTTCTACAATGATTTTCCTTCTCACCAACCCACAACTAGGAAATCATTAAGACAACATTTTAAGGTTCATTAAGTACATGAACTTCCTACTACAGGTTCTTCTTCTTTCGATTGAGAAATATCAAATCCATGTTGCCATAAAAAGAGTAGAGTACATGGAAATAACAATTTCAAATCAAATGCTGTGTACATGCTCTATTTTTGTGTCAAAAGAAAAGGGAAGTTGCTCATTAAGACCAACCACTTACCCGACCACCCATGTCCATTTTTGACAAGTCATCTTCATCATCACTATCAACAACCTCACGAGTAAAATGTTGATATGCAGGATAACATTCAGAATAACTATCAGAAATGAAGTTGGGATCTTTTTCTCTGGCATCTTTCTCCCTCAGCTGTTGAAGCCTCTGATCATCCCGCTTAAACACAGAACCTAAACCCCGATCCTTCTCTTCCTGGGTCATGAAGCGTGGATCTGGTTGAATACTAGAAGCAGCTTGCATGTCATAAGCCTGCATTGTTTGCTGGGTGTACTGTTCAGGATATGCGAATTGCTCAGCATATTGATAGTTCTGCCACTCTCCTTGGTAGTCAGCAGATAATGCTTGAGCATGGACAGCATCATATCCATTCTAAAACAAACAATCAACAGAGAAGATTAAAGTTGATCTACATTGGTAGACAACTGACTTTTAATAACAAGTGCCAAGAGGTAGAGCAATTGCAAAATGAACTGCGAGTATTTCTTCCTACAACTTAATAAGTATTACAAATGTCATATCAAATATGATCAACTTACCGGGTCTTGCCATTCATGAGATAGCTCAGAGGGAGGCACTGGACCATAAACTGGTTCACTGAAATAGGATAATCTTTCCTTGTTTCGAGGAGATTCTTCCATGTCCTCTGAAAGAGGGCTTTGGCTCATGTCTTTTCCAGGAACTTCATAGTCAATGCCATGCCCAACAAATATGTCATTCTCGTCTTCCCTAGCAACAGCAGGTTGCTGCTTCTCAAAGGAATCAGCCAGATTGTTTTTTGGAGGCGGTGGAGGTGGTGGCAAAATCTCCCTTTCAGTTTTATTGTTCAACATGCCACCACTAGGTTTTGAAGGCTTATCATGCTCATCATATTCATTGCCAACAACTGAAATCTTTCCTGTAAGATAAAACCAAAATAAGAAGGGGGAAAGACATTGTCACTCAAGTAATAAACAGGAAAAAATGACCAAACTGAAGGATGCATATAATGAACAATGTCAATAACCAATGAGAAATCAATATGAATGGCAAAGTTGGGCCTATTTCACCATTCAAAACCAATAGTACGCAACAAAATATTACTCGTACGCACATTTCAAACTTTTGAATTAACCTCTAATGAATTGAATAAAAAACATTCATTCATTTCAGCCAGATAGCAAACTTATGTCACTTAGCTATTAATTGCAAGCAACCTTCACAGAACCATACTGTATCAGACAATGATCAAAATGACGTTACATTAAGCATATCCATTTCAAACGCACTGAACTGCTGAAAAAGATATCCCATGGCTTGCAGTTAGAAAGGAAAAGGCCCATGCTATGATGCATTTAATCCAATTAAGGAAACAAAAGATAGATTCCACAGTGATGCCTTGTTACTAACTAGAATGTGCTGTGCACAGAATAACCTTTTGCGTCTTTATCCTTCTTTTTCTTCTTGAGAACCTTCCCAGAAGATCCAAGGCGAAGATATGACATAATTTTAGCAATTCGATCAAGCACAGATCCATCGACACTGACGGTAACCATTTCCTACATAACATAATACAACCCAAAGTCAGATATGCTTTCAGATATTTGTAAGAAGTAAACTAGATTGCTTCAATGGATCAAGAAAATATAAACCTCTGGCACTGGACAATCAGCTTTGCTTCTGTGCAATGTGGTTGGAATATCGTGAGAGTATCCACCCTCCTAGAACACCCAATTAAGAGAAAAATCAAGACATTCTACTTGTAAGGATGCATTCAAAACTGGATAAAAAGAGCAAGACAAGTAAAGCACTCCTCTGCTCCTGATCCAAACATATAATTGCATCATATTAAAACTTCCCAGCACTTCTAGGTTTACTTCGTATATTTTAAGTCCAGTTTTTGGCCCTTTGTCATCTTATACTATCAAAGTATATTACTTAACAATCTTGCACTTTCACGTTTATCCAAAGATGAACCATCAT
>Ga0307507_10009245_pt1 | contig 13212 bp, 7 predicted proteins | sample 7_EM_MG_FD_207223 | JGI IMG/M metagenome (GOLD analysis project Ga0307507, IMG submission 207223) | Populus trichocarpa ectomycorrhiza microbial communities from riparian zone in the Pacific Northwest, United States - 7_EM | ecosystem: Host-associated > Plants > Roots > Unclassified | place...
GTCATCATTATTTTAATTGTTACTTATTTTATTTAAAATAATTTATAAAATTATAATAATTATTATTATTTTAATTTCATCATCTTTCAATTTTTTTATCTGTTAGATTTGATCTCTATTATTTTGATTATTAATTATTTTATTGGAGATAATTTATGAAATTAGATTTTTTTTTAATTCCATTCTCGTTCAACTTTTTTAATTTATAAGATTTGTTCCTTATTATTTTAATAAATTTGAAAAAAAAATATTAATAAGCTATTTTCCAGCTCATTTTCCATAACATAATCAAACACTGGAAAATATTTTTCAACTTACTTTCCATGACAATACCAAACATTGAAAAATAATTTACTTTTTCGGAATTCACTTTTCAAGGAAACCACTTTTCAAAAAAAAACTATTTCCCTGCAAACAAACAGGGTCATAGTTTAACTTTTTCAAAATAATATTTTTTTAAATTAAAAAAAAATTAAATAATATTATTTAAATGTAACCATAATCCATATGTAACTTTTGACACAAGACATAAACCCGACTAGTTTTTATAATTATGCCTTTGTGTGTGTGACTTGTTTTTAAAATATAAAATAAATGAGCTAAGACCTGTTTCAATATAGTAATTGCCTGAAATCTAATTTTTTTTTTTTAGTTTAACGTGGGTGTCCGGGCCAGCTTGCGCGCACCTCGACTAATCCCACGGGCCCTGAAGTTAACGACCATGTAAGCCTCCAGTGGCCATCATATGAGCAACCACAGGGCTCGAACTTGAGACCACAGAGGAAGCAAACCTCTTGGTCCCAAGCTCTTATCACTGGGCCACCACCTAGATGGTTCCTGAAATCTAATTTTAAGTCTATTGGTTCAAGGCGTTGCTTTCACAACTAGAATATTGCATAACATTAAATGAATATTGTGTCAGTGTAACATTGATTCTATTGGAAACATTTTTACTTATGGCACGATGGATGGAAAAGTGTTATTGAAAAATATATTTTTCAGTGATTTATATTTTATCAATTATTTTATTAGTAATATAATCATTGATGAATTTATATATAAAAATCACACGTCAAATAAAAAACTTTGTCGGCATTCATTCCATAAGTAAATTCATTTATGATTATGGCATATTACCGATAAAATAAATCATTGGTAAATCCATCAATGACCATATACATATTACTGACAGAATTAAACTGTCATAGATTTACATTTAACAATGACAAGTCTTGTAATGTTTTCCCAACTCTCTAGAACTCTATGAGGGACTTCGTTTGTTGGTCATTTTGTTGGTGATGTAAATTTCATCAGTAATTCCGTCAATATTGTATTTAATATTTAAAAAAAAATACAAGAAAAGGAATTAAAAAAATTAAACTAAATAAAACCAAATTTTTATTATTAATTTTAAAAAATATTATTGAAAACAATTTATCTGGTGGATAGAAGTTGGAGGAGGAGGAGAAAGTGAATCTTTACCGGAACCAAGAAGGCAACGAGATTGACCACATATACCAGTATAGGTTACCAATAATTACTCGAGGACATTCACTTTATCTCTCAAGTCGGTCAACTCAAGACCTAAGTTGGGTCGTCTAAGCTTGAACTTGTTATCGTACAATCGCCTAGACGACTAGAGATTGCCGGCTCGATTCCAATTGTGAGGAACCAATAGTCAACACACTACACAGTGGTGGAGGCAGGGGAGCTGACAGGGGCCAGGGCCTCTATAAGAAAATGTTTTTTCTATAATTTTAGTAGTTAAATAACTGAAATTTTAGCCATTTTAGAATAATTCTTTTAATTTGGCTCCCCTTAATTTTTTTTTCTATTTGGTCTGTCTATAAATCCTTGAACATAGTGTTGGAGATACTGTAAACTTAATTTCTATTCGATACACTGGATGATCTAACCTTCAACCACAAATCCGAATTAAGTTCTGAATGGGTCGAAGTATCGTCATTGTATCTCTCATGCAATTGGATGTTATATGTTTCTTAAAAAAACAAGTTAGCAAATTTAAAAAAATAATAATAACTTAAGAAAAAAAATTAAAATCCAACTATATATTTTAATAATAATTTAAGTTATTTTTGAACTCACCAAATCAACCAATCATTCCATATCAACCTTATATAATTTAAATTATTTCCTGTTAAAAACGCTTGCATGTTTTAAAGAGTTCTAATCCGATTAATAGCGTAACGTGACGTGAGAAATGATATAGTTAATCACTAGATGTCCTCAATTTTTGTTTTCTAGTTTTGTTGTTGATGATAGAGGTTTTGTTGTCAACTGTCCATTAATAGTGTTTTTTCATATCAAGATCACGAAAGGGCACACTTCCAAGAGAACTGGTGTGATTATTACTTCGGCTTCTAAAAATGTTGATTTTTATTTTCTTATCAATTCTTGGCAGCTTGACGTGTGGCGGCGACCACTTCTGGTGGCAAAGGTAGGGAGGACACCTGTATCAAGCTAGAGAAAGGTTTGAGAGAAGTTAGCTACTGATCTACAATTAACTCCTTATTTTGTAAGATCCATCTTTCGAAGAATCAATCTCTTCAACCATGCAGTTAATTAATGGGTTAAAAACACAAGAATGGTATAAATCCATGCCCTAAAAATTCTTCGCAGGCTTGCATCATTGGTGGTCATCACTGTCTTTGCTAGCTTTTTAGAATTTTACGTTGGCAAGAGCAAAACTCGAACTTGAACTCTAAAGCTTACTTCTTTTTATAATAATAATAATAAGAAGAAACAGTATAGTATTTCATTTTTCTTTCTGTCCTCTAAAATTGGCAGAGCTGCACTCACTATACTCTAAATATAGCAAAAACCATAGCGGTTTCTCTTTTGGTTGTATTATCAGGGAAAAAGAGTTGTGAGTCTATTTGTTGCTAACTACCATTTCCTTTTCTCTGTTTATGTTCTTGAAACAGTAACGAATGTTCTCTTAAGATTATCAAAAACCTCAAAATTCCAATCTTTTTAACGTTCAGAGAGAGAATCACAAGAAGAAAGCGAGCGCAAACTTTAAGATTTCATAGGGCATTGGTTGTTGTCAAGAAATTTATAATCAATGGCAATGGTGCAATCTCCAAAGGCGGCAACATCATCATCGCCGTCGTTAATTCTAACGTCCGGTGCTAGTGGGAGAATTCGTGCATTATTTTCCGTTCAAGCCTTAAAAAGCTTGTTAGTGCTGATAAATGCGTTCTTTTTGCTGCTTTTAGTCCCTTTCCGTGGTCGGAGACGGACGGTGGTATCGGCAGGGGTGTCTGCGAGGGGGTCATCATCATCATCTTCGTTCGGTGATCAGAAATCCAAGGATGATAGGTTGTTGCAGGAAAGTGGGGTCCACCGGACCAAGTTGCGGGTCCCGGCAACAGTAGTGCCATGGAAGAGTGCTGGCGGTAGTGGGGTGACGGCGGTGGTGGATTCGGAAGTTGGGGGCAGGAGGGCCATTGCAATAAAGAGGGCGTTACAGGAAGATGACCCCAATACGATTAGAGAGTTTTCACTGTTTGTTTCTGCTCGGAGTGATACCATTTTTACCCAGTCGTGGACCTCAGTTTCAGTTAAAATCAGGTATATTTGTTGATTTTTTTTTTATGATTTATTATTATGATTCTGTCTTAATTAATTAATTAATTTTAAGGGGTTTGAATTTTGATTAGTTGGTTGTATTTATTGGTGATAAATTAATTAATTTGATGGAGATTGTGTTTTATTGTGATTCAAACAAGGCCATTTCCTCATTATTTTTGGTAATTCTTGTTCATGTTTTAATGGTTGATGAAAAAATCAGTTTCCTATTTGTTGTTAGCAGAAAATTCAAGGTTGAGAACATGAAAACCAAATTGCTTGCTAAATGGGAAGTGGGGGATAGGCTCCCTTTTGTTTTTCTTCCTTGTTTTGCAACACATTTGAGGAAAACAATTAGTGATAAAAATGTTTCTGCAACAAAGCATGTTTTTTATGTTTCCTTTTTTGCACTAATTTTGGAGAAAATTTAAGAACATTTCAATGAATTTCCCAAAAGATAATTTTATGGTTTTTGCGAATGAATTCAACAATACCCTAAATATCATATTTCCATTTATTTATTGTTTGAATTTTTTACTAGATTCTGTTTTCTTGTGTGTATTAATTTGAGTGATTTGAGTATTCCATCTTTTATAGTAGACAACTTCTTTATTTTTTCTGTTTGGCATAAGGAATCTGCAGATAGATTACCTACTTATTCTTCTTGCTTCTATCGCCAACTAAATTCGAACCTGTTTTCTGGTTTGTTTTAGCTGAGTTATGTCACTGTTTGGAATGTGCAGACAGATTTTATGCCTGTTCTTCTTGTTCATGTCGCCTCTTAAATTTTTGAATGCTACAACTCAGACAAGTTTCATGTTTAAAATATCTTGATGCATTGTTTTCACCCTGTCTGTTGATGGAATTTCACATAAAAGGCTGCATTTGGTAAACTCTAAGGACACCACCATGCTGCTTTGGGAATATTTTGGCTCTAAATAGCCAGCTTTTGGAATATTAAGAAAATAGTAAAATTGAAAAGCAAAACCGTTAATAATACAGGACTATATTCAAATAGTTTATTTAAATGTTGGCTTTCGACACTCTTCTTAAATCCATATATCCTCGTATCTTTACAGAAAATAGTACATCCTGTCCATATTCTGTAGCTTACTAATAACCATATGTAGGTGATTAAGCATATATTATTGTTCAAGTACTATATGATAGTTTGAAGGAAGTGATATTGTTTTCTCCTTCTTTTCCCCTGATGTGACTATGAATAACTAGTGTCCTGATATAAGATGTTACTAATTTCAATTTGTCAGAATTGAAATTTCTACTTTTATGGATTTAATCAAGGTGGTTTTTATTTGTTATAAGTTCGCTCTTTTACCTTTTTCTGGAGGTGTTTATTGACTCATGCTTTCCCGGTGCTAAGTTGTAACATTATATTACATATCTCTTGTAGGGGGCTGGTTGTTCTTATGCATGGTCTGAATGAGCACAGGTTTGTGATCTGTGCCTAATGCTCTATTTGGAAGTCATGCTCTGCTGATTCTATTGTTTAATTATTATCTCACAATTCCATTCTTTACAAACAGTGGCAGATATAGTGACTTTGCGAAAAAACTGAATGCTAATGGGTTTAAGGTTTATGGAATGGATTGGATTGGTAAGTTTGAAAGTGATTTTACCTGCTTGTTTGGATTTATCATTCTTGATAAGACAATAATCTCTTCTTGCTTGCTTGAAATTGCTATCTTGCGATGTTGATGATAGTTGCTGTAGTGGAATTTGTGTTTGTCTCATACTAGAAGTGTTTTTTTTATTTTTCATGACAATTTCCTTTGGAGATAACCTTCTAGGTTTCATTGTGGATATACCAGTGAAACATATATGATACTATGAACTCACTGCCTTGACAAATGTCTTGATAATTTACCACAAAAGTTTTATAATAAAGACTTAATGTTATTATGGGCACAGAGGAAAAACGATTCTAGAACATGTTGATTGATGTCTGGTTTTCCCTACTAGACTTGTCATTCCATTTGATTTTGTTCCCCTGGTATGACTATGATCTCAATCATTGACAAGTTCATCTAGAGGCCATGATTTGTGGTTTGGTTTCTAATTCATTTCAAGGTACTGGAATCATATTCCATACAGACGTGATCTCAAAAGAGAGTTGAATTGTTGACTATAGGATTCCCTTGTGCTTATGCAGTGACATATGAAGATGTACAGACAAAAAAAAAAGTCTTTCTTGTTAAGAGGAGTTATAACCTTAGGCTGTTCTACAAACTTGGATAATTAAACCTTTACAACGATGGTCATGTTCTTTATCTGCTCAGGATGTTGCAGAGCCGCTCATTTTCCTCCTGCTACTGCTTAAGGGGATCATGGAAATTCTCTGGGCTGCTATTTTCTGAAAATTTCATGCAAGGACTGTGAACCAGAAGATGGTATTAAATAAAACAAAAAGGAAACATCCTGCAGTCAGTTATTTTTTTTAGTTTCCTCTGTTAAAAGTTCTCACTTCTCCCTGAATGGCCGCAGTGGAATCCAACTCCAAGTTGGAAATAATATTAACACTGATAATTGATGGGAAAAAAAAGTATTCACGACCCTTGCTTTGATACTTTGTTTCTCTTTTAGTGTTTCATGGCCTAGCAATCTCTATTCATCAACAATGCATCCATATTTGAGTGTTGCAGGAATTGGTCTGTCTGTCTGTTGGTGCAAAAAGTAACATATGAAGCGCCTCTTGATAATAAGCTTGTTATTTGCATGCATGTGTCTGACCTCCATTTTCCAAAAATCTAACAAGGGAAGATGAGCGCTTTTAAGTCAGGGTCTCATAATATGTTTTCCAGTTTTATGAGCTATAGAGGCAACACAAAAAGTTACTGTGTGCTCTTAACCTTTGCAATCACATTGCAGAACAAGCCTCCATTTTGAAGGTGCATAATTGTGCTCATGTCATGATAGTTGAGTGACAACATTGAAACCTGAATTAAGACCTGGGATTCTATTGCAATTCAAATTATAGTTTGAAGCTGAATGTCCCATTATTCTGTTTTTTTTTTTTTTTGGCTTACGCCTAAAGACAACCAGGTTCTTTATTTTATGTGTTGTTGATTTTTGTTCTGCAGTCCAATTCACACCAACAATTGGTTTTTATTAAAATGACATTTTCTTAAGTTACCCCTACCTTTTCGCTTCCAATTTCCTCTCTCTGTCTGCTATGGGTGCGAGGGCTGTTGATCCTTACTCGTATTGAAGGGCTTTGGCTGTGTAGTTTTCATCAGAAACTTGTTGCTTTGCTAATTAGATTTCCATGGTGCTTTATCTTCTGATAATTAGCTCATGAAATTATGTTGGCTTGTATATATTTTTTGTAACCTATTTGATCCTTCTCTTCAAACCAGGACATGGTGGAAGTGATGGGCTACATGGATATGTTCATTCTCTTGATTATGCTGTTGATGATCTGGTATGTTTTGATTTGTATTTACAAGGCGCTGATGGGGTTTATTTTGCATCCGATGAATCTAAGTGCACTCTATTTTTTCCAACATTTTACAGAAATCTTTTCTTGACAAGGTTTTGTCAGAAAATCCTGGGCTTCCATGTTATTGCTTTGGGCACTCAACTGGTGCAGCCATTGTTCTCAAGGTATGTTGGTATGCAATGATAGTTTCTTTCATTTCTTTGAATGAATCATTGAATTGAAGCTTCTTGTTAATGTACATGCACAGGTTTATGCACTCATTCATTATTGCATGGCAGGATCCAATAGCAATTTGTGGAATCTAGGTTCATCTAATAATTTCTCTAACAATTTTCACTTTGTTGCATGAGTAAATTTGCAGGCGGTGATGGATCCAAAAGTTGAAGCCCGTGTTTCTGGTGTGGTATTTACTTCACCTGCAGTAGGAATTCAGCCATCCCATCCTTTTGTTGTGGTAAGAATTTCTATTATACCTGACTTCTAGTTCATATACTATAGAAGAACATGGGATGGTATTTTGTTGATGTGATAAAGGAAATCAAATCATTAAGTGGGATACTCTTATTTTGTGGTCATGGCAGCTACTAGCCCCAGTTATCTCATTTTTGTTGCCAAAGTTCCAACTTAGTACTTCAAATAAGAAGGGCATGCCAGTTTCTCGGGACCCAGAGGCACTAGTGGCCAAGTATTCGGACCCACTAGTCTACACTGGATTTCTCAGGGTAAAGACTGGCTATGAAATTCTCCGAATTACAGCCTATTTACAGCAGAATCTGAAAAGACTGAGAGTTCCATTTCTCGTTCTTCATGGTGCTGCTGACACTGTAACCGACCCGGATGCTTCTCGCAAACTGTACGAAGAAGCCTCCTCAACAGACAAAACCATCAAACTATTAGAAGGGTTCTTGCATGATCTCCTATTTGAACCAGAACGGGATGAAATCATGAAGGACATTATTGATTGGTTGAATTGTAGAGTATAAAGGGTTAGGTGGTGCAATGACAGAAATCATTGAGATCTTCACTAACCAAAAGACTACGGAATCAGAACGGTGTAGAAGACTCCACTTTGTCAGCATCATTTTTATGCATTGCTGCTTGAAGCCTTCCATTTAATCATACGAGACAGGTTTTTTTTTTTTTTATTTGGTGAATAAGATTCAGCATTTTTTATGATGTTGAAACTGGACAATGTTGTTCAAGTCCTTTTTTCATCTGGCTGTAATATCATGTGGAGTATTAAGGATTCATATAGAATCCAAATATAAATCGTACTTGTTGCCTGCGATGATGTCTTTGAAAAATGAGAATTGCTTGCTGCTCATGAGCATTTTCCCATCTTATAGTTGTAGGCATACCCATTGGCCACCACCCAAGGTTGACTGGAAGCCATAGCTTGACGAGTAGTTTTCCTTCATGATTGTCTGGAAGCAGCACGCATAGGTTGACGAGTAGTTTGCTTGTTATAGAGCTTAAGCAATAGCCAGCTGTAGATTTCAAACTCGTTTACGAAAGGTCCATCACCCAACAGCTTTGGTGTATTTTCTCATCCAGGCAATTTTTGCATGGCTTGCGTTTAGATGCACTGCAAGAAAAAACTTACTCACTGGTTTGCCTAGTCAGTCAATCAGTGATGTTATTTTGTTATATATATATATATATATATATATATATAAATTTATTGGCACTAGTTTAACTAGTTCAATCAAGTCAGGTTAATCAAATCATTAAAAACCGATAAAAATCAGGTTAATCAAATAATTAAAAACTTGATAGGATTAATCAGGATTTACTATGTCAATATATTTTTCAATTCAACTTAAAATTACTTCCAGTTTAACTTAAAATAACTCAGCCTGGATCAAGTTTTGAGTTGCAGGTTTTTCGAATTAACCCGTCGGTTAGGTTGAAGCCAAATTGAATTTAACAACTATGAAAAAAATTTTAAACATGGCACCGAATCAGAAATTTGAAACACCGGTGTAATATGTTGAATTAAAAGGGAAACTTCTTCTATCTTGTATCATACAACACATTTTAATTTTCAATCTACCATTTTTCTTTTAAGATCAACATCTTTGAATTTTTCCACAAAGAAACAGAAAATTCAAAGCCAAATGCGGCACATAAGTTGAGTGTATATGCATGGCTACTGATAGTATCGTATGTATTACGCAATTGTAAACCGATTCGGGCATTTGGTCATACTTAACTCACAAAGTCAGCAGCTGCCTTAAGCTAGACAAGCAGAAAGTTCAGATGAACAGATTCTTTTTCTTATTCGCAATATTCTATCCATCTGTCTTATCATTTGAATCATGATATGCATTAATTGTATCACTAGAGATTTCTTGTGTTTTCTAGGAAAAAGTTTGTAAAATTCCCAGAAGATGTTCTAACAATTGGATTGGGACCACCCTAGAAGGTAATGTTCCACTACATTTGGGATTCCAATTCTTAACAGGTTGTCCCTTCCATGTAATACTGATTTGAACAGAGCCTGCCTGATTTTGTTTTAGGTATATATAAAGATTAAATACATAACCAAAGAAAAATTACACTACATACTAAATAGTATCAACCTTTTATTGTACCTATCCATAATGAAAAGCTGATTTTACCCGTGGTAGGCAAGCATGAGCTTAGGGGTTAGTAGGTAATTTTACATTTTTTACCTACGGTATAATTACTAAACAACCCTTGAAGAAAAAAAACAATTCCCCTTGGGTTCAAGGGCTTTTCACGTTTTATGTATTTTTTTTGAATTGGTCAATTACTTGAATGCCTTTAAAAAATAATCTCTATTAACAATGGAGGTAGAGGTACTTTTGGTTTTTCCTCGTAGTTTTTTTTTTATATGGAATTGGGATTGATTGAATAATTTTATAAATATAAATTAATATTTTATTCAAAAGGTAGTTGGCGCGTGCAGGCACTGCTCACATCTTTCGAGTGGCACACGCATCATTCGAGTGGCGTATGCAGGGCCTCGACAGTGCTTTTCAGGGCTGTGTTAAATGTGCCACCCCACCCTATCATGATGGTTTGGTGCGTATATAGCTAAGAGGCGCGGTGGAGTTCCGACAACGGGTTTTTTCCTCCTTTTTTTCCTCTCTCCTCTTAAAAAATCATGCAGGCCATTGCAAAAATACGAGAAAGTATGGCTATTTTTTTATTAAGTTAAATTAGATCTTCATTCTTTTGATTGCAATATATTTGGTGTTGAATCATTTAGTTGATTTATTTTTTTCAATTTCATCCCTTGACACATGATTTTTATATCAGATATGATCCTCATTCTTTTAATTGCAATGTGTTTCATCTTGAATCATTTATTACGTTAATTTGTTTTTCAATTTTATCCCTTTACACTTGATTTTTATATTGGATTTGGTCCTCATTCTTTTGATTGTGATGTATTTGGTCTTGAATCTTTTATTGAATTAATATGTCTTTGAATTTTATCTCTTAACATTTTATTTTTATATCAAATATGTTACTTATTTTTTTTATTGTTATTTTTAGTTGTTCTTATTCTTTTTTTAATTGAAATTGTTTTTCAATTGTATCCTTTATGATTTAGTTTTATTTTCTTTTTATGTCAAATTTGATACTCTTTCTTTTCAAATCTATATTTTTTAAATCACTTTTGTTTTTTAAATTTATTTTTTCAAGTTTATCCCTAATTATTTTGGTTGGTTGGGAATTTTATATTATTATTTTTTCGGGTTTGCCTTTTATGTCGTGGTCCAGTTTCATGACCCGTGTCACAGATTCTGAATGTTGGACCGGGTTGGCTCCAATTATTTTTGATTATTTTTTAGAACTTTATCCATCATCATTAAGTTCATTACAAATTGGTATTCTTTATTTATTTTTTTTAGTTTTGGATTTTTCTATGAATTTGATTTTTCTTTTCAATTTTGCCTTTTAGTTCAATATTTGATGATATTTAAGGTTTGACTATCAATGTTTTAATTTATGATTTTTATTCTTAGCTTTTTTATTAGATTTTAATTTGTTTTTGATTTCATCCTTAGATCTATAATCTTGATATTTGTTTAAAAAATTAGTCCTCATTCTTTTAATTTTAATTTTTTAATTTTGGATTCATTTTTTAATTTGATTTTTTTTTCCAGTTTTTTCTTACAATTCAAGATTTTGGTTTATCCTCTCATTTTTTTTTGAATGAAGTTCTTATTCTCTTAATTGTTATTTTTTTATCCTTTAATTTTATTTGGATTTGGTCTCCTTGATTTTTCCCATTTTTTCTAGGCCCTACCCAACAGTTAATCTATGACAATTATCGAGTTAGAGGTCGAGTGGGTTGATTTGAGTTAACCCAAGTTAACAAAATCTTTTTATTTTATAAGAAAGTCAAAATAATACTATTTTGGGAAAAAAATAGTCATCGGGTTTTGGATGGATTTTCCCTGAGTTAATCGGAACATGGGTCAATTGGGTTTTTAATCGTCTTACACTCAATCAATTCCCACCCAATTTCTTTTGAAGTCGTTTTTTTTATCATTTTTTATTTTTTCCTTTGAAGTTCAATTTTTTAAAAAATTAAAATTAAACTTTATGTTTTTTTTCCTTCTATTATATTATCTTGTCCGCGTAATCCTTTTCGTGGGTTTTGACAATCTCATTTGATTTTACTAATGTTTTATTTTTTAATAATTGTTTTTTCAATTTTATCCTTTCATATTTTAATTTATGGGATTGACATTCATTATTTTCTTAAGTTGTTTTTCTGCGATGTCAACTCGTGAAATTTTTATTTTTAAATACAATGATATCACTTGCTATAAAAAAATTGACCCGGCTCATGTCGAATCACAGTATTTATATACCCGGTGTAACCAAAAACCTGTAGGATCAAGCATGTTAGCAGTGTAGTCAACGCATGGTCTAACCATGCAGACAGCCATTTCAGCCATGAATCGGCATTCTTAGTCTTCTTTTCCTTTTTTCTTTCAACAGATACAAATTTTCAAATTATTCCACCAGTCAAGCAAGTTCTGTTCCAAAGGATCCTTTGTCCTAGGGACGACATGTTAAGGATTCAAATCTATAAACAGACACAGACGAGTAGAGTAGTGATCATGCGATCAAATGATTAATCAGTCATTTGTGATTTCAAGTACATATTGGTTAGGGTACAAACTATGTCAAAAATTCAGCTGATAGCCTGATATACATTAAAGAAGGTGGCGAAAGAAAGTGTACTGAAATTCAATGGATGATATATAATTCTAAAAACACAAAAGATCAACATGAAAACATGTCAGGAATCACTTTCACCTGTGAGATTTTTTTCAACATATTCGTTCAACTCTGCTTTACCTCGTTCGTGATCTTTCTAAGTGTGTTCACGTAAGTATAACTGGAAAATGATACAAAAAGCTTGCGGAACCTGCAGAATAAAGTCACACAAAATGAAATACGAAATCTTATCTATTCCAAAGACAAAGCATAAAAACAAAAGGGAAGCAGATTGGGGAATAAGGGAGAGTCACAACATGATCACGATCCTCTCAATTCCATTTCAATAATTTGTGACAGCACGCATACCAAACCCACTGGCTTGAATGTTCTGCCATCGCATGGAAGCTCTTCTGGGGGTGCTCATTTAGCAGGCAATGCATCATCCCATCAGTCATGGGTAATAACATGGGCAACCAAATATCAATAGGTCCACAGCAAAATGCTGGTGCTGACCTGAGAACAAAATGAGAAGACAATGATGATTCTCCTTGAAAGAGAAAAATACAAATGACATGATATGATCGATCATTTTGAGGGAAAGGAAAAAAAGTTAATTGAACTTGTCTGCAACTAATATTCTCTAGAGACCCGCATTTTAGACGGCAAATGAAAGCATTCAATACCATGACCAGATTGTCATTTGGAACTTTCGGGAGAAGGGAAAATGGCACTTTTGGTAAACAGTAGCAGATCAGACTCATCAGAAACTACAAATAACATAAAAGCATCGGGCTGTCCTGATCATGCATGTTTTTACATCGTTGATGGATCCAGTCAAACAAATAGTCGAATCACAAAAAAGGCATAAAATGAAACACTGGGGGTAATTAAAAGAAGGCTAAAGAACTTGTATACCTACAATTTCCCAGGCTTCAATACTTCTTTGTGAAACATTT
>Ga0307507_10009246_pt1 | contig 13212 bp, 15 predicted proteins | sample 7_EM_MG_FD_207223 | JGI IMG/M metagenome (GOLD analysis project Ga0307507, IMG submission 207223) | Populus trichocarpa ectomycorrhiza microbial communities from riparian zone in the Pacific Northwest, United States - 7_EM | ecosystem: Host-associated > Plants > Roots > Unclassified | place...
ATAGGGGTTCTTCCCTCAACCCTAACCCTGTGTGACTCATACCCTCACGTCACGCGACTCATGACTTATAGTGAGTCATAGTGTGAAATCCCTCAGCTGACCCGTCCCCGTCAGCTGCGCCATAACTTCCAACCAATCAAAACTCATAAAACCAATCATGTGCCCCAACGGGGTCGCATGCGCAAAACCCATGACTCATAACTATGAGTCATGTGCGAAATACATAAACCACATGACCACAATCGTGCGTCATGTCAAATATCAACCAATAACAATAAACCAATGACTCGCTATTGCGTCGTCATGTGAAACCCTATGAGTCAACTGATCTCATAGCGTGAAGGGTAACAAACCGATGACTAATAACTATTAGTCATGTGACAGTCTGACTTGCTTAGTCACCGTTTGTGACAACTACCATATTATCGTGAGGGTGTGTCAGTCCCGTGAATTATAGGTCAGTCTAGAGTACACGCAGCCGACTAATGCCAACGTGATAATATCTCTTCACCGAACTGTAGATGAAGTGGCCAACTCCAAATGCGTCAGACCATTCAATGCGCGAGGGTCAGTTACCTTCTGCGCATCAGCTTTCTGAATTGACTTGTAGCCACAATCGCATGAATAGCAGTTTGCGCTCACTATCCTATATTGGTACTGACTGGTTCGGAGCGGGCCCGGAGGTCTCCGCTATGTGTCTTCTGGTATCGTCATACGATTTTTACTTAAGTGTTTTTATTCTGATTCTGTCCGTCATCTTACACAACTTTTGTTCCTACCCTATTGGCATCCTAAAATGGGAACATACACTTAATTCTTTCTCAGACATCTTTGCGCTACTATCGCCGTCATTATATGACTTGTTGCATAATTATATTTTAACTAATAATAACTATAGCGTGGCTGTGAATCGAACACGTGACCTTATAGTCAGAGGTACGTGACTATAATCTTAAGCTAGACCGAGATGTATATCTTGTGGTTTGTACTTGACTGATTGTTACGCAGGGGTCTGTGGGTAAGCCTTATGGGTCGGCTTTCTTGGTATGCCTAACACGAGCTCCCTCCTCCTAGGTTTCGTTCCTGAATACCCAATTTTGCTATCTTTTTCCGAACTTGAAGTAGTAGGGTAAAAAACCTCATGTGTTTGCTTGGCCACATGAGGAAAACTTTTCCTCTTCATTCGACCGCCTCTAGTTCGGGCATTCCCGGGTTTTGTCCGTGGAACTCTTCTACCAGCTCTTGAGCGTTTCCAAGCCCTTCCGGTGGTTCCCAGGTGGTCTCATCCTCTGCGCAACCCTTCCATTTAATGAAGTAACGAAGTTCCTTGAACTCTTTGTTACGTCTTCCAACCCTCTTCGTGTAAGTGATAATTTCGCTGTTCACGATTCTTTCTACCTCCTATGCGAGGTCTCCTTCGATGTCCTCCGGAACTCGTGGCGGTTGTTCTCTCCCTTCCCGTGCTGATGCTCGATAAGGTTCCAGTAGCGAAACATGAAATATTGGGTAGATTTTCCACTGCGGCGATATTTCTACTTTGAAAGCCCGCTCTCCTGTCTTGATTTCTAATACTTTGAACGGCCCGGGCATTCTTGGGCTTAATTTTTTTGTCGGTCGTTTGGTGCGGATGTTGTTGGCATTCAACATTACCAAACCCCCGACCTTAATGTCAGGTTGTTGACGAGCTTTCTGATCGTAGTATTTACTCATTTCTTCTCGAGTTTGTTCTAGCGCTTTTCTGGCATGTTGGTGAGTTACCTGCATCTAGTGCCCGTATAGTCCTGCTCCAGGGTTTTGAGCTTCCCGTTCCTTCATCCATTCTGGCTGTGGATGAAACCCGTAGTTGGCGTAGAACGGTGACATTCCATGTGCGTTAGTGCTGGAGTTATTGTACGCGGGTTCGGCCAGTGGTAGTAGCTGATACCAGTTGTTCTGGTCGTAATTTACGAAATTGTGTAGATATCCTTCCAGCGTTTGGTTGGTTCTTTCCGTCTGTCCATCTGTTTGGGGGTGCTATGCAGTGGACATTTTTCGTCTTATGCCTAGTGACTTGCATAACGACTCCCAGAATTCTCCTGAGAACTTGGCGTCCATATCCGAAAGAATTTCGGTGGGTAGACCATGAAGTTTCCAGACTTCTCGTAGGAATGTATCGGCCACATCTTTTGCGGTCGCGTTTTCATTTAACCCGACAAAGTGTGCCATTATTGTGAATTGATCTACAACTACCATCATCTGTGTGTGATCTTGTGATTCTGGTAGATGGGTTATGAAGTCTGTCGAGATGGAGGTCCATGCCGCAAAGGGGATATGTACTGGTTGTAATAATCCATACAGCGCATGCCTTGGTGATTTATTGTGTTGACATTCGTCGCAGGATTGTATGTAATCGTTTATCCATGCCGTGAGTCCCTTCCAATAACAGTTCCTGGTGACAATTTCAACCCTTTTTTCCTGTCCAAAGTGTCCTGCTACTTGCGAATCATGACACCCTTTTGCGATGGTTGTTTGTAACCCTTCGTCGTTTGGGATGTATAGTCGATTCTTGTAATGGAGCAGTCTGTCTTTGTTCGTCCAGTTTGTGGGGAACTCTTTTCCTTTGTTTTCTAGTTTCTCGAGTTCCCTTTTTCATGTCATCCATTCCTGGTCCCTTTCGCTTGCCGCTACCACTGTTGCTATGAAGTTGGCCTCGAATACTTTCATTTCCACTTGTGAAATGATGGCGCTTGACATCAAGACATGCTCGTGTCTTAGTCTAGGATGGTTACCGATATCTTCAACGTCGAAGTATTCGTTGTTATTGGAGTCTGCTTGCAGAAAGCATATCATATGCTGAGCGTCAGTGACTGATATTCTGCGTTTTGGAGACATGTCTGTTCTCCCAAAACCACTGTCCGCTCGTTCCGTCAACTCCAACTCGTCCACTTCCACTATGTCGGATGTGTTGATTTTTTGAATAATGAGTTGGGCGATTCGGTCTCCTTCGTGGATTCTGCAATCTGCTTTGCCGTGGTTAATCATAATAACCTTTGTTTGGCCGGTTTTGTCGGCGTCGATGACTCCTGCCTTGATTGCTATTCCTTGCTTGCTTGCTAAGCCACTTCTTGGGGCAATCCGGGCATCCGTTCCTTTTAGTAGTCCAATGGCTAGTCCTGTCTCTGCTAGGACTTGCCCATGTGCTGGAATAGAGAACCCGCTTATTGCGTAGATGTCGTGTCCTGCCGCTAGCCTTGATCCTTTGGTTGATAGTATAGCTTTGCTGGACAGTCGCTTAACCCTGATTCCGTTTTTTATCGTGGGTTCAGGTTCTGAAATGTATCGTTCGTCCTCGTCATCTTCGTAGATGAGTGATATTTGGAAGTGTTCAGGTTTCAATATTGACTGTTCGCTATGCTTAGCTCCCTCCGCAGGACGGTACTCCGGCCGTCGGCTCAGCGCATCTGGTTTCCCCCCTCTTTTTCCCGGGCGGTATATGATCTTGAAATGGTAATCTGCCAACCTCGGTGCCCACCTGATCTGCCTCTGATTCCAAGCTTTTGTCGTGAGGAAGTTCTGTAGGTTTTGGTGGTCGGTGTATACTGTCACGGGTTTATCTGCTCCCACCAGATAGTGTTTCCATTCCTTGAAAGCTTCCAGTATTGCACGTAATTCCTGGTCGTGAATCTCGTAGTTCCTCTCTGCCGGGTTTAGTTTTCTGGAGTGGAACGCTACTGCGTGTAGCCTTTTATCCTTAAACTGTGATAACACGCACCCGAGTGCAAAATCGCTTGTGTCTGTCCCGACCACTGTTTCTCTATGAGATAGAAGTGTTCCAATATATGAGCCGTGACGAATCGATTTTTGAGTTCCGTAAACGCTTCGTCTTGCTAAGGTCCCCAGCAAAATTTGGTTTTGTCGCCTTTCAACGTTTCCGTTATCGGTTTGCATATTTTTGCGAAATCTTTGATGAACTGTCGGTAAAAATTTGCAAAGCCGATGAAAATCTGTAATTCTTTTACCAACCGGGGGGCTCTCCAGTTCATTACTGACTCGACCTTTCTTTCACTCATTGTGACTCCATCGATTCCTACAATGTATCCTAGGAACTCGACAGGTTCAACATGGAAAACTGATTTGGTTACCGATACTGCCAGTTGGTGCTCTTCTAGCTTTGCCAGGACTTTTACAACCAATTCGATGTGTTCTTCCTTACTTTCCGACTATATCAGGATATCGTCCAGGTAGACGACTACTCCGTGGTCGAGCAATTCTGGTTTCCTTTTGTTCATCATCGCTTGGAATGTGGCGGGAGCGTTGACGAGTCCAAATGGCATGACTTTGTCCTCGAAGTGACCGTATCGGGTTCTGAATTCAGTTTTCCATTTATCTCCCTCTCGTATTCTTAACAGATGATATCCGTCTTTTAGGTCTAACTTGGTGAATATCTTAGCCCCTACTACTCGGCCTTTTAATTCCCCCATTAATGGTAGCGGGTACTTGTTTAGAATTGTGAGTTTATTGAGGTTTCGGTAGTCGACACATAGCCGTAACTTTCCGTCTGGCTTTGGAACGAATAGGATTGGTGCACCTGCACGTGATTGACTGTGGACAATCTTTCCTTGTTTCAGCATTTCTTTTAGATATTTGGCTAGTGTATCTAGCTGATATGCCGACATCGGGTAGATTGGTCCCCAAGGGGGTTCAGCCCCTGGTTTAAGGTCTATTGCGTGATCGAATGTCCTTCGCTCCGCTAATTTCTCTGCCGTTGCTGTCAGAAATAGTTTGTGCTAGTCCTCGTAGTATTGTGGTATTTTATCTATCAATACTTGGTTTGGGTCTTCTTGTCGACATATTCTGCCAACATACTGAGCTTCCTCGTCAAAAGCTACCATTTAATCCCATTCAAACATTCCTCCTACCCCTTCATCTTTGACGTGTCCCAGACAGCACTGCTCGGTGAATGTCCAATTTTGGGTTTCGTTGATCATAGCTATGGGGTGTTCCTGCTGCCACCATCCAAAGGGGATGATAAGGTCATACTTTCCTGCCGCGGCTACCTCACAAGATATGTGCGTGCGGTGGCCATTTTTTCCGATTTCGAGGAGAATAGGATGGGTGAAGTGCTTTCCTCCTGATGAGTTAACCTCGCCGTCAAAGGCTAGGATGTTTAGCGCTTTTTGGTGAGTCTCGTATGGTATGTCGAAGTGTTTGACTAAGTCTTTATTGATCAAAAAGATGTTTGATCCCGAGTCGAGCAGTACTCGGATACATATTCGCTTTCCGGCTGCTTCAATAAATGCGGGCCCTTCCGGGCATTTGTAGTGTGAAGGTTTTGGGACCTGAGTCGTGAGTCTTTTGCCAAAGGGCAGTGTGTCTTTGTGTTTTCGTTTATCGTTTATTGTGCTTTTTGGGTGTAGGTAACAGGGGTTTGTTACTATGCCTGCATAGTTTCGACCCTTGAGGTCTCCGCAGACAAACTTAAAACGTCTTTTCTTTTTGTTATCGGGCGGCCCACTACTAGCGGTCTTTATTTCCTGCCGAGGAATCCCCATAACCTCTGGTGTGCCAGTTCTCTCACTAGTTGCTAGTAAAGTTACTAGTGGCATAGTTCAGGTATAAAGGAATTCTAAGCCAGATCTGCAAACTCAAACTTATCTTTTAACCGGACCTTGTATTCTTCGATAGGATAGAGGTACTTCGACGTACGTGTCCTATCACTCACGTCATCGGTCCGGGTGTAAAATTCTTGGGGCCAGCTCTCGAGGAGCGATTCCGTGTTCTGCTAGTCGCCACTAGTATGAACCTTTCCTTGGGGTCCTCGTGGGATGGGCCATACTAAGTTTCTTTTACTTATTGTCATCCTAACTCTTTTTCTTCATCTGGGTACCGGATGATACTTTCCCCAGTTCGCTCCGCTTCGTTCTCTTTTGCCTTCAGGGTGACGTCCGATCTTACTTGTCGTAGTCTCTCATTTTTGATTTCGATTTCGGAGGGAGGACATCCTCCGAGTACCCGAGTGCCGTCGCCATCGGTGCCGGGAGTAACTCATCTTAACTCCATGTCGCTAAAATCCCATGCCAAGGGTCTCTCGATTTGATTGACACAGGGTATCCCTTCGGGTGATGTTTCTCTGGTCACCGTCGAGGTCTGGGGTACTCGAAAGGGGGTTATAGGGCTAGCTTTCCCTTGCCAGGAAGTAGGGTGCCGTGGTCTTAGACCAAACTGTTTCCTCGGTTGCGTACCAATCGTAAATACTTGGATCGTTTTCGTACAGTTTGCCCATTTGTGGTTATTCATTCCACAACGGCTACACCGTTGCGCCCTCTTCCCATCTTGGACTACTTGGTCCTTAATCCCTTCGTGGGGTTTATTCCAGTCTGTATGTTCTACTTTTCCCTGCGTTGGTGCTGGGCCTTTTCCTTTCCTTTCGGCTTGCATTTGATTTTGTAGGTGGCCTTTTCTTCGGCTGAATATTGCTTTCTTTGTTTCCTAGGCATTGTGACAGCCTTTTCTTCTCTCCTTCATTGCCCTCCTGAATCGTTTCGGGAAGTACTGGGACCACCGTGCGGCAGGGCAAGTTGTTCCACAAATATTTCTTCTCGCCTGCAGACCGTCCTTAGCGCTGTGATCCAGGCAGTATCCTTTGCATATTCCTCGGTTGATAGTCGCCGTAATGTGTCTTTCGGGATATCTCGCTCTACCATTTGTCGCCATGCGACTCCACTGATTCCCACGTGGGTATTGTGGTTTTCCATTTCGCGGAGGTAGCAGTCAATGTTACCTTTATAGGTAACTTTTGTCATTAACGCTAGGGATCTTTCTCCCTCATATGTGAGTGCAAATCATAGAATGCACTGTCCTCTAAATTCCTCCCAAAACTCGTATCCTTCGATCTTCAGGTGGCCTAATTCTCCGGTTATCTTATTTCGATAGGTAAATGCCAATGCCGACACATCTTCTCCTTCCATTCTTCCCAGCGCATATTTGATTCGGTCCTGGTCCGATCTCCCATGGTTAGGGTTCCTTTTGAGGTAGTCCTCGCATTGAAGTAATCAAAGTTTAATGTTTTGGTTCTTTCGGTTTTTAAAGGGGAGTGGGGCGTCAGCCTGTCGTTTACCACTGTTTGCGATGGCTATTCCTATTGCTTGAGCCATAATCGCCACTTGTGGGTCCATAGGGTCTCCTCTGTCTGGCCGCCAACCTGGGTTGCCCCCTCCTCCTCCTCCTCCACCCTGGTCTGATCCATCATCGCTGGGATCGGGGTTATTGCCTTCTGGAGGGGAAGGGCGTCTTGGTTTCCTCCTCCTTGGTTACCTGGCCTTGGTGGTTCTCCTTCCCGATGTTTCCCTTTGTCTTGCGTGCCGTGTTCTCTTCCATTTTGCTCTCGTCTTTCTTGCGCCCATCCTTGTACTCACTCATGGTTCGTATCGACTTGTGGGGCCACAGGAGCATGCGTCGGCAGTGGAGCCGGGGTTGTAGTTGTAGGGGTTGGTTGGAAACTGGCCAACTTTTGAAATATAATGGTCATCTGGGCGGATAACTCTTCGGTTACTCGCTCTTGAGTTTCAGCGTGCCCGTTAACCACTCGCTGAAGGGTGGCAACGTCTCCTGCATATTGAGCCCTTAGTCTAATTACTTCTTGCTCTAGGGCATTTGCCCTATTTGCTGAAGTCTCGCCGTGTCCCATTATATTAGCATGTAGTTGGGAACTTACTACTTCATGACGACTTTGTCGTTCATTTGCCTCTTATTGCTGCTTCCTAGTATGATCTAGCTCCAGGGCTGGTCTGGTTATTTCCTCCTCTCGAGTCTGCGTTGCATTTTCAACCGCGACGATTATTCCCTCGAAGGCTATCAGTTTTTCTGTATCGAGTTGTTTGCTGTCCTCAACCTCTTGCCGCGTGTCCTGGATTTCATGAACAAGTCCTTGTACTCGTTCGTCCAAGTCCCCAAGTTTTACCTGGTTTGTTGCTATTTTGCCGTCGAGGTGCCTCATTGCGAGTCCTCCTCTTGCCGCTAGGGCTTTCCGGAAGGGATTATCGTCTCCAGGCTTTCGTGATCCTTGTCGTCTGCTGGAGCCCGAGTCTTTTATTCTCGCACCGATCTCTCATGGATATCCCGGTGGGTATGTGGAGCCTGTCCTTCTTGGTACTTTGTTCAAATGGATTGCTCCCTCATTGCTAGAGATCACTGAGGCCTCGGTAAAATGTTGCAACGGGGCTGCCGGTTCACCGCCAGATATGTCCATTGGATACCCACTAGTCATTCGGGGAAAAAGAGACATTGGGTATGGCTTTTGAGTTGATGATTTTGGGATATCGCACTCGAGAATATCTTGCTCGTAGACCTCGTAAATCCACGGATCGTCTTCGAAGGTGTCAAAGTTCTCTTTCATGAAGGAAATAGTTTCCAGCTTGTTTTGGTCCGTCTGCCTATCTCAACGGTAACTGTAACTGGTACAGGTTATGTTTGGTTTCAAGTATCGTTTGATGCGCAGTATGTTTTATGTTTGAGTTTGATACTCATGATGTTTTATGTTTGGTTACGAGTATCGTTTGATGCTCAGTATGTTTTATGTTTGAGTTTGATACTCATGATGTTTTATGTTTGGTTTCGAGTATCGTTTGATACTCAGTATGTTTTAGTTATTGTGTCAAAGTATCGTTTGATACTTGATATGTTTTATGTAACGTTTCAAGGCTGCCGTTTTTGGGAGTCTTTATGGTTAGTGTTAACAAGGCTTAGGTTAGCTTGACAAGTGTATTTAAAGACCTGCTATTCTCCGGACTTAGAGAAAGCAGACTTCGACAGACAGAGTTTTCAAGATACTTGGTTGAACAGTTACTTCATCAGTTCGCTTCGAGAATCCAAAAGACCAAACATCCTTAGCTATTAGGAACTACTTGGTAGTTGCGATATAGTAAGAAGTTTATTGCAACAACTTAGTCTAAGCCTCCGGTACTTAGTCTCGTTATATACCATGCTTTGGTATGGAGATAGTATCGTTACCCTATCGATTCCCGCCACCACCCTGGAGGCGGTTACAGTAACGGTAGAGTTGAATTATCTTGGGTTGGACAATTCGTCTGACTATAGGTCCAAATAGCTGGTATCTCGTAGTGATATTTGGTTTTCGAAGGTGGGTAGGGGGCGTTCCACTCTTCCTCTATGTCCTCTTCAGTGTCTTTGTACGTCTCAAGAAATGCCCGAAGGAATTCTGTGGAGGTTGGTGCTATAAGACCGTCGTCTATATAGTAAGGGGGATATTGTGGGGTCCAGGGAATCTGGATCTCGTCTAGTTCTTGATCGATAGTAAACCCATAGTGTATGATAGGTGAGTTTAGGGGGTGATGGCTGGGCGATAGTGGTTCGAGATATCTTCGTAGGATTCGATTCTGGAAAAGGTCTTGCCTAACTGTCTGATATATATGTTCGTTTATATACTTTGTCGTGACAGCCGTATTCATGTATAGTGAGCCTTGGTAACAAGAAGAACTATCAATATAGTGTTAGGGGTAGCCGGTAAGGTAACTCATGATACCGGACTAGGCCGTATGCTCGAGTGGTTCTATCGATGGAGAATCTTGTCTAGGAAAGCTCGTAGTGAAATGGCACTAAGTTACTCGCGTAGTATAAGATTTAAAGTGAGGAATAAAATGTTTAACTTTTATATTGATCAGATCGCTTCTCCGGTGCTTGATGATTCTTTTTAAGCGAGGGAGGCACTTCGATATTTATATTCCGTGTCTGAGTGTTCGCGGGCTACATGTCCTAACCATACTAACTGAGTATCGACCGAACAAAGTTCTCTAAACTCGTAAGTGCGAACACCTCTTGACCCTGATAACTGGTTGACTCAATACTCACATTATGAAGACGTAGACTACCATATGCTCGTGAGGGTATGTCAGTCCCGTGAATAATAGGTCAGTCTAGAGTACACGCAGCCGACTAATGCCAACGGGATAATATCTCTTCACCGAACCGTATATGCAGTGGCCAACTCCACATGCGTCAGACCATTCAATGCGCGAGGGTCTGTTACCTTCTGCGCATCAGGTTTCTGAACTGACTTGTGGCCGCAATCGCTTGAATAGCAGTTTGTGCTCACTATCCTATATTCGTACTGACTGATTTGGAGCGGGCCCGGAGGTCTCCCCTATGTGTCTTCTGGTATCGTCATACCATTTTTACTTAAGTGTTTTCATTCTTATTCCGTCCGTCATCTTAGAAAACATTCGTTCCTACCCGATTGGCATACTAAAATGAGAACATACACTTAATTCTTTCTCAGACGTCTTTGCGCTATTATCGCCGTCATTATATGACTCGTTGCATAATTACATTTTAACTAATAATAACTATAGCATGGCTGTGAATCGAACACATGACCTTATAGTCAGAGGCACATGACTATCATCTTAAGCTAGACCGAGATGTTTATCTTGTAGTTTGTACTTGACTGATTGTTATGCAGGGGTCTGTGGGTGAGCCTTATGGGTCGGCTTTCTTGGCATGCCTAACACTAAGTTACATGAGTAGGAGCTTTATATAGGACCAATTTCCCGAAGCCAGAACTGATTCATTTGACATATCTTAAACAAAAGAAAATATAATTAGAAAGAGAAGTGAGACTAATAATGATAAAGGAAATACAGAAGTGTCCCCTCCGCCCGCATCAAAGTCTGCTTGATCCACTAGGAAGACATTGGGGAGGTAACCGCGGCCCTTGCCATGGGAGATCGTTACCGGTCACGTATCCCAGTTTGGGGCAGCAGTTAGACTGTGTCCTAGCCTGATTTTCCGAAGGTAACGTCTCTCGCCCAACATTAGGCAGGCTGGATCATTGGACTACCTGAGCGCCCTGTGCAGTCCGTGTTGAAATCGCTTGAATAGTGCGATCCGGTAATTCCTAGAGTACTCGATATATCCCTTATGGGCGTCAGATCGCCATCTTCCAAGTATTTGGATGTCACCTTCCGGGATTCCCATCTCCACCGCCCAGGTCGCTGCTCCTCTCCGTACGCTATGACCATTCCAGACACTCTGTTCAAGCCCCGCAGTCATGACTAAGTCCTGGAGGCTTTTGACAACCTGTTCGCAGGTGAAGTGTTGTTGCTGGTTTCGGCCGACGCAAAATAGTGGCAAGGGTGGTGGTCGGTGGTGGTCAGTTGTTTGAAAATGCTTCATGGCCTGAAGGGGGCCTCCTATGTTACTGTCACTACTAGCTGCAATCATAAGTGTGATTCCCTTGTGAATTGGGTCTATTTTAGATGCCAGGAGTGTTAAAACCATATAGGTCCCATCCTCTGCCATTGTGATGCTCTGTTTGGTTAAATACCATGTAGAGTATGATGCTCCTAAATGCAGGTCGGCCGCCCGGTATGTGAATTCCCCAACTCTTAATAATCCTGCAAATGCTAGAAAAAAGGCAGAATGCAGAACGATAGGATCATAATCAGCGGCAGAGAGGTGTGTATGAATATGGAGCAGTGAGGGGCGAGTAACTGGCGTACGAATTCTACGTTCAGGTTCGTTGTGATTACGCTTAATTCCTTGAATAGTTCGTTCCAGTCTTGGGTCACTGAATGCGGTGGACTCGATACCAAGGTCTAAGTGATTTGATTTGCATCAGCAAAATGTAAAAACCACTCCTGGTCCACCAAGGGGGGTCCTGGTCCCCCTGGTCCTCCTGGTCCACCCTGATCCACCCTGTTCCACATTTTCGGTAAAATTTCCAAAAGTGTGGATCAGAGCCGATCGGAGTGGACCAGGTAGACCACGTGGACCACGGGGACAACGACCCCTCTTGGTGGACCATGAGCGTTTAGGACCACCTTGGACCACGCTCCGACATTTTCCTGATGCTTCAGCCTGGAAAGATATAACTTCATAATCTTAACTTTGACACTTCCATCCAAAGAGCACAACCACTCGATCAGCCAGGTAACTTTGGCTGAGAAGCATCCTCTGTGATTGGGACGGTAGTTGGAGAGTGGGCCCAATAGCCCGAAATGGGATCGAGGGCTTTCGTAATTGCGTCTAGTGGAGGGTGCGAGGCCTCTCCAGAGATAATATGCGGCAATACGAGAGAGGCCTGAGTGCGGTATGTTCGCCCCCCATGTCTCTGAGAACTGCATATTGCCTGTGTTAACTGCGGTGCAAGGTCAGTAATCTTCCCATCATCAAAGCGCCAGAGTGCATCTGCCAAAGCAGTCGCCTTTGTTGATATCTATTCCACTTGGGAGTTCTAAGTCATATTCTGTTGCGAGGAGTAAACATCTCCGCAGGACTGCCATTGATGCACTACAAATTGTCCTGTTCGCTATGCTATAGGCAACATTTCGGTTATCGCTATATAACACAACCCTTTTCCCGTGCCAGCTCTGTCCCCAATGCAAGAGGGCCTGCTCTACTGCCTGTGTATTTCCTGTGTATTAACGTGTTCCTTTTTCCAGATAATCTCTCGTGGCAGTGATATAGAGAATGCTGTATCTGGTTGTGGGTTAGGTTGTAAGTTGCTTATGAACAAGGCCCCGAGGCCTTTGGTTCTCGCAGCATCGGTCCAAGTTGAGATAATGTCTCGTTTTGGGGAGTTGATTGATCTCTCTGGAGCCTGAGCGAGAATCTCATTCCACCACACTAGGTCCTTATAGGCTTCAGTGGACATTTGGCGCTTCTGATGCTTGCTCCTAGCTGGGAAGTATAGCTTTATATTATATAGCCGCTGTAGAAATGTACGGCCCAGAGGTACTACGATGGAAACAAAGTTCAAGTATTCTGTGATCCTTTACAGCTCCACCAATGGGAGCGATTTCTTTGCCAATGCGGTTAGAACGAAACTTGGTGCTTTTGAAGTTTTTTGAGAGGGAGACGGATAACCAGATTGCTAGTGTCGAATTCCATGCCAGCAAAACTAGGGCTGCTTCCTCCCTCGTTCTTTGCCATTTTGATTGACTGTCCCACCGGAGTGCAGAGTGTTGAAAATCGTGTGTTTTATCGCTAATGGTCTGCACCGGGTGGCAATACGAGGAGGAAGTAGTCTAGGTAGTGAATTATGGAAACCGGGAGGCCTTCCTTCTCTAGCTCGTGATGGAAGATCCAGTGTGTAACTGGTACGGGTTACTCTATGGTTTCGAGTATCGTTTGATACTCAGTATGTTTTGTGATTGAGTTTGATACTCATGATGTTTTATGTTTGGTTTCGAGTATCGTTTGATACTCAGTATGCTT